>Ga0163154_10004548_pt1 | contig 18129 bp, 17 predicted proteins | sample OliLakLV19MP9P1_FD_148649 | JGI IMG/M metagenome (GOLD analysis project Ga0163154, IMG submission 148649) | Freshwater microbial mat bacterial communities from Lake Vanda, McMurdo Dry Valleys, Antarctica - Oligotrophic Lake LV.19.MP9.P1 | ecosystem: Environmental > Aquatic > Freshwater > Lake >...
AAGCGGGCGTGGGGGGCGTGGCACAACTGAATAAGGGCAGGAGGGTCGCCAGGATGAGTGTCGTTGATGGGAGCATGAGAAGTTTGATTTCGCGTCAATGATATCCGCGCGATCCGGGACTTGCGGGGAGGAGAAGCGCGGGGGGGAACGCGAGTCTTGCCACGCATCAAGCCGCCACCGTCTGATCGATGTCGACCGTCTTGGAACAACGCATGATCACCGTACTCACCTGCAGACACCCCATTACTGAAGCCAAAACAGCGCGGCTCCGCGAAGGGAGCCGCGCCGCTGTAAGGGGATGGGCAAAGGAAAGGGGTGAAAGACGATCAAGCGCGGCGTCGACGAGCGCCGGTGATTGCGCCCGCCAGGCCAAGCAGCGCGAGCGCGCCCGGTGCAGGAACGGGCGACGAGTCCCACGCGACGGTCACGCCGGGGTTGACGGGGTTGCCGTTGAACACCGTTTGCGTGCTCCAGTTGACTTGAAACCCGTTGGTGGCGGACGCAACGCCGCTGCCGATATTGATGCCGTTCTGAAGAACCTGAACGCTGCCAAGATCCACGGCTTCATCGATGCCTTCGAGCTTCAGCGTGGCCGTGGTCGCAAAGGCTCCCGTGAATGCGCTGTACGCAAACATCGTGAAATCAAGGTTGACGGCGTTATCAAAGCCCGCAACCACCACGGGGCTGACGATGTGCAACATGCCCCAGTTGGGCACCATCACCATGCCGGGACTTCCATAATTCCAATTCTGATTGTTGATGGCGGACAGCGCGCCAAACGCACCGGCATGATTGAGTGAAATGGAAAGATCGGTGCCGGTCAGGTCGGCGTGCGCGGCACTGGTGATCAAAACGGCCGCGGCGGCGGCATACAAGGTCTTCATGATGAAATCCTCTCTCGGGTCTTCTCGAATTCGTTGGACACCACCATGGTGCCATCGCGACGCCGCCTCAATGACTAAAGCGATGACGTCGCGTTCACAACAAATGGATACACCAATTTCAAGACACTGGCAGGTTTTCCGAGGAGCTCCACTGCATATTGCCAGATGGAGAACGGCATCTACGGAAAAAACACGCCCCGGTCTCCAATTTGCCTGGCTTTACGTCCAAGTATTCACGGCCGGGTTGGCGTGGGCGGCGTTCTGGGACTTGTGCTCGCCGTTGGCGTGATGCTGCCCGGCGGACTTCGGGAAGTGCTCGCCCTGCCAGCTTGCCGGGTACGCCGAATCGTCGCCCTCGATCGCGGCTTTGGTCGGGAACAGCGGCCGGAAAGTGTCGCACATCACCGCCAGTTCGTTGGTCGATGTCGCGCCCAGCGAGGCCTCCACCGTGCCCGGATGCGGGCCGTGCGGGATGCCCTGCGGATGCAGCGTCAGCGAGCCTTGCTCGATCCCTTTGCGGGCCTTGTAGTTGCCTTCGACGTAGTACAGCACCTCGTCGCTGTCGAGGTTCGAGTGGTTGTACGGCACCGGGATCGCCAGCGGATGGAAATCAAGCAGCCGCGGGCAGAACGAGCAAATGACGAAGTTGTGCGCCTCGAACGTCTGGTGCGTCGGAGGCGGCATGTGATGCTTGCCCACGATCGGGCTGAAATCGTCGATGTTGAAGATGTACGGGTAATAACAGCCGTCCCAGCCAACGACATCGAGCGGGTGATAGTCGTAGATGTACGAATGCACGCAGTCGCGGGCTTTGATGCGCACCTCGAACTTGCCCGCCTCGTCAAACGTCAGCGGCAGTTGCGGCATCCGCAGGTCACGCTCGCAATAGGGCGCATGTTCGAGAAATTGGCTGGTCTGCTTGGACACATAGCGACGGGGCGGCCCGATGTGCGAGCCGTTGGCGGTTTCGATGACGAGGAACTTTGGGGGAAGGCTTTCGGCATTCGGCCCTCGGCCATCGGATGCCGCGCCGGCCGACAGCCGAGAGCCGACAGCCGAAAGCCCCTCCTCAAACACCATCCGATACGTCACCCCTTTCGGGATGATGATGTAATCTTTCTCGTGAAACTTCAGCGTGCCGAACGTGGTGAACACCGAGCCCGAACCGTGATGGATGAAGATGCACTCGTCGCCCATCGCGTTCTTGAAGTGATAGTCCATCGGCTCGGCGGGCAGGCAGATGCTCATTTCGCAGTCGGCGTTGCCGAAGAGGATCACACGGCCCGTGACGGGATCTCCCGTGGGTTTGCGGCCGCTGGTTTTCACATGCCGCATGCGCATGGTGTCGCGTTCAACGTATTCGGGCTTGGTCGAATACATTGCTTTCCAGCCCGTCACCTGCGTGGGCGGGTGAATGTGGTACATCGTGGACGTGGGGCCGACGAAGCCCTCGGTGCCGAAGACCTCTTCGGAGTACAGGGCGCCATCCGGGCGGCGGAACTGGATGTGTCGCTTCGGGGGAACTTGGCCGAGTTGGGAGTAGTAAGGCATGGTGAGGGCACCGGTGAAGCAGGCATCCGCCTGCCGGGCTGGTTTGTGATCGCACAGGCGGAGGGCCTGTGTCGCCGTGAATGACTGATTGTAGTGGCTGGGAGCGGCCGATTCCCGCCGGACATCGCAACGCGGCGCATCCGGTGGCATATTGTTCCGCGGAGGATTTGATGAATCGATTTCGATTGACGTGTTCGATTGTGGCCGCGATGGCGATGAATGCGGCGGGTTGGGCGGCCGGCACCTGTGGTCAGACGCTTGTTTTCGATTTCAGCGGCGCAGAGCCTCTTCCCTTCGGCGGCGAATTCATCGGCGTCTTCACCAGCGAAGGCCATGTCGTCGGCGGATCGATCGACATTGAGTTCACGACCGCCGGCGGGTTCGACGCAGCGGATTTGGGCCTGGCGTTCCAATTGATCGACGCCACCCATGCGGTGGGCTTCGGGTTCACCGGCAGTTCGGTCGGCTGGAGCGGCCAGGGAACCTTCACCTTGCAAGTGCCGACGGAGAATTTCAACGGGCTCCTTCACCACGAAGGCAACCCGTGGGGCGGCATGCTCCTGGAGTTCTCCAACCTGAATCCCGGCAATGGGCCGATCCAAGGCACGCTTGGTCGCGCTGTTTATAAAATCGAGTTTGGAACATGCCCCATCGGCGACATCACCCGCGACCTCTCGGTGAATGTCGATGATCTGCTCGCCGTCATCAATGGTTGGGGGCCGTGTCCAGCGGCACCGGCGGCGTGCCCCGCTGACGTCAACGATGACCAATCCGTGAATGTCGATGACCTGTTGGCGGTGATCAACCACTGGCAGACATGGTGCCCGAATTGCAAATGATTCTGGCGTTTTGATCCATAGAGGAAACTGTTCAAATGATAGACCCATAGCCGGGTCGCCACGCGACCCTGGAGGAGTGCAGCGACTTATTCGCTGACGACCTTCATCGCGATCAAATCCTGCACATCGACCAGACCGACGGGTTTGCCGTCGTGATCGAGGACGGGGATTTCGTCCAATCGTCGTTCGCGCACGAGGCGGACCGCATCGCGCACGAGGTCATCCACGGTCAGATGCTGCGGGCGCGGCGTCATCACGTCGCCGATGCGGCAGTCCATCGCGTTGGGGTCGCCGACCACCAGCCGCCGCAGGTCGCCATCGGTGAAAATGCCCGCCAGTCGCTGCCGATCATCCACTACCAAGATCGCGCCCGCACGGCGGTTTCCCGACGTGTGCCGACATGCCTCGCGGACGGTCACTTGATCATGCACGACGGGGAGGTTATCGCCCACGCGGAAGCGAAGGGCCTCGGTGATCTTGCGCAGGCCGACGCCGAGCATGCCGCCGGGATGGTGCTTGTGGAAATCATCGGCGGTGAAATTGCGGCGACGCGAGAGCGCGAGGGCCAGCGCATCGCCCATGGCGAGAATGGCCGTGGTGGAGGCGGTGGGGGCGAGGTTAAGCGGGCAGGCTTCCTCAATCTCGCCGACGGCCAGATGCACGTCGCAAAGACTCGCTAAAGCGCTCTGATGGCTGCGCGAAATGCCGATGCGCGGCATGCCGTCAGACTTCAAGATCGCGGCGAGGTTCAGCACCTCCTCTGTCGAGCCGCTGTACGAAAGCAACAGGGCGACATCGCCGCGGCGGATGCGGCCAAGGTCGCCGTGGATCGCTTCCGAGGGATGCACGAAATGCGAAGGCTGGCCGAGACTGGAGAACGTGGCGGAAATCTTCAGGCCGATCAACCCGGACTTGCCCATGCCCCCGACGACGATGTGGCCCTCGCAGTTTGCCAGGCAATTCAAGGCGTTCCGCCAATGGGTGCCTTCGCGTTCATTCAGTCGTTCCGCGATGCGCAGCACCGCCCCGGCCTCGGCCCGCAGGCACTCGGCGATGAACACGGCTTCCTCAGTTTGGACAGAAGATGGAACCACAGATCACAGAGAGCACAGAGGAGGGATTTTGGGAAGCGATTGAGAAGTTGAGCTACCACCCGATTGTATTCCCTCGTTCTCCCTCTGTGTTCTCTGTGCTCTCTGTGGTTCATTCCCCGCGTATGATGGGGCCATGCCGCTGCAGGAAGATTATCAAATCTCGCTGGACGCCTTCCGGGGGCCGTTGGATTTGCTGTTGTATCTGATCCGCCGGGCCGAGGTGGATGTGCACGACATTCCCATCGCGCAGGTCACCGACCAGTACCTGTCGTTCCTGCGGCAGTTGGACGACATCGACATTGATGTGGCGGGCGAGTTTTTGGTGCTGGCGGCCACGCTCATCGAGATCAAGTCGCGGACGCTGATGCCCACCCCCAGGGGCGAGGACGGCCAGCCGATCGGCGTCGATGACGTCACCGGCATCGACGCGGGCGACCCACGCTACGAACTCGTGCAGCAACTGCTGGCGTATCAAAAGTATCGCATTGCCGCCGACGAATTGGAGGCGAAGAGGCAAGCTTTTGCCAAGCGATTCCCGCGCCGTCCGGCGCGGCATGATCGCACGATTATCGAGGCCCAGGCCGAGCCGATTGAAATCGAACTTGAAGATGCCCATGTGCTCGATTTGTCCGAGGCGTACGAACGCATCATGGCGTCGATCGACTTCGGCAAGCTAGGTGATCACATGGTCGAGATGGACGAAACCCCCATTGCCCTGCACCAGGAAGACTTGCTCGATCGGCTATCACGCACCGCAGAGCGAAAGATCACGTTGCAGGACGCCTTTGCCGGCGCTCCGACGGGCAAGCGGATCGGTTTGTTTCTCGCGACGCTGGAATTGGTGCGGTTGCGGCGGGTGACGGTGATCCAGCCGGAGATCGACAGCACGATTGAATTGGTGCTGAACGAAGATGCAACGCAGGCGTTGGTGATCGAGACGGATGAGATCGCGCATTACGGCGAAGCGCATCCCACACATAGCCCCACACATAGCCCCGGGCATGCCCGGGGCTAACTGCCGAGACCGGCCGCCTTTGTCAGTGCCCGCAACTCCACGGCCGTCAACTCCCGCCACTGCCCCGGTTGCAGTCCCTTCAATTTCAGCGGGCCCATCGCCACCCGGCGCAACTTGCGGACTTTGTGGCCGACCTCGGCCATCATGCGGCGAATCTGGCGGTTGCGGCCTTCGGTCAACTCCATCAGCAGTTTCGTGCGGTCGCGGTCGCGCTTGACCAGCGTCAATTTTGATTTCGCGGTCTTCGAGCCCGGCTTCTCGCCCTTGCTTGTCCGATGTTCGTTCAGGAACAATCCGCTCGAAAGCCTGCGCACGGCCGCTTCGTCAAGCTGGCCATCGACGACGACTTCGTACTGCTTGTGAACCTCGTGGCTTGGGTGCGTGAGACGATTCGCCAGCTCGCCGTGGTTAGTCAGCAAGAGCAGCCCAGAGCTGTCCATGTCGAGCCGTCCGACGGGATACAGCCGCGACTTTGATGGATGCTGCACGAGGTCGATCGCGAGCGGGCGGCCTTCGGGATCGCTGTTGGTGGTCACCACGCCGCGTGGTTTGAAGAGCATGACATAGACGTGCGGTTCGATGGTTTTGATGTGCTTGCCGCTGACGGTGATGTGATCTTTGTGCGGATCGACCCATGCGGGCAGCGTCTGCACGAGGTGGCCGTTCACGCGGACCTCGCCCATTTCGATGAGTTCCTCGCAGCCGCGGCGGGAGGCGACGCCCGCCTCGGCCAGAACTTTTTGGAGGCGCGGGCCGCGGGCATCGTCGGTGAATTCGTGGGTGAGCTTCACCCTCGGCCGGGCGCGGCCGGCGGGTTTTCGCGTTGATTGAGCTCCATCCCAGCCCTTGCGTGTCCGCTTTTGCGCGGGCTTGCCGGACGGGCGCGACGGTGGTGGGGATGTTCGTGTTCTCCCGGTGGCCATGCCTTGATGGTATCGCTGCGCCGAATTCCGCGTGGGGCCAGCAGTCGGGGTCGAGAATCGCCGATAACTTCAGGGATTGACGGGCGAGGGTGGAGTGGGAACGATTGTCGGCGGCAAGATGCCGAGGGAGACGGTTTCCGTGGTCATCGGAGCGAGCATGTATCAGAAGCACATTCAACCGGTTTCGAATTGGTTTAAACAGGCCATCACCGAACCGCAGCACGAACTCGGCCGTTGGGAACGGGCGGTGCGATACGCCTACGACCTGGGGATTTATGGCTGGAAAGCCCTGAACCGCGACGACGCCCCTCAGATGGCGGCGGCGCTGTCGTTCCGCACGCTCTTTGCCATGCTGCCTTTGGTGATTGTGTCGGCGGTGCTGGTGAACGCAATCCAGGGGCCGGAAGGCTTTCAGGGATTGATGAGCAACATCGTCGATGCGGCAGGGCTTGATCGGGCTGTGATGGAGTTTGAGGCGGCCACTCAGCCGGGCGTCAAGGACAAAAAATCGTTGAGCACCGTGGTGGAGGAAATGGTGGCCAAGCTTTCCAAGACGAACTTATCCGCCTTGGGGTGGATCGGCATGCTGGTGCTGGTGTATTCGGCCATCAGCTTGATGGTGACGATCGAAAATAGTTTCAACAGCATTTACGGCGCGCCGGAGGGTCGATGGTGGACGCGACGGGTGCCGATTTATTGGACAGTCCTTACGATCGGCCCCGTGTTCATCGGCCTGACGTTCTGGGTCGATCGGCAGTTCGGCGATTTCATCGACGGCGTGCGAACTTGGGGCTGGCTGTTGACGGCCGTCAAGTATCTGTGGGGTCTCGGCGTGGCGTGGCTGCTGATGTTTTCGGTTTACAAATTTCTCCCGAATACCAAGGTGAATAACAAGGCCGCCCTCGTCGGGGCATTCGTGGCAGCGGTCTTCCTCACCGCCGGCCGCAACGTTTTGGGAGCGTACTTTGCGGGAGCCGTGTCACTGCAAAATCTCTACGGAGCGTTGGGCGCGATCCCCATCTTCATGTTCTGGGTGTACCTGATGTGGCTGCTCATCCTGTTCGGGCTTGAAGTGAGCGCGACCATCCAGACGCTGGCGGGCCGCGAGTTCGAGGAACTGCAGGAGAAACGGCCGCAGAACGGCTTGGTCGATCCTGCATCTCTTTTGAACGTGATGGAGATCATCACCGAGCGATTCATGAACGGACAGGCCACCGAGGCGCGGGAGATCGCGGACCAGACGCTGATCCCCGAAACCATGGTGAGCCAGATGGTGGATCGGCTGGTGCAAGAGAGCGTGCTGCACCGCGTTGATGGAATGGCCGGCGAGGCGGTGACGCTTGCCCAGTCTCCCGACAAGATCAATGCCGACCGTCTGATCGAGATCGGCTACGCCCTGGTGGATGAAGCGGGCGTGGGGCGGCAGTCGGCCATGATGGGGCGATTGCGCGAGGCCCAGCGGACGCTGGCCCGTCAAGCCACCTTGGCTTCGTTGCTGCCACCCACCCCCGCTCCGGTTACGGCCCCTCAAGCCGCATAGGCCCAACAGCCGATAACTCATCTTGTTGCGGCCGCTGCCGAGGGAGGCCGCACCCCGAAGTCGTGCAGGAATCAAAGGCGCTTCCTGCTTTGGTCTGTTTCCACGATGGAGACAATTTCTCGGCCGATGGATCAAGCTCCGTTCATCATCGCCATGGCGGCTGATGCTCGACCTCGCGTGGTGAGCGTGTCGCCCCGTGGCACCGCAGAACTGGCAGTGGTCACCATGCATGCGCCGATCCGCGAGATCATCGACGGCACGGACGAGTCCGGGCATCAGGTGATCGGGCGACTCCATGAACTGCTGGCGGAAAGCCGGGCCCAGGAAAAGATGACCCTGAACGCATCGCTGCGCCTGCAAGAGCGGTTGCGCTTGAGCGCGAGGATGCTCACCGCGTTCCAGGCTCAGCTTCAGCGAATCGAAACGGCTTTGGGCACGCAGCGAAACCATGAACAGGTGTTACGCGAGCTTGAGGCAAAGATCGAAGGCCAGTTGAGTCAGGCGAAATCTCAACTCGATTTCTATGCGAGCGAAATACAGGCAAGGGTCTCGATCGCGTCGGACGGCATTGCACCGACGGAGCGAATGCATCCGGTCGTTCAAGCAACAATGGATTCCGACTCAGGTGGAAGTGATCCGTCCATCAATGCCAACGAGGTGGAGATGAACTTTGTGCTCACCACCATGCGCGAGGTGTTGAAGCGCGTCGAGAAATTGTCGGAGCTGATTCCGGCGTCCCGTGCCGAGACTCTCCGCAACGACGACTGATTCAATATTCACGGCTGGCCGGCGCGGCCGCGCTCATGGCGCAACCAGGCGCGGTCGAGTGCATCGACGTCGCCGAAAGCGGTCTCAAAGACCGTAAGATGATGCTCGGGTGACAGGTCGCCGGGCGGTTGGAGCCGCATGGTTTCCAGGTAGCGGCGCAATTGATCCTGCCGGAATCGCGACATCCAGGCGATCAGGGCGTAGCTTTGGTGATAGACGACATCAATCTTTGATTCCGGCAATCCGTCCAGGCGATCAAGCGTGATCAGCGACCGCAAGGGAAGCAGCGCGTCGTCCGCCAACGTTTCCCGGAATCTCGACAATCGAGGCTGATATTCACGGTCCGGGCCGAACGCCTGGTTGGGGGTGCTGGTCTCAAAGCACGTCGCCAAACCTTCGGACACCCAGAGCGGATAGCCGACCTGCCGTGATTGCAGATTGCTGTGGTACATGAGCATGTGGGTGGCTTCGTGCGTGGTGGTGGCGATGCCCTCGGTGCGGGCGTAAGCCTCCAATAGTCGTTCCTGTTTCGACACATGCTGGCGCGAGGCGGCAAGTTCCTGGCCAAGCAAGCGTGCGTGGCCAAGTTGGCCCTGGCGACTGGCTTGCCGGGCCTCGGTCGCCAGCGCTTCGAGTTCGTTGTTCATCTCGCCGATCTGGCTTCGTGCGTCATTCACCGCCGGACCCTGGCCGGGGTTGTAAAAGGCGATCCAATCGTGCTTGGGCGAGTAGTACCCCGTGACCCATGGATCATCCACGCCGTCATGAAGGCTGGCGAAGTCAAGGAATTCCGCGTGTTTCGCGAACACGATGCAGACGAGTTTGTGGCGCAACGGTTCGGGTTGCAAACCCAGACGGTTCACCATGCGCATGAACTGATGATGCGTTCTTTCCAAGTGGCCGGCGTGCGAGCGTGTCCAATGCGCATCGGCGTTGGAAAAAACGATGAAACGAGTGCTGTCGTACTCGGCGAAAGCACGGGGCAGCAGCGATCGAGCCGTTTGGTAGGCGTCGGAATGTTTTTCGAGGCTCGGGGCGTGAAGAGGCTGGGCGGCGGATTGGCGCACAGACAGTGACCAGCGATCGCCCGCCAAGATGACGATGGCGAGGATCGCCATCACCACCAGCGACCAGCGGGTGCGAGATGGATTTTTCGTCATCGGGAAAGCGTTCACGCCCGTCAAATCGACAATTTCCGCGCACTCCTTCAAGGCTAGCGTCCAGGCTGATGGATTGCCGACTCCGATAACAAGGCGATGAAATGGGGAAACGGCGGGGACGGAGGCATCAAGGCAGTTCAGCGAGGCTGCCGACTTTGGCGAACCGCACGCAGTTACGCCGCGTTCGGGCGACCTGATTGCAGTGAAAATTGCCATCACGCTGCGGCTCACGACGGCGTACATTCGACAGTTGCGGCATGTCACCCCTTTATGCCCCCGAATCGTCCGCGCCGCGATCACACTCGCCCTTCGTCAACATACAGTTTCGCAAAGGGTTGTTGATGGTTCGGCCGACGGGGCCCCAACTCGGCCAGCGAGGTTCGGGGATCATCGCGGAGGAATGCCGTGCCGCGATCGCCGGGCATGGAAGCGAGTTGCGCCACGTCGTCATCGATCTCTCGGACATTCGCCGCATGTCTAGCCTGGGGCTGGGGCTGGGGCTGTGCATCGAGTTGCGGAACGCGGCGGATCAATATCGCGCGTCCTGCATCGTGCTGAAATTGAGCAGCGAACACCAGGATTTGTTCCGACTCATGAAACTTGATCGCCTGTTCACCATCGTTCAAACCGTGCAGGATCTCGCCCGGACGGTGTTGGCGGATCATGCTGTTCGCGGGCGTTGATCAGGGCTACAGTGTGATCGGCGAATCCATGAGGCGAAGACTTTGTTGTCCCGCGCTGGCGGTGTTGATTATTCTGGCAGCTTGTCCCGGTATGGCAGGCTGCTATCGCCGCGTGGTGCGCGCTGACGGCGTGACGGGTGATCAAACGGTGTACGAACCGAACCTGAAAGCTGACAAGACCCGGGTTGAAGTCGAGGCGGAAAACTTGCTGTTCGGCGAACAAAAGCCCATCCAGGGGACGCCCCGTTGAGGGCATGGTGGCTGGTCACCGTGCGTGCCAAAGCCTATGATCCGAGGATGTTGCGGTTTCCGGCGCGCGGGGCCGGAAAGTATGCCCCCGGCTTGAACTTGAGGTGATTTGATGGGTCTGGAGACCGCTCTTCCCGTAGATGGCATCCTGACCACGCAACTGCAGCGCGTGGTCAATTGGGCGCGCCGTTCCGCGGTTTGGCCGATGCCTTTCGCCACCGCGTGTTGCGGCATCGAATTGATGGCCACCGCGACCAGCCGCTATGACCTCGCCCGCTTCGGCGCGGAGGTGTTTCGGTTCAGTCCAAGGCAAGCCGACTTGTTGATCGTGGCCGGGCGCGTGGCGGTGAAAATGCTCCCGGTGCTTCAGCGCATCTACCTTCAGATGACCGAGCCGAAATGGGTGATCTCGATGGGGGCCTGCGCCAGCACGGGCGGCATGTTCGACACCTATGCAGTGGTGCAGGGCGTCGATCAATACCTGCCCGTCGATGTGTACGTTCCGGGTTGTCCGCCCCGGCCGGAACAGTTAATGGAAGGGATCATGGCGATCCAGCGGATCATCGATCGGCAGGACATTCCTTACGATGACCGAGGCAAAAGGGTGCCGCTGCAGTTGTCGTTGCAGCCCAATTACGAGCCACGTCGCCAGCCAATGGAAGTCAGCATCGGCGCGACCTAAGCCGCTCGCGGCGTAGCACCGGTCGCTGATGCGGCAAACGCCAGCCAGCAACGGTCTCAATCAATCCTTCAATTCAACCGTCCAGTACGCCTCATCAAGGAACGCCTTCCACGATTGGTATTTCGCATTGCCCAAGCGAAGCATGATCGACGGATTGCGCTTGGGCCGAATGGGCTTGCGGACCAGATGCATATGGGCCTGATCGGGCGTGCGGCCGCCCTTCCTGGCATTGCATTTCACGCAGGCGCACACCAGGTTTTCCCAGGTGTGAACGCCCCCTTGCACGCGGGGCACGACGTGATCGAGCGTCAATTCCTTGGTGGAGTAGTGCTTGCCGCAATATTGGCACTTGTTGCCGTCGCGGGCATACAGGTTGCGGCGGTTGAGCTTGACCTGCTGCTTCGGGAAGCGGTCGTACCCCAGCAGGCGAATGATCTTGGGCACCGCGATGTGGACGCGGGCGGTGCGAACCCAATCGTGGGCGTCGGGCTCGAACTGCCGCCGGAACTCGCTGACCTCCGCCCAGGTATCAAAGTCGTAATTGGTGTATTTGCCGTCGTCGAACGAAATGACCTCGGCCGCCTCTTTGCACAGCATGGTGAAGGCGCGGCGGGCACTGACCACCCGAACCGCCGTGTACATGCGGTTGAGCACCAGGACTTTTTCATCGAGGGCAGCGACGACGGCAACGGCATTCATTCGTGGAAGCGACCTCCGTGCTCGGACGCAAAAGGTCCGGATCGATCCTTAACCAGCGAGTGATTCCTGTGGGAAATCATCGACAAGATCGTAGCCCGACTGCCAGCCGAAAGACAATATGTGCCGCGTTCAAATTGCGTATCCGCCCAGTTTGACGGTCGATGAGGCCGCTCGCGATGAGGCTTAAAATCAACGACGGGTCATTTTTGATCGCACGAAGCATCCCTCCAGATGATCATTCACCAGCCCCATCGCCTGCATGAACGCGTAGCAGGTGGTCGGGCCTACGAACGACCAGCCCCGCGTTTTGAGATCCTTGCTCAACGCAGTGGATTCGGCACTCTTAGTCAAACTCCTGAGCGTGGCGAGGTCAATGATTTTCGGTCGGGAAGCCTGCGTCGGCTCGAATGTCCAGAAATATTCCGCCAGCGATCCGGCTTCCGCGACGAGTTCAAGGGCGCGGCGGGCGTTATTGATGGTGGACTCGATCTTGCCTCGGTGGCGGACGATGCCGACATCATGCAACAACCGGTTTACGTCGCGTGGCGTGAAAGCGGCCACGGTCGCGAGATTAAAACCTTGGAACGCGTTTCGGAAGTTTTCCCGCTTCCGCAGGATCGTCAACCAGCTCAGGCCGGATTGGAAACCCTCCAGGCAGATTTTCTCGAAGAGACGCGTGTCGTCACGCACCGGAAAACCCCATTCAGTGTCGTGATAAGTGACGTACACCGGATCATCGCCGCACCAAAAGCAGCGGGAGATACCTCGGTGGTCAAGGGATAATCCATTCGGCGCAGTTCTCTTCATGGCAGTTCTGGCGGTTGCTTCCTCGGTTCGGCATCTGCGGCAAACAGTCGCAGTTTCAGCGAACGGTTGGCCGCATTCGGGGCATCGATTTGTAGGCGCCCCTTTGCGAAGATAACCGCAATGAATGCACCGAAGCGGTCAGGCTCTCTCCAACGAAGCAGCAACAAACCGCTTCCCAACCACACGATGAAAGCGATCGGGGCTCCGATGAGCAATTCCTGCGGTACTGCGATGGACCCGATTGACGCCGCCCACCATCCTGCTGCCCCCCAGCCGAGGATCATGGTGGCCCAAATCAAAAGTAGTTGAATGGCCACCCAGAGCGCGGCAGGTATTTTCGGAGCGTTGCGGAAAGCACGGATGCATCCAATCGACAGCAACGAAGACATCACAAACACAAAGATCAAACGAAACGTCCATGGGTTTTGAGGCCAGAGACTCTTTGGAAGATGCCTAAGCAGGATGATGGAGTACTGCGCCAGAGTGCCCACGACAAAACTCACGCAGGTCGTGGCAAATGTCAGAAAGAGGGCGACCAGATTCTTGTGCTCGCTCCGATCCCAGCGGGATAATCGCTTCGGTTTCAATGCCGGAAGTGCCTGACGCCGGTCATCAGCAGCGTGACGCCATGCTGATTGCACAAGTCGATTGTTTCGTGGTCGCGCTTGCTGCCGCCGGGGTGGATGATGCAGGTCACGCCCGCGTCAACCAGCGCTTTGGGTCCATCGGGAAACGGGAAGAATGCGTCGGAGGCGGCAATGATCGGCCCGCCGCCTTGGCTTACTGGTTCGCGCAGGCTGGTTTCGGCTTTCGCGATGGCCACGCGGCACGCCGTTACGCGATCCACCAACCCCGCGCCCCCACCCAGCACTTGCCCGTCCCGCACGATCACGATCGCGTTTGATTTCTGGTGCTTCACCACCGTCCATGCGAACATGGCCCCGGCCTTCAGGCTCTCATCAGGTCGCGGTCCGGCTGCATGTTGCCAATCCCCGACGTGGGCCAATTTCATGTCGCGATCCTGTACCAGCAGGCCGCCCGGAATCGAGCGGTAGTTGATCTTGCGGTGACCGGTGTGGCGAATGCCCCGCGCCGCCAGTAGACGGACGTTAGCCCATCGATCCTTGAGCATTTGCAGCGCGGCCGGGTCGAACGCGGGCTGGTCATCCATGGAGGGCGCGACAATCACTTCCAGGAATTTCTGGCCATCGCAGATCAACCGGGCGGTTTCAGGATCGATCATCTGGTTGACGGCGAGAATGCCGCCATAGGCCGCCAAGGGATCGCCAGCGTGTGCTTTGACGAACGCTTCGGGCAGTGATCGAGCGACTGCGGCCCCGCACGGGTTGGTGTGCTTGACGATCGCGGCGGCAGCCTGCAGATCGTTCAGTTCATGGAGTTCCTGCACGACTTCGAACGCCGCCGCCGCATCAAGCAAATTGTTGTAACTCAGTTCTTTGCCATGCAAAATGTCAGCCGACACCACGCTCGGTTCGGCGGAGGCGGGATTTTTGTACACCGCCGCCTGCTGGTGCGGATTCTCACCGTACCGAAGGTCGCTCACGCGGGCGTAACTCAGCCGCAACATGGCGGGGAACGCCTCCTCTCGCCGCGTGCCCATCCAGGCACTGATGGCGGTGTCGTACTCGGCGGTTCGCGTGAACGCGGCGGCGGCCAGGTCACGCCGCAGTTCCCAGGTGGTGGCGCCGTCGTTGTTTCGCATCTCGGTGATGACGCGATCGTACTGGTCGGCCGCCGTGATGACGGTCACGAACGGGAAATTCTTGGACGCCGAGCGCAGCACCGCCGGGCCGCCGATGTCGATGTTCTCGATCGCCTGGTCCGGCGAGATGTTCGGCGTGAGGATGGTTCTCTCAAATGGATAAAGGTTCACGCACACAAGGTCGATCGGCGTGATGCCGTGATCCTTCATCGCCTGCATGTGCGTGGGCAGGTCGCGGCGGCCAAGCAGCGCGCCGTGAACCTTGGGGTGGAGCGTTTTCACGCGGCCATCCATCATTTCCGGGAAACCCGTCACCTGATCCACCGTCGTCACTTTGAGCCCCGCAGCGCTGAGCGAGGCGGCGGTCCCGCCCGTGGAGATGATCTCCACCCCCATGTCGACCAGCGCCTTGGCGAACGGCACGAGGTCGGTCTTGTCGCTGACAGAAATCAACGCCCGACGGATGGAAACGAGGTTGCTCATGAAGGAATCAGCAAGGGCGGACATTACCCGGATGCCAAAGAATCGAAGGCTCGATCCCCGGGTTCATCGTGAGGTCAACCTCACGAGACGCCCATCGTTGCTGGCCGCGTACAGGTCGGTTTTGTCGGCTCCCGCGACCACCAGTTGATGCGCTCGGGGCAGATCGACCGTCTTGGTGACCGTGCCTCGCTTGGATTCCAGCACATGGAGTTTCATGGCGGCGGAATCCCACACGAGCAGGTCGTCGCGCCGCTGGGCGATCACGTTGCCCCGCAACGCTTTGCTGGTCCACAACCGTTCGCCGCCCGGCGAATCCAGTGGCAGGGCGTTGAAACATGCCAGGCCTTCGCTGGGGATCTGCTGATACACGCGGTCGCCGATCAGGGTCGGCGAATCGGTGAGCGGACTTTCGGTGAGCACCCGCCACAGGTTTCGGCCGGTGTTGATGTCGTAGGCCCAAAGGTGCTGGTCGGTGCTGGCGACATAAACGGCGTTCTGATCGGCCGCGGGACGGGCGACCACGGTATCAAGCAACCGCTTGCTCCAATACTGCGTGGCGGTGGCGGCGTTCAGCACCATCACCATGCCGTCGTTGCCGACCGCGACCAGGTAATCGTTCACCAGCAAGGGCGGCACTTGCACCGAAGGAGCGACGGCATAACCTCGCCACTGGTAGGCGATCTGATGCGAATGCCAGATGATCTGGCCGTTGCGCGAGCCGTAGATCAGGAATTGCTGATAAGGCACTGGCCAGGTGTTGGCGATTTTCTCGAACGGCTGCTTGCCGATCTGGGCGCCGGTCGCCCCGTCTAGCACCAAGAGCGCGCCGCCAGTGCTGAGATAAATGTTCTTGCCCACGACGTTCAGGCCAAGAATCTCATCAACCGGTGCGGCCACCTGAATCCGCCAGAGCCGTTCACCATCGTCGCTGCGCACGCAGGTCAGATAGTTCCGTTCATCAAGGACATAGGCGGAGTCGTCCTGAACCGTCAGCAACTTCAGGTTGCGGCCGATGTCTTCATTTTGCCAGGCGACGCGGTAATTGATGGAGTTGGCGAGGGTCGGCCCGACGACATGCGACTGGTCGGCACGATTGACGATCACCTGATCGTTGCTGGTCGAGCCGCGCATGCCCCGGTCGCCGCTGCCCTTAGAGGTCGATCCCTGACCCGCGGAACTGCTTTTGCAACCGGCCAGGGTCGATCCCAGGCACGCCAGACACAATCCCATCGCGAGGGGACCAGAAGCCGAGTTCCACGAACGCCAGATGCTCATCGAAGTGATCTCCACAGCCAGTCCGGCGGGGCGAAACCGGAAAAAAAGCCAAATTGCAGGGCAGAACCGCCAGTATCGGAGCGCGGGCGAAGGCCGTCAAGCGAACGGTCATCGACGCTAACCATAGTCAACCAGCGGTTACGATGCCGATCCCCATGTTTACCGGCATCGTGCAACACCTCGGCGTCGTGCAAAGTTTCGAGCGAAATCAGTTTGGCGCTCGACTGGTCGTCGATCCGCAGGGGTGGCTTCACCAACCATCCCATGGCCAATCCATCTCCGTCAATGGTTGCTGTCTGACCGTCGCCACGCCGCCGTTTGAGTTCGACCTCATTCGTCAAACGCTCGAGGTCACCACGCTGGGGCGGCTGAATGTCGGCGATGGGGTCAACCTTGAACATGCGGTCACGCCCACGACCATGCTGGGCGGCCACATCGTGCAAGGCCATGTGGATGGCGTGGGCACGGTCAAGAAGGTGGAACGCGATCCAAATCAGTGGCGATTGCGGATCACGCCTCCCGGCGCATTGATGGAAGAGGTCGTTGAAAGGGGATCGATTGCCGTCAACGGCGTTTCGTTGACCGTTGCCGCGACCGGTGCGGACTGGTTTGAAATCGCCCTCATTCCGGTCACGCTCGAACTGACCAATCTGGGCAGGTTGGGAGTGGGGGACGCGGTGAACCTGGAAACGGATTACATCGCCAAGGTTGTCGTGAATTACCTTCGTCGCCGAGGATAAGACAGGCGGAGGCGAGGGAAGGGTGGGAGGTCGAGATCACGGATTCATCGATTCGTAGTCATGTAAAATGGCGGGAGCAAAAAAATCGCCTCCATTTCAGAGGCGATGGTGACGTTGGTTGAAGCGGCCGAACTCTTCTCACTTCTGCACGAACACGAACTGCGAAGCGCCTTGGCGGAAGACTTGCAGACGAATTGGTTTGCCTTCGGCGACGGCGTCGATGGCGGTTTGGAACGCTTCGGGATCGGCAACGGCTTGATCATTCACCATGCCAATGATGTCGCCCGCCTGGATGCCGGCCTCCGCTGCGGGCCCGTTGGGGTCGATTCGGGCCACCACCACGCCTTTGCGGTCGGTTGCGCCCAATTGGCGTGCGACCTCGGGGGTCAATCGTTGGATGCCGATGCCCAACTCCGCGGATGAGGAGGGGCGGCCATTCCCGCTGCGTGGACTTCCGCCCGCGCCGTTCGCCTGAGACAGTTGAGTCGAGCGGTCACCCAGCGTGACGGCGATATCTTGCGGCTGACCCCCGCGGATGACTTTCAGATTCGCGGTTTTGCCGGGCGCAATTTTCGCCACGACGTTCAGAAGCTGGTTCCGGCTGTTGACCGGGGCATTGTCGATGTCGGTGACGATGTCGCCATCCTCCAATCCGGCCTCGTCAGCGGGAGTGTTGGGGATCACTTCCGCGATCAACACGCCTTGGCCGTCGAAACCGGTGTACGCGCGGGCCTGGGGGGAAAGGTCTTGAATGGAAACGCCCAGCCAGCCGCGCTGGACGGAACCACTCTCGATGATGCTGTTCATCACGGACTCGACCATCGAACTGGGGATGGCAAAACCCACCCCGCTGTAAGAGCCGGTGCGAGTGCTGATGGCGGTGTTGATGCCGATGACCTGGCCGTACAGGTTCACCAGAGGTCCGCCGGAGTTTCCCGGATTGATGGCGGCGTCAGTCTGGATGAAATCCTCGAAGGTGGACAAGCCCATGTTCGCGCGACCCTTGGCACTGAC
>Ga0163154_10004550_pt1 | contig 18121 bp, 21 predicted proteins | sample OliLakLV19MP9P1_FD_148649 | JGI IMG/M metagenome (GOLD analysis project Ga0163154, IMG submission 148649) | Freshwater microbial mat bacterial communities from Lake Vanda, McMurdo Dry Valleys, Antarctica - Oligotrophic Lake LV.19.MP9.P1 | ecosystem: Environmental > Aquatic > Freshwater > Lake >...
TTTTGATGACCTTCGTGCTTTAACTCGTTACCTTTGCTTCGACTCTTGGGATCATTTGCTTTCTTTCATGCTCGAAGGGCTTGAGCTTCTTCATCCTCCAAATACCTCTTAATTTTCCATAATGAGAATTGCTGCTAATAAGCTCTAAATCTAGAGTCACTGCGTAAGTCCTAACTAACTTAGAATGACAAAAAATATAGTGGCAAAAAAGTAATGGCAAAAAAGATTATTTTTGGTTCGATCTGGCTGGTATTCGGAACCTATGCTTTTTTATTGGCACCTCCTAATCGCCCAGATACATTTTTATTAATTCAAAACTTAATAAGTGGTCGCTTGGAGGGAATTAATCCGACAATTATCGCCCTTTTTAATATCATGGGAGTCTTGCCTGCGATGTATGCTTGCGTGCTATTTAGTGATGGACGTGGGCAAAAAGTGCCTGCTTGGATTTTTGTGATTCTGAGTTTTGGGATCGGTGCTTTTGGATTACTGCCTTACTTTGCCCTGAGAAATCCAAATCCAAAATTTGCGGGCGAAAAAAATTGGTTAATTAGGCTATTTGATTCTAGATGGACGGGCTTTACACTCGCGATCGCTGCCTTATTCTTAGTCGGGTATGGCATTAAGGCAGGTAATTGGACAGATTTTATCGCTCAGTTTCAAACAAATCGATTTATTGATGTTATGAGTTTGGATTTTTGTCTATTATGTCTGCTATTTCCGTGGTTACTCAATGATGATATGAGCCGTAGAGGAATGAAAGATGCTCGAATTTTGATAGCTGTCTCGGTTATTCCTTTATTTGGAACTTTAGCTTATTTGTGTCTGCGATCGCCTTTAATTAATTCGGAATCGACTCAGGATATTGCTTCAACATAATTTGAAATAAAGTGAGATTTAATTTATCTAAATCTCGGATCGGAAATAAGTTAAGATATGCTTAACATATTAGATATAGATTTCACAGTTAATTTTCACAGTTAATTAAAATGACTGATTTTACTCCATACACCAAGCTAGGAGTTACAGAGGATGCCTCATTTGAGGAAATTAAGGCTGTTCGCGATCGCCTTATCGTTGAGCTGGATGGAGATATTCTTGCTCAAGAGTTAGTGGAATCTGCTTATGATGCCATTCTTATGGATCGACTGAGGGCAAGACAAGAGGGTAAAATCAAGGTACCAGATCGGATCAGATTTCCCGAAAAAAATATTACAACGTCTCCAAGTTTAATCCAACCTGTAATAACTCCAAACAAGCTACGATGGCTTTCTGGTATTAAGGACACTCCAACCCGTCAAGATTTGATTGCCTATTCTGGCGTATTTGCTGGATTATTTATATTAAATGTTTTGCTTCCAACTTCGTCCAGTATTTGGATGGCTTTGGCGTTATTGGCAAGCATTTATTTTTTAAGACGCAAAGAAAATCGGTTCTGGCGATCGCTACTTTTAGCAATGTCTGGGCTGGTATTGGGCGTATCGATTAGTGCGGGCTTACTGTTATTCATTCCCGTAACTGCATTTGCCTATCAGATTTCCACAGGAATTATTTTACTGGTAATGTGGTTAGCTACAACGCTTCTACGTTAAAGGCTGACTCGATATAGGTATGAAGTTGAAGATTGCTTGGATTCTCCTTAATTCTGGTATTTGCAAAAACAAGAGCTACATCAAATCGGCAATTTAAATGGGCAAGTTGAGGATTTAAACTTAGAAACTTCAGCGCCGAGAGCGAAAGCTTTTTTTGTTTGGATTTAGTAATTGCTAACGCTCCGTCCAAATCCCAATTGCTAAGGCTGCGAGTTTTTACTTCGACAAATATTAACCAGTAGCGATCGCGTGCCACTATGTCTAACTCTCCCCAAACACAATGCCACTGAGTTGCTAATATCTGCCATCCCTGAACTTTTAGTAATTCTGCAACTAAGGTTTCACCCAAATTTCCCAAAACTTTCGCAGTCATAAATACAGCCTATTGCAAGGGTTTAGCTGCTGGGGTAATGGGCTTAGGGGTAGATATGATTGGAGGCTTAAGCTTAGTTTTTGGGGATGATTGCAGATTTTGAGTGCGGACGGATTTAAATATATTTTGCATAAATGTAAATCCTAGAAAAGTTGGCACTGCCATCAGCAACAGAAGTATAAAGATGCTCATAAAGTTTTTGATCCTTACTGGTACTCCATAATGGGAGCGATAGGGATCGATCTTGGCATCACGATCTCTTTCTCTAAAGTTAACGGGGCGGCGAAATCTTAAACGGCTATCATCTAGTTTTTCTAAAAGTATCCAGCCTGTCTCTAACTCTTCCTCACAAACTAGCTTCAACAATCTACTACGCCGAAATCCATCATTATCTGTCCTTAGAATTTTGAATTCCCAACCTTTTTGATGTTCTTGATAGTCGTGTAGATCTTCTTCTTGTTTTTGCGACATATGGGGCTGAGATGCTTTAGCTATCCTATTAATTATTATTACTAGCAGACTTACATTTACGGTGAATACACTGGCAATTAGGGTTTCGAGCATAGGCAGCCTAGATATCAAGGTTTAATATTCATGACGCAGGCAAATAATCTTGTAAGTTTTCAGATGATTTTATTGTATGGCACGAATCGCAATAGTAATTAAATCAATAAATTAATAAGTAATTTAAATAGGTAAATTTTTGATCTTAATTCGTTCTAAATGAATGTAGGATTAAGCAAAAGATACTATCCACCAATTTAAAGAGCGAGTCATGAATACTTTTATTTTAATGGCTGAAGTATTTACCGAGCCAGAACTTCGATCTACTCCTGACAACCAGAATGAAATTTCTAGCTTTTTAGTCCAGTTTCCGGGTAAAAATGCTGAAGATACTCCCGCACGCCTCAAAGTTACAGGTTGGAACAACTTAGCTAAGGAAATTATGGAAAAAAAGTATCAAAAAGGCGATCGCCTAGTTATTGAAGGTAGGCTCCGCATAAATGTTATAGAACGTAGTGGCTATAAGGAAAAAGTAACTGAGTTAACTGCCCAGCGCATCCACGCGGTTGATAGAGCCCAAGATCGACCCAGTAGCATGACTGAGACCCCAAAATCTGTTGCGGCAACTCCTGCCAAATTTATGCCCCCTGCGGCGGCGATCGCTAAAGAAGACGACATTCCCTTCTAAACTTCACACAAATTAATCTAAGAAGTAATCTAAAAACTAATCTGATAAGACTAATCTGAGTGCTAAAGTATCTAGTACTTAATATCTGATGCTATCCGAACTGAGCAATGTTCTTTCGTTTGTATCCTATATTAAGCAATATCTAAATCTATTACCTAGTTCTGTTGGAGGAAAACATCTGGCTGGTCGTTATTTATTCACATCTGAATCGGTTACAGAAGGTCACCCTGACAAAATCTGCGATCAAATTTCAGATAGTATCCTAGATGCCCTATTAACTGACGATCCCAAATCTCGTGTGGCAGCAGAAGTGGTCGTTAGCACTGGTTTGGTATTAATTACAGGCGAAGTTACGACTGAAGCTTACGTCAACATTTCCGATCTAGCCCGCAAGAAAATTGCGGAAATTGGCTATACTGACTCTGAAAATGGTTTCTCTGCCAATAGCTGCGCGGTTTTAGTCGCACTGGACGAGCAGTCACCTGATATTGCTCAAGGTGTTGATGAAGCTATGGAAAAGCGAGAGGGAGTAGATTCTGATTCGGCTATAGAGGCGATCGGCGCAGGAGATCAAGGCTTAATGTTTGGATTTGCCTGTAATGAAACTCCAGAACTCATGCCAGTCCCAATTGCTCTGGCACATAGATTTGCTCGACAGTTGGCTAAGGTGCGTAAAAATGGAGATCTACCCTACCTTCGTCCTGATGGTAAAACTCAAGTCACGATCCAATACGAAAATGATGTACCTATTGGCATTGACACGATCCTAGTTTCTACTCAACATACCGCCTCCGTGGATGGGGTAAGTGATGAGAAAAAGATCCAAGCAATTATTAAAGCCGATCTTTGGCAAAAAGTAGTATTACCGATGTTTGCGGAAAATGACAATATTCAGCCCAATTCTGAAACCCGCTTTTTGGTCAATCCTACAGGTAAATTTGTAATTGGTGGACCTCAAGGTGATTCAGGTCTAACGGGTCGCAAGATCATAGTTGATACCTACGGAGGCTATGCCCGTCATGGTGGCGGTGCTTTTTCGGGTAAAGATCCGACTAAAGTCGATCGCAGTGCTGCCTATGCTTGCCGTTATGTAGCTAAAAACATTGTGGCGGCTGGTTTGGCAACTAAGTGTGAGGTCCAAATTAGTTATGCGATCGGCGTGGCTAGACCTACTAGCATCAATGTCGAAACCTTTGGTACGGGTAAAGTGTCGGATGAGGTTTTACTAAAATTAATTACCGATAATTTCGATTTAAGACCAGCAGGAATTATTAAGACCTTTAACTTAAGAAACCTGCCCAAAGAGCGCGGCGGACGTTTTTATCAGAATGTTGCTGCCTACGGACACTTAGGGCGTACCGACTTAGATCTACCTTGGGAAAGGATTGATAAAGTCGATATCTTGAGAAATTCTTTGTAAATATCTTTTCACACAAATAACTATTGATTGCAAGGGGCTGAAGTAAAAATTGAGCTCCTTTTTTGTAGCTTTTTTACAGGTATAAATGTAAGTACAGCACTTTGCCTTCAAGTCCACCACAAAAAAGGGTCGCAGGACGAAGCCCCGTATTGGTTTCGGCTTTTCTATGTGTGGCACGTTTGATCGTAATTTACTGTAAATTAGGATAAGAGTCATCTGAAAAATTTGTAGCGATCACTACTAAATTTAATATTTATCACAGATAGAAGTGCATTTTAGTCACTAGGGCATTTATAGAAGAGTTGCATAATCAACACATCAACAAATTAATTAAATTAATCACTTAATTAAGTAACCACATAGGAAACAAAATCATGAAATTCTTAACTCTTTCTATATCCGTTCTTGCACTTATGGCTCCCGTAACTTTTATCACTAACGCCAGTATTGCTCAATCTACTAGACCGACAAATTCCCCAACTAATCTTTCCCCACAGCAACCAAAACCTAATAATTCATTAAAAATTAAGAACGCTACTAAAGAGCCTACGAAAGGAAAAACTGAAACTTGTAAAGGTGGACTTTATTCATGTCAAAAATTTATTACTGCCTGTGAAGCACAATTTGGTTCAGTCTCCGCTAGCGATTCTAATGCTCAGAATATTCCTCAGAAATATACCTGCACACTTCCTTAGAGATTTTCGAGCCCATTAATGCCTATGAAAAAATAAAAGGCGATCGCTCCATTTCACAGGAAGAAGTCTAGGTATACCTCACAGCTAAAATCAATCAGCCAGTCTATCTGATAATTAAGAATATCTACCTAAATGAATGTAAGTTATGCCTTAAGCAAACTGTTGGCTGAGCTCAATGGGGTTATGTACTGTAATTCGTTTTTTAGAAATGGATATTCTTTTTTGATTGCGTAAATCTCCAAGTAATCGAGTAACCGTAACGCGGGTAGAACCTATAGCTTCGGCGATCGCCTGATGAGATAGCTTTAGATCGATAGTTACTCCATCATTGGAAGGGATGCCAAAATCTCTACATAAAATCAGTAAAAAACTCACCAGTCTCGAACCCATATCCCTATGTGCTAAGGTCTCGATCATCATTTCGGTTTGTAAAATCCGTGAAGATAATCCTCTCAATAAAAACATTGGTAATTCGGGATCTTCTTTTAATGCCTTTTCCACCTGCTCGATGGGTACGGAAAGAAGTTCGACTGGCGTTGTGAAAGCTACAGCATGATAAAAGCGATCGGAGCGATTTCCAGTAATTAGCGATAACACCCCAAATACGCTATTTTCGCGCAGCAATGCCACTGTAATTTCTTCTCCTGCTTCGTATACCCTAGACAACTTTACGGCTCCCCTAACCAAAAAGTAAAACCGCTCTGCGGGATCGCCTGGGAAAAATATAGTTTTGCCTCGTTCAAAGGTTTCTAATACCGGCGGAAACATTCCCCCATTCATTTCACGAAATACCTCGACTAGAGGCTTGTTAGGAACTGCTACCACTTCGATCTCCGAACCTTATATAAAATTTTGATAATGTGCAACGGTACTAAGTAAATACTGCTCAAGATGTTTGGTATTTAAAACTACTTATTTCCAATTAAACTGAGCTACTACATAGTGGATTGTATTATTAAATACATATCATCAGTATTTCTATTAATACCTCTATATCTTTATATTTGTTTATTGATTGATTTACTAAAGTAGATTATTAACGTTCGGGTGCTGGCTGAGATTGAAGTTTGAATGTATCTTCAAGGGCGGTTAAAAGTTTTTTGGCAATTAGATTATTGCCAGCATCGGTTAAATGAATTGGATCGACAAAAATTTGGGCTTTAGTATTATCAAATGTTTTATAAAAACTAATAACTTTGATTTTATTGAAGTTGCGCTCTAATACTCTGGCTTCTAAAGCTTTATAGGATTTGGTGATGCGATCGCTATATTCTTGCCCCAAGGACTTTAAAATTTTAATCTCAGCGTTGGTTGGTTCGGATTTACCTGTAATTTCAGGCTGGAGTGCGACCACAATCGGAATTTTAGTATTGAGATTGGCAATTTTTTTCAAATTAGCATCGTAGTTAGCCACCCTTAGCTTTAGCTCTCGAGCATCGTTAGTAAGCTGGTTGGCATTAAAAACTTGATAATATCCCGAAGTCGTTGTCAAACTGGTGGGGGTGAATAAATACCGATAGACTTTAACTATATAAAAAGTATTCAACCAATTTTGCCATCTTTGCTCGTTGCTAGTTTGCTCTTGTTGTTTAAACTGTTTGACCAGATCTTCCAGATTAATTAGTTCTCTAGCAGGCTTGGAGCTGGGCTGTCGCAGGTCTTCGTAACCATCTAAAAATATCAGACAGTCTGGATTAAACTCAGATAATTTATGCACTAACAAAGATAATTGATTGGTGGAGGTATAACCCGGAATGGCGGCAGTAATTACTTGGTATTTACCAATGCGAATGCGTGGCGGCAATAATCTGACTTTTTCTACTTGATCGGCATAGTAGGGAAAAGTTGCGGGCTGGAATTTTTGGGGGCGATCGATCTGGTCTTGTATGCGATTGTTAAGTAATCGTTCTAGCTTGGGGGCTAAAGTCATCTGATTATTCGCTGCCAAAGTACCAAAAGCTGTGGAGTTACCTATGATAAAAATCCGAATGTCATCGCGCTCTTTATTGACGGGTAAGAGTTTATTAAGCCGAAATCCCTGAGCATTGATCTGCCAAAATTTAGTAGTTTGATTGGGAACTAGATCGTAACCACTAATTGGACTTGTCTTGACCTGTAAATCTCCATCAGAAATAGCAGTTAAACTAGATGTTAAGTTGGCACCGCTAGAAGAGACTAATTTAAGTTCGTAATTTTGAATTGTATTTGCAGATTTATCACCCAACCACTGTGCAGGGGCAAAGTTTTTTAAACCCAGTTCTAAAGCTAAAAGCACCAAAGGTATGCCGAGCAGGACGATCGGGAGAATATTCCGCAGCCAATTTTTAGGCTTGGATGAATAGGAAGAACCGTATCTATATTTAGGCATTGGAGGCATGGGATGGCATCATAGGGCAAAATAGTTCAGCTTAATAATCTAATGAATTGGTCTAAATTACATTGAATTAAGATTGCATTAAATTGTGTGAATTTTCAGGATTTTAACCTATCACAAAGCGTTACTTAAAATCTTTTTGTCATCTTTTTGTCATTAGAGGCGATCGCCTAGATAAAGCCAAAATACACCCACCAATGCCACAACACAACCAAATTAGTGCCAAAGTCAACAAACTTTCGGGTTGGGGATTAACTTTATAGCTGGAGAACATGGCAATCATAATTAAACCTGCGCCCACCTGCCAAACAATTTCACTAGAATCTGAGCGATCGTCTCTAACCATCGTACTTGGAGCCACTAATCCTAAAATAAATCGACCCATACAAGGACTAACTAAACAACTACCCGTCAATAACATATAGGTTTCTAACGGCATTTTAGTCGGCAAAGGTAGCAATACTGAAAATGTAACTCCCATTCCTAAAATTACCAACCCTGCCAGCATACCTACACTTTGAGGTAAAAGAATATCCATTACTGAAAGCGGATCTCGGCTAACTTTATGCTCCGCTAGATTCAGTTTGGCTGCGAGAGTTTCGATCAGTCCCAACTCTGATTTATCATCAACTTTATCGTCACCGAGCTTTTGAGATTTTTTACCGATAACTTCGGTAACTATAACGGGTAGAGTAATTGCCTTAGAGGTTCCTGCTAGTTGCAGCCATTGCAAATCTACTTCTTTGAGCTTAATAGTCTCTAAGCGGGAAAATTGGACGAGATCGATTGTAAAGCTCGATGCCATACCCCAAATACCACTAAATTGAATTAGGATTAAACGCTGGATCGGACAAAGTAATACTTGCCACGTACTCAAGCCTGTCAATCCTAAGGTGCCTAGTGCGATCGCGGCTAATTCTGCAATTCCTTCAGGCAGATCTAAAATTGTCCACACAAACAGACTTAAAACTAAACACATTAATCCTTTGAATTGCTGGGGCTGTTGTGCCAAAATTTTGGGGCTAACGATCGTCCGATTTTTGCTGCTATCGCTATCATTGGTAATACTTAATCGATCTAAATCTCGATCTATACCCAGATTAAACTCTTGCTTAGAATTAGTTGACCTCGTGTTTTTGAAATTACTTTTAAAACTATTGTAACTAGCAAACTGAGCTACACTGCCTATTCTAAAAGCGGTGGCAATTAGAGTTGCAGCCACAACTGCCCACACCCCTGATATTAAGCCTTCAGTTATGACTTGACTAAAATCTAAGCCAAAAATTAGTAAGATGCTCGACCACAGTAAGGCGATCGCCATCAATAATCGCGGTGAATAACTTATTGCCAAATTGTAGTAGCAACTTTTGGTTACAGATTTACTGAGGTTTCCCGATAACAGCCAGCCCAATAAGGCGATCGCCATGGCTATGATTATCAACTCTCGATCTAAGTCATAAACCTTTAACCGTAATATTGGAGTAGCAATTCCCAATAACATAAAGCAACCCGTATAAAAAGCATAAACCCCAATTAGGGCGATCGCACGGGCATCAGATGAGTCGAGGGTTTTAGCTATGGTTTGCATGATTATCACATCTTAACCCAATGCCAGCCTAATCCTAGTTAGTCACGCCCCAGCCTTGTATAATTCAGTTAAGAGTTTTGAGAAAAATCTATGATTGCAATTACTCAGCCAAATCTCCCGATAACTTTAAAATCAGAACAAGAATCAAAACTAGGGCTAAATTTTGAGCAATTTTTGGAGCAATGCCCTGAAGATGGTCGCTATGAGTTGATAGAAGGAGAAATTGTTGAGATGGTCAATACTCGGCACCATAAAATCGTCTCAATGTCTCTTATGCTCCTATTTAATGATGAGATTAGAAGATTGCAACTTAGTTATGAGGTCTCTAACGAAGCAGCGATCCGCACTATGAATAAAAAAGGCAATAAAAAAGGAAACGATCGAGCACGAGTTCCAGATATTAGCGTTATCGATCGCGATACTTGGCGTTCAAATCTTTCTGATTATGGAGCCTTAAAAGATCCGATTCAGCTTACAGTTGAGGTGGTGTCAGCCAATTGGGAAGATGATTATATTGATAAACTCGATGAATACGAGCGTTTGGGTATTCCTGAATATTGGATTGTCGATTATTTAGCGATCGGCAGCAGGAACTATTTAGGCGATCCCAAGCAACCGTCGGTACTTATATTTACATTAGATAAAGAAGGAAAATATCAATGTACGCGGTTCCAAAATAGCGAATCTCTCATCTCTTTAACCTTTCCAGAATTAAAGCTCACAGTCGATCGAATTATTTCTGCTTAAATCTGGAAAAAATAGTCTTAGGTTAATTTTGGGTTAACCTTCAGTGGGCTAAATTCTTAAGATTTAACCTGCTACTATACCCAAAGACTAATAAGTCTGTAGGATCGCATTAGCAATTTGATTAGGTCTAATTTGATGAATTCAGCAGAGTTATGGCAGCGTTATCAAGACTGGTTGTACTATAGCCAAGATTTAGGGCTGTACGTTGATATTAGTCGGATGAGATTTTCTCAGGAATTTTTGGCGGAGATCGAGCCTAAATTTGTCAAGGCATTTGCCGATATGAAGGCATTGGAAGCGGGGGCGATCGCTAACCCAGACGAACAGAGAATGGTCGGGCACTATTGGCTCCGATCCCCTGAAATTGCGCCAACGGTGGAACTACGGGATGATATCAATGCCGCGATCGATCAAATCGAAACCTTTACTAAAGCAATTCACTCTGGGGAAATCCACCCGCCCACGGCATCCAAGTTTACCGATATTCTTTCTATTGGGATAGGAGGATCGGCATTAGGTCCGCAATTTGTCGCTCAAGCTCTAGCGATCGCCAATCCACCTTTAGAAATCAGCTTTATTGATAATACCGATCCCGAAGGCATCGATCTAACTCTGTCCCAACTGGGCGATCGCCTTGCCACTACTCTAGTAATTACAATTTCTAAATCTGGCGGTACTCCCGAACCCAATAACGCCATGAAGGAGGTTAAGGATGTCTACAAGAAAGCGGGATTAGATTTTTGCAAATATGCGATCGCCGTAACCGGAATGGGCAGCAATCTCGACAAGTTGGCAAAAGCTGAAGGCTGGTTAGAAGTATTTCCCATGTATGACTGGATTGGCGGACGTACGTCTGAGCTTTCGGCAGTAGGCTTATTACCTGCGGCACTTCAAGGCTTTGATATTCGGTCTATGCTTAAGGGTGCCAAAACTATGGATACTGCGACTAGAGTGGAATATCTCAAACAAAATCCTGCGGCGATGATGGCAATGGCATGGTATTTCTCAGGAGATGGCAAGGGCTTAAAAGACATGGTGGTTTTGCCTTATAAAGATCGGCTCATGCTATTTAGTCGTTATTTGCAACAGCTTGTCATGGAATCTTTAGGCAAAGAAAAAGACCTCGATGGAAATACCGTCTATCAAGGCATTGCTGTATATGGGAATAAAGGCTCGACCGACCAACACGCCTACGTGCAACAACTGCGAGAAGGTATACCCAACTTTTTTATGACTTTTATCGAGGTCTTAAATGATTCCCGTGGTAATCAGCCGCAACTAGAAGTAGAAACAGGAATTACCAGTGGTGACTATCTTTCGGGGCTTTTGCAAGGAACACGGCAGGCACTTTATGAAAATGGACGGGATTCAATAACGGTTACGATCCCTACTGTTTCGGCTTTTACGATTGGGGCACTAATCGCTTTATATGAAAGGGCAGTGAGTTTCTATGCTTCTTTGGTAAATGTCAATGCCTATCATCAGCCGGGAGTAGAAGCGGGTAAAAAAGCAGCAGCGCAGGTTTTAGAATTACAAAAACAGGTGGTAGCAGCGATCGCTAATGGGGATAAAACTCTATCTATCTTGGAAATTGCCACTCAGATTGATGCTGTAGATCGAATCGAAGTAATTTACCGAATTTTACGCCATCTCCATGCTAACCACCGCATTCATTTGGTCGGAAATTTTAGTATGCCTTCTAGCCTTGCCGCCTCTATGAACTGTGCTATTCCTTAACTTAGCTCTAGTCAATTAATCTATTCTTAGATCTGTAGATCTAATGTCGATCTGTGGCGAAAACGTTAGGAGAATAATTTGATCGATGATATTGTTTTGCTAGCTTAAGATTTGAATTAAAATTTCAATTAATAGTTCACTGATAGTTCTAATACGATTTTCTAGGAGGCTTTTTGACTCAGTCAATTAATTTACCAAATTTACCTAAGATTGACGATTTCTTACAAGAACTTGCCACAATTCAGCAAAAAAGCTCAAAACGCTATGCTGTTCTCGGTTCTCGTCATGTACCGCTTACCCATCAACATTTAATCGAATTGTTAAGTTATGCTTTGGTATTGGGTGGCAATAGTGTGATTACCTCTGGGGCGATCGGCACAAACTTGGCAATTATTCGGGGGGCGATGCGAGCTAATCCAGATTTGTTGACGGTAATATTACCCCAAAGCTTGGACAGACAGCCTCCTGAATCGAGAGAGCAACTAGAAAATATCATGCACTTAATCGAACATAGCGAAAATGATGAAATGTCTTTAGCCGATGCCAGTACTTTGTGCAATCAAGAGATTATCTCTAAATGCCAACATCTAATCTGCTTTGCCTATCACGATAGCTACACCTTACTTACTACCTGCCAAGATGCTGAAGAGCAACGCAAAGTGGTTACATTGTTCTACCTAGATTAGATGATTTTGAGGCGATCGCCTTTGAGATATGTTTTAAGGTATGTCATTTTTTTTATCTAAGTTTTTACCTTTATTTATCTACCCTGTCGGGTTAGTTATAGTTCTTTTAATATTTGCTCTAATTTCCTTAATCCGATTGCATCGCAGATCGGCAATTATCGCGGTTTCAGCCTCTGTGGTGATTTTATATATGAGTAGTATGCCATTACTGTCAGAGGCAATAATCCGATCGCTAGAATATCAAAACTTACCATTCCAAAATCTACCAAGCTCAGAAGCAATAGTGGTTTTAGGTGGTGGTACCTTAGCTCAAATTCCTCCCCGTCCTTGGGTTGAGGTGTCAGACGCAGGCGATCGCATTTTGTATGGTTCGAGGCTATGGTTGCAGAAAAAAGCTCCTTTACTGATTCTTAGTGGTGGTAGATCTTCGCTTTTAGGAGAAGGCGGTAGAGCAGAAGCTGAGGATATGGCAGAAATTGCCGTGGCACTAGGTGTTGAGAAAGCAGCGATCGCTCAAGATCCAAATTCTTTAAATACTTACGAAAATGCGGTAAATGTCAAAAAGATTTTGCAAAAACTAAATCTCAATAAAATCCTGCTCGTGACTTCAGCCATTCATATGCCCCGATCGCTGGCAATATTTAGAAAGTTAGGAATTGAGGCGATCGCCGCTCCTACAGATTTTAATGTGGTGGAGAACTCGCAACCACCAAATATATTTAAATTTTTACCCGATGCTGATGCGCTCAAAAATACGACCAATGCTCTTAAAGAATATGTAGGTTTAACGATCTACAAACTTTACGGCTGGCTGTAATTCTACTTAATCAAGATACCTAAGTTTTAAGATCCTAAGAATGTTGTCCGAGTTCTGGGGTGCTAATAGCCTCGACATCAAAGGTCATGAAATCATGGGAAATGTGGGTATTCGGGAAGATCGATCTTGCTTCATTTAATAGATCGTCTAACTGCAAAGAATTACCAGGTGCATATCTGGGGCTAAAGTGAGTCATGATTAATGCCTTTACTCCTGCTTTTAGGGCGACTTGAGCTGCCATTGTCGTAGTGGAATGCATCCGTTGATAAGCTAAATCGGCATCTTGGTGGGCAAATGTAGCTTCATGAATTAAAACATCGGCATCTTTAGCCAAATCCACGGCGTTTTCGCAATAGATAGTATCGGTACAGTAGGCGATCTTACGACCAGTTTGGGGCGGACTTTGAAAATCATGGGCATCTATAAATCTGCCGTCAGCTAAAGTTAAGCTCTCTCCGCGCTTTAGTTTTCCATACATAGGTCCAGAAGGAATATTCTGGGCGATCGCTTTTTCGACATTAAACCGACCCAAGCGATCTTTTTGTTCGATCCGATAACCGTGGGCAGTAACGCGATGTTTGAGAGGCGCGCAGGTGACAACAAATTCTTCATCTTCACATACTAGATGTGGAGCAACTTTATGGACTTTGATCGAGTAGGAAAGGCGAGTTTCACTATAACGTAAGCAAGAATTAAGGTAATCTCCCAAATCCGCAGGTCCATATAAATCGATATGTTCGACATTTCCTGCCATGCCACAACTTGCCAATAATCCAGGCAACCCAAAAATATGATCGCCGTGCATGTGCGTCACAAAAATCTTAGTAATTTGGCTAATCTTGACATCGCTACGTAAAATTTGCTGCTGCGTACCTTCGCCACAGTCTAAAAGCCAAACCTCAGCCCTTTGGGGTAACCGTAGCGCAATACTCGATACATTACGTTTGCGGGTAGGAACGCCCGAACTGGTGCCAAGAAAGGTGATTTGCATATAAGGGGAGGAAGTCGGAGAAAAGTCAGAGAAGATCGGTCTTTATCACTGGTGTCTGTATTGTACTGTAGGCGAGAAACTCTCCGACCAAATATAAAGAGCCACAAAGCGTTACAAGGTCTGAATCTGGATCTAGATCGTGATGGGTATGGGTAAAAGCTGCTTCTAATCCAGCGTTGAGATTTTCACATTTAACTGGTGGGGTTTCGAGGATTTCAAAGGCGATCGCCCCTAATATTTCAGGATCGACAGATTGATGGTTGGGAATTGGCACAATAAATAATAAATCTTGAGGTTGTAATAGCGATCGCAAAATACCGCCGTAATCCTTAGTATCCAACATTCCTATAATCCATCGCCTTTGAACTTTGGGATAATATTCATCCACAAATACCCGTAAATATTCAGCCGCAGCAAGGTTATGCGCTCCATCTAATAAAATTTTATGAGATTTATAGGTAGCCCACTGTAATCTTCCCGCCCATTGGGTTTCTGCCATGCCTGTGGTAATTGCGCTTGGTGGGATTTCCCAGCCCTGAGCTTGGAGATTTTGAATGGTGGCTAGGGCGATCGCTGAATTCGTTAATTGATGTTTGCCTAAAAGTGCTAGCGGATACTCTATTCCTTGCCAAATTGCTACTTGTTGATTTTGGGAATTTTCTTCTCCATAATTTTTGCCATAATTTTTTATTGTGGCAGATTTGACCCAAGTAATTGGCGCATCACAGAATTTAGCTTTATTAGCTATGACTTCAGCAGCTTCGGGCGGTAGTTCTCCCAGAATAACGGGACAGTTTAGTTTAATTATTCCTGCCTTTTCGGTAGCGATCGCGGCTAAAGAATCTCCCAACCGTTGCCAATGATCGCGGCTAATGGAGGTAATTACTGATACTAAAGGGCGATCGCACACGTTAGTAGCATCTAGCCTTCCGCCCAATCCCGTCTCAATCACGGCAATATCCAACTTAGATTGAACAAGAGATTCGGCAAAATACCACCACATCGCGGCTGTAATCACTTCAAATTGTGTAGGCATAGATTCTGGTTTAATTACGGATTGGACTTGAGCTAAAGCCTTTAATAAATCTTCACTATTAATCCATTGCGAATTAATACAAATCCGTTCCCGCCAATCCACTAAATGAGGTGAAGTATATCTCCCAACTCTATAGCCCGCCGCCGTCAGGATCGAAGATGTATAAGCACAGACCGAGCCTTTACCGTTGGTACCTGCCACATGAATAATTGGCACTTGCTGATGGGGATTACCTAGATCGACTAAAAGCTGTTGAATGCGTTCTAAACCTAAGTGGATGCCAAAACGGGCAAAACTCGATAAAATTTGCTCTGATGTCATTAATAACTATAAATTAGACTTATCCTTTAGGATATATGAAGGTTGTAAAAATGTAACCAAATAACGATCGGGCTCAAGGTCTTTATGTCAATCACACTCAATTCCGAACATTTGTGCTTTGGTGGGAAGGTTGGCTTTTATAGTCATTGGTCTGAAGTTTGCAATTGTGAAATGCGGTTTTCGATCTATCTTCCGCCTCAAGCTCAAATAAAGTCATTACCTGTGCTTTACTTTCTGTCGGGTTTAACCTGTACCGAAGAAAACTTCATGGCAAAATCTGGGGCACAAAAATATGCAGCAGAACACGGTTTGATCCTCGTAGCACCCGATACCAGTCCGCGCCATACAGGTATTGAGGATGAAAATAAAGATTGGGATATTGGCAGTGGGGCAGGATTTTATGTAGATGCAACGGTCGAACCTTGGCGATCGCACTATCAAATGTACAGTTACGTTACTAAAGAATTACCAGACTTGATCCATCAAAATTTTCCGACATTACCCAACCAGCAAGGCATCTTTGGACATTCAATGGGCGGACATGGAGCCTTAGTCTGTGCCTTGAGAAATCCTGACAAATATAAATCAGTTTCAGTTTTTGCGGCGATCGCGGCTCCAATGCAATGCGCTTGGGGGCAAAAGGCGTTTACAAATTATCTAGGCAGCGATCGCGAAACTTGGAAGGCTTACGATGCCAGTGAATTAATTAAGGAAAAAGGATTTCCCCAGCCGATTTTATTCGATCAAGGGACGGCGGATACTTTTTTGACCACTCAACTATTTCCAGAGATTTTTCAAAAAGCCTGTGAATTAGCCAATCAGCCTCTAACTTTCCGCTACCATGCAGGCTACGATCACGGGTTTTATTTTGTGGCAAGTGCGATCGAAGATCATATTCGCCATCACGCTCAAATATTATCTGATTAACGTGCGAATAAATAGTTAATGCCGTACCGATCGCTCCGTTGAAGTTATCCGTTTTCAGCAAAGATTAAGCAAGCAAAATTATTTAATTAAGTTCGGAGAGATTATTTGCGATCGCCGACTCACCTTTATTTTCAACCTTTAGGTTCCTACAAATCATCATGAGATACGCCAGAAAGTCGAAGCAGGTAATCACGGCAAAATTGTTACTACTGATATCAACGCCTATTAAAAGCGAGTAATTTCGAGAGTACTTCGCGATCGCTGAAAATAGCGAGATCGCCGCTCTTGCAGTTTGCGTTAATAGAATGTAACGCACTTTATTGTTGCTCGGAACTTGAACTTGCTTATTTGTCGATTACAATGTCTAAAGAAGTAGCGGTTTAAAGAGAAATCACAATCATGATAATCCGTCAGCCTCGCTATAGTAAAGAAGAATTTGCCCAACGCGGCGATCTCATTTATCAAACTCAAATACGTCCACAAGTTGAAGCAGGTAATCACGGAAAGATTGTGGCGATCGACCTTGAAACTGGAGACTTTGAAATTGATGCTCGCGAAATAGCTGCTTGCAATAGACTCGAATCCCGTCATCCAGATGCTCAAATCTGGATTGTGCGAGTCGGTTCTCGCCACGTTCGCCGATTTGGTGGACGTACCAAAAGAGCGTTATGATCTCAGGAATCGTTAATGCAGATTTTGAGGCGATTATCTCACTTTCGATATGTGACACTGAAGGAAAGATTTACACTCAAGATGCGATCGTTGATATAGGTTTTAATGGTTGGCTTTCATTGCCTCCAGACCTAATCGATCAGCTAAATTTGACATATAGCTAAATTTGACATATAAAAGACGAGGACGCGCTATTCTCGGTGACGGTAGTGAATGCATCTTTAACGTCTATGAAGCAATTGTGGTTTGGGATGGAAATTATCTAACTATCCCAATTGATGAAGCTGATTCAGAACCTTTAGTTGGAATGTCATTGATGGAGGGCTATCAACTCACGGTTCAAGTATTTGAAGAAGGAAGCGTAGAAATCCATAAAGTAAATGCCGTCTAACTTAATCGTTATGCTGAACCGATCGCTCCGTTTAAGTTATCTGATTTCGGTAGAGATTAAGCAAGCAAAAATAGTTGAGTTCGGAGAGATTATTGGCGATCGCACTCTAAAATACATCAAATCATTTGAGAATATTTGTGGTTGGGAGAAATAGCGATCGCCTAATCACAAACTTGAGTAGATAATTTTTGAAGCGATCGCTAAAATTGGCACTGGTAGCGTTGCATGTGTCATTATAAATCATTACTGAGTCAGAACTAGAGGGATAATGGGTTGTCCTCTAAAAACGTTGGTTAATGGATCTATTTTCGCATCCTTGCCCTTGCTGCAATCAGAATGAAGTGCATCCCCATGTCAGGTATATGACTCAATCTCATGGTTTACGAACAATCCTACATTGTCGTCGGCGTGACATATACTACAGTGAAACCTTTACAACCCCAATCGCAGGGCTAAGAACACCACTAAGTCATATTATTCAGATTCTCAAAGCCAGAACTGAAGGAATGAGTCTCAAGTTCGTACGTTTAGTGTATCGAAGAGAAGCATAATTGATTGGGAG
>Ga0163154_10004552_pt1 | contig 18116 bp, 17 predicted proteins | sample OliLakLV19MP9P1_FD_148649 | JGI IMG/M metagenome (GOLD analysis project Ga0163154, IMG submission 148649) | Freshwater microbial mat bacterial communities from Lake Vanda, McMurdo Dry Valleys, Antarctica - Oligotrophic Lake LV.19.MP9.P1 | ecosystem: Environmental > Aquatic > Freshwater > Lake >...
CTGCAAGAAGTAGCTCGACCCGGGGAAGAGGAAACTTCCTCTCCCCAAGAAGCGTGTGCGATAGCACACACAGAGGCACCTAGGCGCGAGTAGCCCTAGCGGAAATGCCCGAGGCGGATGCCGAGGGTGCAACTTTACTCTAAATAACCACAGAGTATAAATATCTCACATCATAAGCCCGAGACAATTTTAAATTTGTTTTCTTTGTATTTTTTGTCGGCTCCCCCCACACCCAGTATGAGAGAACTGGGTTTGGGGAGGAATTTTCCATTTGCTCCTCTTTTTGTTTTGGGGGAATTCGGGGCGGACATCATTGTTATAGTATATCATAACATTGTGATATACTATACCTATGCGGTATACTGTGGATAATGCAAAGCGAATCCACAAAGCTTGGTTTGAATCTGAAAAGGATCAGAACCAAGAAAGGTATATCACAAGGAGACATTGCCCGAGACTTAGGTGTAAGTTGCGGTTTTATTAGCACCATTGAGAACGGAAAGACAAATCCGACACTTGCGACAATTTCTAAATTGGCGAAAGCGGTCGGGGTTTCTGTTGATGAGTTGCTGAAATAATTTTATGAATAAAAATAAAAATGATGATAATAACAAAATAACCTCCCGCGAGGAAAATTTTTCACAATGGTATCTTGATGTAATACGGGAAGCAGATTTAGCAGAAAATTCTCCTGTAAGAGGTTGTATGATTATCAAACCTTACGGTTACTCTTTGTGGGAAAATATACAGAAAATATTGGACAGTGAGTTTAAAAAACACGGCACGCAAAATGCATATTTTCCACTTTTAATTCCAAAAAGTTTTTTAGAAAAAGAATCTGAACATGTAGAAGGATTTGCGAAAGAATGTGCAGTCGTTACCCATCATAGGCTTGAAGAAAAAGATGGGAAGCTTATACCGGCAGGTGAACTTGATGAACCCTTGATTATTCGCCCAACATCAGAAACTATTATTTACGATGCATTTTCAAGATGGATTCATTCATATAGAGATTTACCTTTGATAATCAATCAATGGTGTAATGTGGTTCGCTGGGAAATGCGCCCAAGACTTTTTTTACGCACAACAGAATTCCTCTGGCAGGAAGGACATACCGCCCATGCAACAAGGAAAGAGGCAGATGAAAAGACGCTGGAGATGCTTGAAGTTTACAGAAAATTTGTTGAAGAATATTTATCTATTTCACTTGTGAAAGGAAAGAAAACGGAAAGTGAAAAATTTCCCGGGGCTGAATATACGTCTACAATAGAAGCATTGATGCAGGATGGCAAAGCCTTACAGTCTGGTACATCACATATGCTTGGGCAAAATTTTTCAAAATCTTTTGATGTGTCCTTCATAGATGAAAATCAAGAAAAACAATATGTGTGGCAGACAAGCTGGGGTATGAGTACAAGAATAATTGGAGCTCTCATTATGTCCCATTCAGATGATAAGGGTCTTGTTCTGCCTCCTAACATTGCGCCATTTCAAGTAGTTATAATACCTATTTGGAGCACCGATGACGAAAAGAAATCTGTTTTTGCAGAAGTGGAGAAAATCAAAACTGAGCTTGAAGATGCTGGAGTCACATACAAAGTAGATGACAGAGAAGGAAGGCCGGGATTTAAATATTTTGAATGGGAAAGAAAAGGTATTCCACTCAGGCTTGAAGTTGGGCCTAAAGATATTCAGAAAGAATCAGTTGTAGTTGTTGACAGAATCCTAGGCAAGAAGGAGTTTATTCAAAATGGAGAAAGAACTGCCTACATAAAGGAAAGTTTGGAAAATATGCAAAAAACCTTACTCGAGAAATCAAAAAAATTTAGGCTAGAAAATACTCGTGAAGTCTCTGACTATGAGGAATTTAAGAAAGTCATGAATGAAAAACAAGGATTCATTTTCGCTCATTTGTGTTTAGATAAAAATTGCGAAGAGAAGATTAAAGAAGAAACAAACGCGAGTACCAGATGCATCCCTTTTGATGGTGGTCTAGATAATACCGGTAAATGTATTTACTGTAAAAAAGATGCTCCAAATAAAGTCCTGTTTGCGAAAGCTTATTAAAATGTTTAATAAGAATATTTATTTTTATAAAAATAAGCCCATACCAGCAGAATCGTTGCCCGATAAGGTTTTTTATTCTTATAAAAAGAGACCCATTTCTACTTTAAGTGTTCTCTCGAATGAAAAACTTTTGGACATTCAAAAGAGTGGCATCAAGGGCGTTAGTTTTTATAATTCAGTTAATAATCCACCTTATTATCAAAAAATTCCAGGCTCCACAAGAGATCTGTACTGCAGGGAGACTGTTTTAAACAAACTACTGCTAGTCAATTCTTATCTAAAAAAATATGGAATGGAACTATACGTTTTTGATGGGCAAAGGCCGATGATGGTACAGAACTTCTTCTATTTTAAATGGGTACCTGAATACTTAAAAATGAAACATGGCGAGAAAAGTAATGGTTGGATCAAGAAGGAGGTAGATAGGTACTGGGCAAGTGGGAGTAAGTCTCTTTCCGAGATACTTATTTCGCCACCTCCGCATTCAACCGGGGCTGCTGTGGATTTAACGATCAGGTTTATAGACACTAAACAACACTTGGAAATGGGCAGTATGTTTGATGATACTTCTGAAAAATCTCATACAAATTTTCTGGAAAAGAAGGATAAGAAAAAATTCAGTTTTACTGAGGAAGAAGCATTGAAAAATAGAAGACTGCTCTTTAACATCATGAATCAAGTAGGGTTCTCTTCTCATCCTAAAGAATGGTGGCACTTTTCTTATGGAGACCAGATGTGGTCTGTTGTTAAAAGTAAGGAGGCTTTTTATGGATATGTTAAGAATATATAAAAAAATAGTTGATGACCATCAAAAAATATTTTTTCGACTGGCCCGTACCCCAAATTTCGTACACAAATCTTGTATAATTACTAACACTAATATACAAACATATGAAAAAACGTATCGCTCCTGAAATCAAAGAGCAAATCATTAATCGCATCAAAAACGACGGGGTTACCGTCGCACAAGCAGCCAAAGACCACGGTATATCAGAGGTATCCATATACAGTTGGATCTCAAAGAAAGTCCAAGGTCAGCCAACGTTGTCGGAAGTCATCAAACTCAAGCGTGAGAATGCACAACTCATGCAACTCTTGGGTGAGATCACTTTAAAGCTGTCCGAGACCCAAAAAAAGAAGTGATCGACACCAGTGATACACCCAAAGCTCTTCGGGCCAGAGAGCTTGGAGTGTATCGAGGTATCTTCTACTACCACCCCAAGAAACCCGACAAAGACTAGCACCTCAAATGTCAGATTGAGGATGTACTGCGTGAACATCCGTCATATGGACACCGCAGGGTTGCAATACATCTTCACATGAACAAGAAAAAGATCCTCCGAGTGATGAATCTCTTTGGTATCAAGGCATACCGACGACGAGGCAAGAAGTTCAAAAGGACCAAGAATATCAAGGTCATATATCCAAACTACCTAATGACCACATCTCCAACGTATGAGAATCATATCTGAACATCAGATTTCACCTACCTCCCATTCCATGGCAAAGTGATATATGTTGCCACAGTGATGGATATATACACGAGAAAAATTGTTGGTTTGTCGGTCTACACCACACACGCAGTACAGCTCACGCTCTCGGCATTCATGAATGCTATCCTCACAAATGCTCGACCAGAGATCTACCACAGCGATAATGGAAGTGAATACAACGCCAAGATTTTCATTGAAGCACTCAAAACTGTTGGTGTGAAAATATCTAGGTCTGCTCCTAGGTGTCCATGGGAGAATGGCTACCAAGAATCCCTCTACTCACAGTTCAAGGTTGATCTTGGTTACTGGTCTAGATTTAAAAATATCGGAGAACTTGTATTCGCTGTTTACCAAACTATTTGGCAGTACAACAACACAAGGATCCATTCAGCATTGAAAATGTCACCAGTTCAATTTGCGCAAAAAATCGCTAAAAGTTATAGTATCTAATACAAGGTTGGTGTTCTATGAAAGGGGTGCGGTACATACCTCTGAAAAAGAAGCTATTGCTGAAGGCGCAGAAATGAGTTTTGTTACCTATCTTGCGAGTAAAGAAAATAGATACGTTACTTCTCCAGAAATCCCAGAACAGAAGAGATTTGAATTATTGCATAAACATTTTCCTAAAGAAGAAATTGCTTACTATTGTTTTATACAAGTATGTTGGCAGTGGAATAATACGCATGAGAAAAAAGATTTTAAGGAATATGTACAAATTTTTCTAAAAAATAATCGTGAAAAAAGCGGCTGGAATGATGTCGATTTTTCATATACAGGACAACGCCAACCACGGTTTTAGCTCAAGGACGCCAGCCAAATTTTAGGCGTAAAATTTGTGTCGAAATCAGTAGATTTCGACCAAGTTTCAGAATTCGTTTTTTCGCCAAAATTCGGAGCTATGCCTCGCGACGCGACGGGGGTTTCAGCCAGAATTCAAAATAATTTCTAGCTCAACTCGACCGCCTCGGTTAAACTGTTTGTACAAAATCTCTGTTGGTGATTAGCTTGTAATGGTGTATTAACTATTTTACCTCAGAGGTGTTGTGCTTCAGGCTAGAATTCATGTGCATTGCTTGCATTTTTTTTAATTTTGTGATATTTTTATTAGTATTCTCGGAATAACTTTTTTGAAAGATTTCGAGTTTAGTAGTACAACAAAAAAACGAAAGGGAAAGGGAGTACTTGAAAAAAAACCTGTTCAAAATTTCGGCCTTGATCTTGTGGGGAACAATAACAGCCACCCATGCTGTTGTATTGTTCCCTCAGGATATTGATGGGGGAAATACCTCGCTGCTTGGATCCGATGGATCCGAGGAAAACTTTTGGAAAAAACACCAAAAGCCCTTCAAATTTGGCCAGTCTGAACTGGCACCATTGCCTATGTTCTGGAGTGATTTCGCTTCTGAATCTGAAGCGAAAAATAACTTGCTGACAATGCCAACAGCAAAGTCCGAGGTTGGATTTGTACCAACCGAACAACAACGTACATTTAGGTATCAACAACAGTCGCCGGAAATTCAAACACCGGTGCTACTGCGCCCATTAGTTGAAGTTTCAGTTGAGGCGATCTCCGCCTTCGCCGAACCAACAAAACGTGCTTTGGGGCTCATGAATCACCACTCACCAATGGGGCCTGGGAATCGTAATTACGATCCAAGACGTGTTGCGGTGGTTCCTGAAATATCAGCAGGGACATTCATGGTAGCGGTGGGCCTTGGCCTTGCTGGAATACGTCGCTTGTTGAATCGATGAGAAGCGGAAGGGAGAAAAACTTTCCATCACGAGCAAAGCCCGAAAGCTTTGCTCTTTTTTTGACTTTTTTATTGAATTGGTGTACAATTTTGTTGAAACTGTACACCTGCTTTTGCGAGCAGAAAACAATAAAGGAGGTATGAAAAAAACAAACAAAGGTAATAATATACAAAAGTTAGTCCCTTCTGTTGTGATCGGGTCATCAAATTCGAATGAAGAATGTAATATATACTTGAAGTGGTATGGCATGAAAACACCAAGGGATAAGAAGAAGATTTTTTTATTTCCTATCCATTGTGATCTGCAAGAAAAATATTGGGAAGCTCCGCCAGATCAACATAGGGTGGCAATGGTGTGTCAAATAAGAGATCTGTTGCCGAATATTGCTCATGATGTGATGTATCAATTAGAAGGTAGTAATGTTGATAACTGGATTGCGTTTTTGGTTTGTGTTGCTTTGCTTCGCAAACAAAAAATACTTTGTCTTCCAGGGTTAATTGTTCCTGTCACTACAGATCTTAAAGATGAGGACTCTGTAATCCTCATAAGATACTATGACAAAAGGGTGTTGGAAGAAGAGGCTGAAAAGGCGTTTAAAGTGAACTAGTAATGGCCGACAGACAATCAACACTGTCGGCCTTTTTTATTGATTATAGATTGGTTTACCTCCAAGCTCCGATAACCGCACCTCCAATTGTCAAAACAACCAAGTTGTTGACTATGTCAATAAGAAATAAAGTAAAGGTTTCTTTTTTCCAGAGCAAGCCAGATACCGATAGTGGGATTACGAAACCAAACCAACCAAGTAGACCGATAAATGCTCCATCTGTACTAGTTTGAGCTTGTGACATACTTATGACAAAAGCTAAGACAGTGAAAGTGATCAAAGTTAGGACAAACTGAATGATATACGATCGCAAAACTGATGAATTTTTAATCGAGCCAAGGTCTTTTTCTGAAATTTTCCTTCCTTCCATCCACTCTTTACCAAAAAGAAATGGTGAATACCAAAAAGAACCGATACCAAAACTAATTAAAGAAGCTATTACAATCGAAAGAAAATTGATTGGTTCCATATTTGTATTTATTACTTATATGATAGAATGCTAGCATAATCAATTATTCATTCAAGCACAAATGATATCACTTTTAATTATAGCTTTCGGTTGTTTTTTGTACTGGAAAAACTTCGGCTACTCATTTCCTACAGATATAAGCATGATGCTTTTTGTTTCGACTGCAATTATTGTTATTGGTTTGTTCAGTTTTCTAAAAACTATTACATATCGTCAATAATAATATGAAATCTAGGTCAAACAGCTCACATCTTTTAGTAACTGGTCTAATAGGTTTGGTCGGTTTAATTGTTTTGATTTCATATCTAGATTCAAAACACTCTTTTCCGACTCTCGAAGAATTTTTGAGTAAAAATACTATTGAATACAGTCAAACTATTATTCAAGCTCCACAGGGTATTATAAAAGTCGAGATTGCAACAAGTTCTGAAGCTTTGGAACAAGGTTTGAGTGGTAGGATATCTTTACCTACCAATCAGGGCATGCTTTTTGTTTTTTCTGAAGTAGGAAATAGGGGATTTTGGATGAGGAACATGTCATTTCCAATAGATATTGTTTGGATTAACAAAGATAAAGTTGTTGTTGGGGTAAATTCTGATGTGGATCCAAGTTCTTATCCAAACATGTTCTTTCCTCCTTCACCAATCAGATATGTTCTAGAATTAAATGCTGGCTATGCAAATAAAAACGGAATCGTTGCTAGCACTACTCTGACATTTGTGATCTAAATTGCTATCCACAGTTTTTTAGTTAAGAATAATTGTAAAATGACACTAAGTGATTAAATTATTTTTTCGGTCGATACGAAAAAATAAAATAAAGTTAGCAAATTATCAAATATAAGTTCGCAACCGCCTGCGCACAACATATGCCAAAAAAGAAAAAAACAGCCACTAAAGGAGTGGCCAAGGCTCCTTCTATCCCTACGATTATTAAACGAGATGGTCGAATAGTACCTTTTGACCTAGAAAAGATTGCAAATGCAATCTGGAAAGGTATGAATTCTGTTGACGAGGGTTCAATAGAAGAAGCAAAGGTTGTAGCAAATCAGGTCTATTCCGAATTGATCAGGATCAAAAGAAAGTTCAATAACTTCATACCAACTGTTGAGGGTTGTCAAGACATAGTCGAACAAGAACTAATGCGTTCTGATTACGTCAAAGCTGCTAAACACTATGTATTATATAGACAAGAACGTTCCAAGCTTCGAGCTCAAGGAGTAGAAGTTCCAGAGAATGTTCGCAAACTTGCAATTGATTCACAAAAATACTTCCGTAACGCTCTCGGTGAATTTGTATATTATCGTTCTTATTCACGTTGGATAGAAGAAGAAAATCGCCGTGAGACATATATAGAAACTGTAGACAGATATCTAACTTTCATGAGAGAAAATTTGGGTAATAAACTCAAAGATACAGAATACAAAGAGATTCGCGAAGCTATCCTAAATCAGCAGGCGATGCCATCAATGAGATTACTTCAGTTTTCTGGCAAAGCAGCTTCAGCTACAAATGTTTGTGCTTACAACTGTTCATTTATCGCTCCAGAATGTTTCCAAGATTTGGCAGAGATTATGTATATTTCAATGTGTGGAACTGGTGCTGGTTGGTCAGTAGAAAGTGCCAATGTAGAGAAGTTTCCACAAATAATGATACAAACAGGAGAAAAACTTCCTACTCATGTAATTCCAGATAACAAAGAGGGTTGGGCTGATACTCTTACGTTGGGCATGAAGACATGGTCTTCAGGGAAGGATATAGAGTTTGATTTTTCTCAATTGAGACCGGAGGGTGCACGTCTCAAGACCATGGGAGGCAAATCATCTGGACCAGCTCCACTTATGAGATTGCTGTCTTTTTCTAGACAGATCATGTTAGCTCGCCAAGGTAGACGCCTAAGAACTATAGATCTGCATGATATTATCTGCATGATTGGAGATTGTGTAGTTTCTGGAGGAGTACGAAGAAGTGCAATGATTTCTTTGTCTGATCTAAACGATGAACAGGTCCGTGATTCGAAAAAAGGTGCTTTCTACATGACTCATCCTCATAGATCTTTGGCCAACAATTCAGCAGTTTATATAAATAAACCAAGTAATGAAGAGTTTTTGAAAGAATGGATGGCTCTCATAGAAAGTAGGTCTGGAGAAAGAGGCATATTCAATCGAGGCTCATTGGCGAGTACATTACCAGAAAGAAGAATAAAAGTTCTCAAGGAATACAAGGGCTTTTTCGATCAGACTGGCAACCACATCATAGGCCCTATCGGTACCAATCCTTGTGGAGAAATTATCTTACAATCAAAACAGTTCTGTAACCTTTCAGAGATTGTTGCTAGAGCCGAAGATACCGAAGCTAGTCTTCTAAAGAAAATGCGCATTGCAACTATTTTGGGTACCTACCAATCAACTTTGACAAATTTCCCATATCTATCAAAAGAGTGGAAAGATAATTGTGAAAAAGAGAGACTTCTAGGTGTTTCTATTACAGGTCAATGGGATAGTCCAGCAGTGAGGAAGCCTGAGGTTATGAAAAGGCTCAAGGTGGAGGCTATAAAGATAAATAAAGAATATGCAAAAAGATTTGGTATAAGTGAATCAACAGCTATTACTTGCGTCAAACCTTCTGGTACTTTGTCTCAAACTGTCGATTGTTCTTCTGGCATGCATCCACGCCATTCCAAATATTACATCAGACGCATTCGTATTTCTGCTACAGATTCATTGTTCAAAATGTTGAGAGATCAAGGCGTACCTTATTTCCCAGAAGTTGGTCAATCTCCAGACAATGCAACTACTTACGTCTTGGAATTCCCAGTCAAATCTCCAAGTGGTTCGATATTCCGTGACGATCAAACAGCGATAGAGCAACTGGAATATTGGAAAATGGTAAAAGAAAATTACACCGAACACAACCCTTCCGTAACTATTTCTATTGGTAATGATGAATGGATCGCTGTAGCAAATTGGGTTTATTCAAATTGGAACATTGTTGGTGGTTTGTCATTCCTGCCTCGAGAAGATGTAGTCTACAAACTTGCTCCTTATGAATCCATAGACGAAAAGACTTACAAAGAATTATCAAAAAGGATGGAACATATCGATTATTCCAAGATCATTACTTATGAAAAACAAAATGAGACTGATCTCAAGAAAGAACTAGCTTGTGTTTCTGGAGTTTGTGAGATTGTCTAAGCTAACATTAGTCTAATTTAGTTGTAAAAATATGAAAAAGGCTTTAAAAGAGCTAAAAAATAAAATTACAAAAATAAAGAAGCCAAAGAAAATCTCTGATAAAGTTTGGCGTGATTTTGTTGATAAGACGACTATTGTTCTTATGGCCGGCGGAGAAAGTTCTAGATTTTCAGAAGTCACAAAAGGTAATCCTGTAAATAAGAATGCTTTTCGTTTACCAAACGGTGACAGTATGATTGAGATGACAATCAGAATGTATAAGGCTGCAGGCTTTAAAAATTTTGTTGCTCTAGTATTCCATAACGCAACTTCGATTGAAGAAATACTTGCTGATGGTACTGGTCTAGGTGTCAAAATCAAATACAGTTATGATCCTGAAATACCAGTAGGGAAGGGTGGGGCAATAAAAAATGCTATTCTCAATATGTCGATTCCCAAAGAGCATTATTGTATTATTCACAATCCTGATGATGTAATAGTAGATTTTGTAGGCAGTTTTCCTCGACACATTGTCGAAGGTCATATTTATGGTAAAAGATCACTAGCTACAGTTGTCGTGGTAGAAGAAACACCTTACACCTATACTGGTATGAAAATAATAAACAACGTTGTCCACCAAATAGAGATGTATCCGCAAATTCCGATTCCGACTCATATAGGAGTTACAATACTTTCGCCAGGAACTTATTCTTATTTTGATAAATATTTCGATCTCAAGAAAAAGGCTGATTTTGAAAGTGTTCTTTTTCCAATTTTAGCAAAAAGAAAATTACTTGGTGCAGTAAGCATTCCATCCAATTGTTGGATAGCAGTCAATAACGCAAAATCTTACAAAGAGCTAGTTAAAAGATTAGGGAAAAAGTAGTTTCGACACAAAAACTATTTTTTGAATAGTTCACAAATATTTTTTTAGGAGTAAAATTATGTTGTGAATAATTCAGAAACATTAAAAGATGATATTTCTTTGCAAGCAATTGCTAAATCTTTAGATTTTATAACAAAGTCTTTAGGTAATTTTGCTACCAAACAAGATTTAGAACAGTTTGCCACCAAGAAAGATTTTGCAAGGCTTGAGGATCTGATTGATAGTTTATCAATTACAACAGCCAAAGAAATCCAAAGAATTGTTATTAAAATAGATGAATTAGAACAAAAGGTAGATCGCAATCACAATTATGCCGTAAATCAGCTTGATAATATAATGCTTCACTATGCACGAAGAGAAGAGTACAACTATTATGGAGAACGTTTGAAAAAATTAGAACGAAAAGTCTTTGCTTAATAACGAAAATTTGTACTTGTCAAATATTAGCAATATGATATAATACAGCAGTTGTACCAAACAATCGCTCTATTTATAGGTGAAAGTTTATAAATAGGGAGGAAAGTCCGAACACTGATTCTCTGGGCGTAAGTTTAGAGAAAAGAGTAGCGGGTAACACCCGTCCATTAACAATGAGAGGTGCGAACAGTGACGCCTGTCCTATGAAGCATTTGATGCAATAGGTCTGCCGAAAGGCAAAGGCTCCGTAGTAATACGGATGAATTCTATGGCAACATAGAAGTGCAACGGCAAAATCCTTACTTCAGTGCAAGGTCGTGCCTTACGAAGCTTTTGGCTTGGTAGGGAGAACCGCTTGACCCTGTGGGTAACTATAGGGCTAGATAAATGATTGTTATCTCTACTTCATTGTATTGTAGGGAACAGAATTCGGCTTATGGTACGACTCAAATGAAAAACCCACCTCTAAAAGGTGGGTTTTTCTATTATTCTATTTTTTACTGTTGTACAGTTTTGATTTCTAGAATATAATCTATACTATACTAAATTAGTTAAAAGTTAATTAAAATAAAATGAATTATGAATCTCCTGCACCAATTTTACCAACAAAAAACAAACTTGAAAGCATAGCTTTTTATATTTTTCTGATTACAATTGTTTTGGTTCCAATAGTGTTTTGGTCGAGCCTATTTATCTCTTTGGATATGATAAAAACGTTTACAATATCGATTGGAGTTATCGTCTCTGCGATCTTGCTTTTATTTGTTGCAATAAAAGAGAGGTCTATATCTTTACCACCAAGAGGCATTTGTACGACTAGTGTTCTCGTTGTATTATCGATTTTTGTGTCATCTGTCCTTAGTGTGCATTTTACAAAATCTTTCTTTGGTCAAGTCTTTGAAGTTGGAAATGCAAGTTTCATCATTTTACTTTTTGTTGCTGCTTGGGTTACTTTTGCTTTAGTGAAGAAACAGAAAGATAGAGCCATGGTTCTCTATGTCGGCATGGTTTCAGCATATTCTATACTATTTATCCTTCATTTTCTTAGAATTGCGTTTGGTGAAAAATTCATGACACTTGGAATACTCAATACCCCAACGATGACAATTCTTGGTGGTTGGTTTAGTCTATCTACTTTTTCAGTTTTGATTCTGATTATTTCAATGTTTGGTATAATGTTACTCAAACTTTCTGGTAAAATGAAGTTATTTTTATGGACCTTAATTACCACTTCTTCATTGGGAATTTTGATAGTAGCTGACATACGAACTTGGTACGCAACAACTCTTGTTTTCTTCGGTCTCTCACTCGCTCTATATATCGAAAAATGGAACAAAATAAAAAATACTGTCCCAAATAAGTTTTCTTTGATTTTTAAATCAATATCTCTATTCCCATTTATTGTTTTCATCCTCTCTTCTCTATTGATTTGGAAAGGTCCGGCATTATTATCTCCTGTCGTAAATAAATTAAACGTTGGTTATTCTGAAGTAGTTCTACCATGGCAGACCACGCTCGAAGTTACTTCTTCGTCTATACAAAATTATCCATTATTCGGTGTTGGATCAAATGGTTTTTCACAGGCTTATTTATCTTATAAACCATTAGTTATAAATAGTACAAATGCTTGGGCTACCGAATTTAATTATGGCTTCGGATTAATTCCAACATTCATTGCGTCTTATGGTGTAGTTGGTTCTATTTTGTGGATATTGTTATTTGTATTTTTTGTTATTATTTCAGCAAAAATTCTAAGAAATTTACCAGAGGAAACAGAAAAAAGGTTTATGTTACTTTCATCTTTCACAACCTCAGTCTTTCTTTGGTTAATTTCATTTATTAGTGTACCTTCACATACAATAATTTTCTTTACTTTTGTTTTATCGGGAGTATTTATAAGTCTAGCTACAGTGTATGAGATTATTCCAGCTAGGGTTTTTGCCCCAACACCTGGGACAAAAATCTACAAGATTTTCCCTTTGTTTTTAGCTTTTATTATCCTAGTCTTATTAGTTTGGGGCCTAATTTATTTTAAGAAAACTATTGCTTTCGGATATTTTGGAAGTGGTGTAAAAGCACTAAATCTATCCAATGATATTGAAAAAGCAGAATCTAATTTTACAAAAGCTATCAATATGGATGAAACAGATGTTTATTGGAGGGCACAAGTAGAAACAGCAATATTAGCTACCCAAAAATTGGCCAATGGTTTGAACAAAGATTCAAGTGCTTCGACGACTCAAGTTGTATTAACGGATATAAACAAACTTCTTAATAATGGTCTGTTATATGCAAGGAATGCCATCGCTTATGATCAAAAGAATTATTACAATTATATTTCAGAAGCTAGAATCTCTGAAATAGCAGCTAGTTTGAAAATGGAAAAAGGTTATGAGAATACTATAAATGCATACAATAATGCAATAAATTATAATCCATTTAATCCAGCATTATATTTTGCTTTAGCAAGTTTTGAAGCTAAAAATGCAAAATATGACGAAGCAATCAGAGGTTTGGGTAAGTCACTTCAAGTTAAAAGTAATTACCTAGATGCTATTTTTCTTTTATCACAAATTTATGCAACAAAAGGTGATATAGAAAATGCTCTAATTGCATCCAAAGTTGCAGTCCAACTAAATCCTCAAAATCCAGTTCTTCTTTTCCAGCTTGGAATATTAGAATATAACAATAAAGACTATACTGGAGCCTCTCAAGCTTTGGCTGAAGCAATAAAATATCAACCTGATTATTCTAATGCAAAATATTTTCTAGGTCTTTCTGAGGCTAGGTTAAATAATAATGGTAAAGCGATTATTATATTTGAAGAATTGGCTAATGCAAATCAGGACAATCAAGAGTTGGCACTTATATTAGCAAATCTAAGAAGTGGTAAATCAGTATTCAATGATGCTAAGCCACCAGTCACAACCGCTCCAGAAAAGAGGTCGGGTCTTCCAATAAAAGAGAAAAAATAACAATAATCTGTTATCATTGTTGAAATATGGTAAAGCGTTGGTTTTCTTTTCTCAATCAAGAGATACGCGGTCTTCATGAGGCTGCGTATCTTTTGGCAAGTTTTGCTTTTCTTTCTCTTATTCTGGCCCTTATTAGAGATAAGATGTTGGCATATACATTTGGTGCTGGACAAGCTTTAGATGTATATTACGCAGCATTTCGTATCCCAGATCTGATTTTTACTACGATCGGCTCTCTAGTTTCAGCTTCTATTCTACTTCCTTATTTTATTGAAAAGTTTGAAAATTCAAAAGAAAAAGGCAAATCATTCTTTGACGGTATATTTACAGTATTTTTTATTGGAATGATTATAGTTAGTGCATTAATATTTATCTTTGCCCCATATTTAGTACCGATTGTTATGCCAGGTTTTGCTGATCATGTTGTCTTGGCCGAACTTGTATTGTCGATGAGGATCATTCTTCTCTCACCATTTTTCCTTGGTCTATCGAATTTATTCTCAAGTCTAACTCAAATGAGATATCGTTTTTTGGTTTATGCTTTTAGTCCCGTTGTTTACAATGCAGGAATAATTGCTGGGGTGGTATTCGGATATCCGATGTTCGGTATTCCAGGACTTGCGGTCGGGGTAGCGATCGGAGCCTTCTTACATATGGGGATTCAGATTCCTTTTATGATTCACGAAAGGCTGATGCCAGTCTTCACCCTAAAAATCAATTGGCCTGATATCAAAAAGATAATTATTACTACCTTTCCTAGGACTATCACATTATCAGCCAATCAGTTAGCTTCATTTGCTCTGGTATCGATCGCTTCAGTGATGACTGCTGGTTCTATTTCTGTTTATAATTTTGCTTTTAATTTGCAGTCAGTACCACTAACACTTATTGGTGCTAGTTACTCATCTGCTGTTTTTCCGACACTTTCCAGACTAATATTCAAAGGCAAAATTGCTGAATTTAAAGAAAAAATGATTGCTTCAGCACAGCATATTATCTTCTGGTCGATGCCGATCACTGTTCTTTTTATGGTACTTCGAGCACAGATTGTTCGAACAATTTTGGGAGCAGGGAAGTTCGATTGGGCAGATACTAGATTGACCGCCGCAACTCTGGCGCTTTTTGCATTTTCAACCATTGGTCAAAGTTTGGTTGTACTTTTTGTCAGAGCTTTCTATGCTGAAGGCAAAACTTCAAGACCGCTACTTATCAATGTTATTTCTGCCTCGGTTATTGTCCTTTCTGGGCTCGGTCTTTACAAAGCATTCAATGATGTACCAGTGTTTAGATTTTTCTTGGAAGACTTACTCAAAGTAAGTGGTCAGACAGGTACAAGTGTTTTGGTTCTAGCTCTAGCTTTTAGTATGGGTACTTTAGTTAGTACAATTCTTCATTGGTGGACTTATGAGAAAACATATCCTGGTTTTACAAAGCCTGTTTTGGAAACTCTCTATCATAGTTTTGCCGCCTCGATAATCATGGGTTATGTAGCATTTTTGGCTTTGCGTTTATTCGCTTTCATTTTTCCACTTACAAAAGTTTGGGGCCTATTCCTCCAGGGTCTTTGTGCCGGTATTACAGGTCTGATTATTTTGGTCTGTATTCTAAAAATCTTGAAGAATAAAGAGTTGGAAGATGTTATAAAAACATTACACAAAAAGATCTGGAAAACCCCCGTACCACCAGCCGAGGTGGAACATATGTAGTTTTCCTGCTATATTGCCGAGTATAAGATAAGTTATTATGAATCAAAATTATATCCGTAATTTTTCCATTATTGCCCATATTGACCATGGTAAATCAACCTTGGCTGATAGAATGTTGGAGATAACTGGCACCATCGAAAAACGCAAAATGCAGGCTCAAGTTTTGGATTCTATGGAGCTAGAACGTGAAAGGGGTATCACTATCAAGATGCAACCAGTAAGAATGAAATGGAAAAATGATAATAACGAATACGAATTGAATCTTATAGATACTCCTGGGCATATTGATTTTTCTTATGAAGTTTCCAGATCTCTAAAAGCGGTCGAAGGTTCTATTCTTCTAGTTGATGCAACCCAAGGTGTCCAAGCTCAAACCTTGACGACTTTGAATATGGCCCGTGAAGCTGGTCTGACTATTTTACCGGTTGTAAGTAAGATCGATTCTCCCTTGGCACGAACTCTAGAAGTCGTAACTGAAGTTTGTCAGCTTCTAGGTTGTGATCAAGATAGGGTCATAAAAGTTTCTGGTAAAACTGGCGAAAATGTACCACAACTTTTGGATGAAGTAATAAAAAGAGTGCCACCGCCAAAAAGTACTATTCTTGTAACAGGGCAAGTTTCTTTTTTCCGTTCTCTTATTTTTGATTTTCAGTATTCAAATCACACAGGAGTGATTGTTTTTATAAGAGTTGTGGACGGGGAAGTCCGGAGACATGATAAACTTATTTTTAAAGTAGCTGGCCGGGAATTTGAATCTATTGAAGTTGGTATCTTTGCACCAGACAATAAGCCAGTAGAGGTTTTGGGTGCTGGAGAGATCGGCTATATCGTAACTGGTATAAAAGAGCCGGGCATCGCTTCGGTTGGAGATACTGTCGCTTCTGTTAGAGACAATTTGCCAGCGATGCCGGGATACCAAAGTCCACATCCAGTTGTCTGGGCTTCTATTTATCCAGAGAGTCAAGATGATCTATCACTTCTTAGACAAGCTTTGGGACGTTTACAACTTTCTGATTCAGCCTTTACTTATGAAGAAGAAGCTTCTGGAACTTTGGGAAAAGGTTATCGTTGCGGTTTCTTAGGCATGCTTCATTTGGAAATAATAACTGAGCGTTTGCGTCGAGAATTTAAATTAAATTTGGTAGTGACTCAACCCAGTATCAATTACAAAGTTGAACTCAAAAATGGAAAAATTATTACTGTTTATTCACCTTCATTATTTCCTGAAGATTATGATGTAAAAGAGATTACCGAGCCGATTGTAACAATGAAAATAATCACCCCACCCCTTTATCTCAATGGTTTGATGAAAGCGCTCTATGATCATGAGGCGGAAGTGACATCAACAGAAAACTTCGGTGACAATAGAACAATCGTAGTACTCGAAATGCCTTTGCGTGAACTGATGCGTAATTTCTTTGATGAAATAAAGAGTATTTCATCTGGTTACGCTTCTATCTCCTATGATATTACAAAAGAACGCAAGGCAGATGTTGTAAGGTTGGATGTATTGGTAGCTGATGAACCTGTTGTTGCATTTGCTAGAGTAGTTTCTAGGAGACGAGCGGAAAAAGAAGCAGAGCAAATGGTAGAAAAATTATATACGATTATGCCTCGTGAACTTTTTACTTACAAGATTCAAGCCAAAGCTTTGGGTAGAATTATATCTTCGAGATCTGTTTCTGGTAAGAAAAAGGATGCGGCAGGGACACTCTCTGGTGGTGATATTACTAGGAAAATGAAATTGCGTGAGAAACAAAAAGAAGGCAGAAAACGCCTCAAAGATCACGGATCAGTAATTATTCCACAAGATGTCTTTGTGAAAATAATGAGGTCGGGGGAGTAAATAATAACTAATACCAACCCGGTATTGACCAAAGGATCATACTTATTATGATCAAGACCCCAACTATGACAAAGCTAAAACTTACAGCCTTTTTTGTTTTTTCATGAAATAAAAGCATGAATCTAGTATACTGTGTGATATGAAATACGGCAAATCGGGAATTTGGAGAAAAATTATATCATCACCATTTATTTTGTTGATTATATTATTATTTTTTATTTTCTTGGTTAAAGTGGTTTGGGCTATAAGAGAAAAAGTAGTCATAAGTAATTCTCGTCTTTATTCTACAAATGCTGAATTACTAAAGCTTCAAACACATCAAACAGATCTTTCCAATAAAATCGACTATCTTTCTACCGAGCAAGGTATTGAAGCTGAGCTTCGAACCAAATATCGCGCCATAAAAGAAGGGGAATCGGTCGCGGTGATTATTGATGAAGATCAAGCATTATCTTCTCTTCAGTTAGCTTCTAGTTCTCCTAAGGAAATAGAAGATCTTGGTTGGTGGGATAAGGTGTTGCAGATAATTGGTTTTAAGTAGTAAAATAAAAATAAGCGGGTATGGTCTAGTGGTAGAATGCGACCTTCCCAAGGTTGAGACGCGAGTTCGATTCTCGCTACCCGCACAATGATCCGCGAGAAGGCCTAAACGGCCTTCGAGTGGAGCATCATTGGGACGAGGTAGTGAGAATCGAACGGCGGAGCGTGACTCGCATAGCAATGCGA
>Ga0163154_10004560_pt1 | contig 18092 bp, 12 predicted proteins | sample OliLakLV19MP9P1_FD_148649 | JGI IMG/M metagenome (GOLD analysis project Ga0163154, IMG submission 148649) | Freshwater microbial mat bacterial communities from Lake Vanda, McMurdo Dry Valleys, Antarctica - Oligotrophic Lake LV.19.MP9.P1 | ecosystem: Environmental > Aquatic > Freshwater > Lake >...
GGGCGATATTGCTCAAGCGTATCTCCTAGAGGCGCTTGCCATGGCTTGGATACGCTGGGGAGTGATCAACAATACCTGGTCACATGGACTGAGTCTGCTGAGGGCTTAATCGGCAAATCCAACTACCTGAACAAAACCGTCCAGAGCAACCAGAAACTGAAGGCGCTGAAGAAGGCACCGCCGAAAAACATCATGAAGCCAAACAATGTCAGTAGAACTGTATTCAAGAATACCTGGCCGCTATAGCCCATTTCCATCCTCCATAAGTCTTCCTTATTAACTTGGGGGAATTCTCGGGGGTACAGAATTAACGATCTCAACTAATCTTTAATAAAAATTATCAAATATATTGAATAAGTGCAGCTTGCAAAAGATCAAAAGATAATGATTTTGGGCTGATAGGTGTATCTGGTGTAGTAACTTTAAATCTGGTCATTAATTTTAATAGCTCTCCAATTGCATCAGTATTTATTGTAGGATCCTGCACAATGACCCTGAAGTTGCCCGAATTTCCTGAAAGAAAACTAGGCATGTTACTATGCAAAGCTCCAAAGAATGTAAATATCGTTCTAGCTGTTCCTTCTGTTCCCTCTGCGAAGAAACTAGTAACCTGCTCTGCACAAGCTTTGTCACGCTGCAATATGCAACTAAGATGGTCGATGACATCTTGGTAGATTTTAGCGTCTGGATCATTTGGTATTCCATCACGCCTAACGAGCCTAGCAATATTTGCGCCTTTGCTGATAAAACCCGATCCTACTGTTGATGAAGTATCTTGATCGTAGGCTTCAAACATCAATCGAATCTGTCCGGGGTATTCTTTACTTAGTTCATCAATTAAGTTCGCATATGCATAATTGAACACGATAGGGCTTTCTGGGGGGGGGCACACTTCTACCAGATTCAATCTGCTTAACAGCTCTTTTCGCACTCTTTAGAGCAGCTGTAATTCGTGATTCTTCATTGAAATATAAAGGCTTGTGGATCGTTTTTTCACCCTCACTTGGGTAGTATTCGGATGGTGTTGATATATCGCCAGTCCTTAGGTGTTGAGAAGCTTTGCTAGCATGACGCATGGCAGCATATAATCCTATTCTATCTCTAGGCCTTGTTGGATTGAGTTGAGCCTCTAGAAAAGGTTTTATTTCGGCTAGTAATCCAGGCGATTCTACCAATACCCCTACTTCGCCACCTTGATCCAGTAGTTCTACTAAGTTCACTCTTATACTATTCAGTTTTTGTTGTAAACTGTCAGCTGTATGTTCTCCATACATTAGTACGCCTGTCACAGGAGGTGGTATCTCTGGGTCGGGCGGGTATTCGGTAGACATATCAGTAAATCAGTTGTTTTATATATTGAATATATTGAGTTGAGAGTATATACTATATAGGGTACACTTTGCAAGTGATTAATTGCCTGAAAAACTGCTTAATAATATTCTCATCAAAAATAGCTGCCGGACCTCAAAGAATATTTATGAGGTTAATTGCCAATATCCGAGGTTATATATACAATTACATATATGTTTAAGGGCGAACTAAGAAAAAAACTTTTGGCATTATTGGTAATTATTCCCGTTCTTGTTGTTTTCGCATTTGTTATTTACTTTGCAAATCAAGATAAGAACGTTGCTGTGAGTGATGTGATGGTTACAAATCTCACGGACACGGGATTTACAGTTATTTGGCGTTCTGCGATAGCAAATGATGGTGAGCTAATCTTCCGTGAAGGTGAGCAATGGCCAATACTTTTTGGTCAACAGTTCTCAACAGTTGTTGCAGATGATAGAGTAACTGAGCTTAACTCAAATGGATCATACGTCAGATCAGCTAAGCCGCTTGCCAACCGCTATACACACCATGTGACAGTGCGAAATTTGAAGCCAGACAGCATATATTCTTTCCGAATTGGTGGTAGGGTTGATGGGAAAGTAGTAGCTAACTCCACGCTTAGAACTAAACCGCAGCTAAGGCCAACTGATACGCCTGATCCAGCATATGGGAAGGTAACAGGAGCAGAGTTTGAAGATACAATTGTAGTGTTCAAATCTCCCCTGGAAGGTGATGTCAAGGAATTGTTAAGTACGACTACAAATAATCAGCACAATTTTTCAATTGATATGACCAGCTTGTCATGGGCTCAGAAAGACGCTAGTCGGCTGAACGGCGTGGTGTATAGTGGTCTTTACACAACTGCTGCCTTCAAATATGGGTCAAAAACATATAAACCTCTGGATGATATTGTCCTGACCGCTGTTAATTCTGATTTACAACCTCCGCCACTAGCAAAAACAGAGAATGTTCCAGTGGACTCTATCCATAATTCCTTGTTAATACCTGCGGCTGCGCAGGACAGTGCTTTTTGTAGTTCAACCTGCAGTCCCAATGGAGGGGCTGGTTGGGATTTCGGAACGCGGCCTAATTTATCTACTCCAAACAGAAATAGAGCCAAGTGGTGTCAGTGTTGTAATAGAAACTGTGGCGGCCTTAGTTCAGCTTGCACGGCCCAGCTAGGTGGTGAGGCCGAGTTCGATCGAATCTGCTCCTCTGCAACCAATATTACTATACCTACAAATCCTGCACCAAGTCCTATTACGCCAGTTGCTACCACGCCAGGTGGAGCAGAAAAATGGTGTGTAGTCTGTCAATCAAATGTAAGTGTAGGCATTAATAATGCTGTGACAATTGGTGGGCAGGAGCTGGCAACCTGGAGTGAGGCTGCTCCGAACAGGACTTCCGTTAACTGGGGTAATAGTATTTGTAACGGGCTAATTCCTTCTAGGACTTTATATACCAGAGCAACGAATGTTCGAAATAGAGATTGTGCTGAGGCAGAGAGATTAATGCAAATAGTAGATGGCAGAGCTACATCGGGTACATTAGATCCAACTAAATTGCAATGTGTAAAAAATAATGAATTCATAGGTCGCTGTCCTAGCGGGTCTGCAGCTGGCGGGGAGCTCGCAAGTGGGGTTAGGGCAATCAGCTACAGCCACTGCGATGCAACTCAGGGTAAAAGTAATTGTTTTATCCCAGCTGAAGGTAATTCACAACCGCGAGAAACAGTAATCTGCTACAAAGCCGATGGAGGGTTGACTAGATTTATCAGTAAAGGCCCTGCAGGACTTAGCCAGGAATACAACGAAGGCCTTGAGATTTGTTATTCTGGGGCCCAAGCTGCGGAGACTGTCCCGCCAGTAAGGCTTGAACAGCAACAGATTGCAGATGCCAGCTCACTACAATTGGAATCTTGGGATGCGGGCAGAGTTACGAACAGTGTTGTTGAATTGGGGCTGACGGTTACGAGCTGTGCGGCAAATCCAGTTCTATGTGGGGCAGATCTAGCCATCAGCAGTATTATTGATAGCTACACTAACTATTCTGAGGATCTGGATTGGGAAAGATTGCGAGGACTTCCAAATAATACACCTGAAATACTTCAACAAGACCTGAAGTATAAATACGAGTTTGCTACAGGAAACGGGGAACTATACTGTGGGGTGGTTGAACAGGATCGTCTCATCAGTGGTTATCTAAACGATAGAGGATTAATTTCCATGGTGAATACATGCAGTATAATAGGTACTAATCCCAGATCCGGAGATTTATGTTCAGCCGACCGAGCGCGGGGTGAAGTTCAGAGAGCCTACAGCGTTGCCTATAGAGAAGAGCTTGCCAAAGGGACTCTCCAAGAGGCAATAGAAAGAGTTGGGAGGAATACAATATCAGCTGAAGTACTAAAAGATGTGGTTACTACAGTCGTAAACTCCGGTTCATTTAGTAATGCTATGTCAACTTTCAGACAGGGAGTCTCTCTAAACCCCCTAGATGTTGTGATGGTAGTCGCAGGCAGTTACTACCAAACTAGGGATCAAGCTATCAACCCAACCTACTCTCTGATCGCCAGTGGGACCTCAGTCAGTGATGCATGTTGTAGCGGCAGTCCAACAAATCTTTTCGTTGGTGAAGTAAACAATATTCAGGGTAGGTGTCCTGCTACTAGTCCTCTTAGCCCAAGACGTGCCTCAAATGATAAATCTAATGGGGGTATTGCCAGTAGCGGATTGGAGCAACCTAAAGTTTTAGGAGCACAGAGTTTCGATCGTAGTGTAACGGAATCTGGTACCTACGTCTTCACCAATGGCAATCAGATCCTAGGCGTAAAAGATGTAGTAGTGACAAGTGGTAAGGTCGATATCAAAGTCTATAATGACCTCAATGCTAATGACAGAAGAGATGAAGGTGAAGACTATATTACAGATCTTCCAGGTTTCCAAGTAGAACAGCAGAATTCAATTACTGATTATTCCTTAAGTCCTGGATGGAACTTGATTAACCTCAATCTTCTAGGCATAGAGTCCGGCAGGACTCTACGGGCATCTAATCTCATTAATCTGTGGAATAATCAAGGTGCAGCTATTACGCAGGTTGTGAAATATGAAACTGGCCAATTTGTCTCATATACTAATAGGGGTAAAGATGATATCTTTGGTCCTGATTTCAATCTTCTTACAGGACAAGGCTATTTTGTTCTAAATGCAAGAAATAAACCTATTAGCGTAACTTTTAGAGGCCTTAAACCCAAGCAGTTTGTTCCTATAAATCTCACTAATGGGTGGAACTTAGTTGGCTTTACGCAACCAAGTAAGCCCTACACTGCCCAATCCCTAATTAATACAACTACAGCTCAAGGTGGCAACATTGACACTGTATCTCGATTTGAAAATGGCAGTTACTCTTCTTACATATACGGTGAAGACGGTACTTTCTTCGGAAATGATTTTAATATTAACGAACGCAGAGGCTATTTTCTTAAGGTTAACTCTTCTCCACCAAAGGCATTAGACTTATAGTAGTATTTAACTAGTACTTTTACCAAATAGGTGATATAATACCTCATACAAAATAATAATCGCTCCGACTTTTAGTGGATTATTAAGTTACTAATATCAGTACTCTCGGAGCATCCGCTCCGGAATATTCTCCAGCGACTTTAACCAGTTTCACGAATTTTCCCAAACCGGACTTAGGCCTAAACCTGATCAGCTTAAATGCTTTTAGGTTAGTTAAACAGGTCCAATTAGATAAGTATTTTGGAAAATTTAATTTGTGAAATGGTTTAGAGAAATCTAGCCTAGAAAGAATTTAATAATGGTTACTCCAGTATCGAATCCGGGAAGTAGTTCTCAAGGTTACAGTAGAAGCAATAGCAATAGTTCACGTCCTGCTCCAAGCCGTAGTGGCTTCGGCAGCAGACCAAGTGGTGGTGGTAGTTACAGTCGTCCAGATAGTCAACGCAGTGGTGGTGGTGGTTTTCGCTCAGGCGGATATAACAATAGACCTCGCAACTACTCTCGCGGTGGCGGTCAACAAAGTAGCGTACGTATCAATCAACTTGTCAAAAAGGTAGTAATTAAGACTGAAGCAGAGGTATTCGTACCGCAAAATAAGTTCGCTGACTTCCAAATAATGGATGCTCTGAAGCGCACAATTGCCAGCAAGGGTTATATAAATCCCACTCCTATCCAAGACGAAGCTATTCCACATATTTTGAATGGTAAAGATCTAGTCGGAATCGCCAATACCGGTACAGGTAAAAGCGCCGCGTTCCTTATCCCTTTGATCAATAAAGTCGCTTTAGACAAGCATCAAAGAGTGATAATTATCGCTCCCACTAGAGAATTGGCCATTCAAATTGACCAAGAATTTCGTAGTTTCTCGCAAGGTATGGATCTATTTTCAGTGACATGTATTGGCGGCACAAGTATGCACGAGCAATTCAAGAGATTCCAGCGCTCCCACAATTTTGTGATCGGAACCCCTGGTAGACTGAAGGACCTAAGTAACCGAGGTGTATTAAAACTCAATCAATATCAATCCGTCGTATTAGACGAAGTGGATCGAATGCTAGATATGGGATTTATTAACGACATTAAGTTCTTACTAAGCAAATTACCTGAGAAGAGGCATTCGTTGTTCTTTTCGGCTACAATTACCAGAGAAATTGAAACTTTAATCACCACCTTTGCCAAAGACTTTGTTAAGATCTCGGTAAAGACTGGTGACACAAGTGATAACATCGATCAAGATGTTATTAAAGTGGCTACGACAGCTGAGAAGTTTTCTAAATTGAAGGCATTATTGTCGAGTGGAGATGTGGAAAAAGCCATCTTGTTTGTACGCACCAAGCATGGCGCCGATAGATTAAATAAGAATCTATTCGACGAAGGTTTCCGCGTCAATGCAATCCATGGTGATAAACGTCAGAACCAAAGACTAAAAGTGATCACTGATTTCAAAAAGGGTCTGATCAACTTCCTAGTCGCTACTGACGTAGCCGCCAGAGGTTTGGACATCCCTAATGTCAGTCACGTGATCAATTACGACCTGCCAGCCACGCACGATGATTATATTCATCGTATTGGCAGAACTGGTCGTGCCAATAATATTGGGAAAGCACTGACTTTCATCGAGGCCTAAGACTCCTCCAGGGCTAGTTGACTAGACCCACAAAAAAACTAAATACATATCGATAGATATAGTTATTATACATGCTATAATCTTTCGATATGTCGACAGAATTGGATCCAACACCAAACCAATATAATGACCCAATCTGGCTACCAGCTTCAGGAAAAGATTCCGTGTACCTCTCACTGGAACTAAGTGTTGCAGGTCCAATTCTTAAAGCTATAATTGGTCAGGAAGACCAGGGAGACTCTTTGGGTTCGCTGATTATTTCTGCTTCGATTGAAGGTCAATTTACCTTACAAACAGAAGATGTTTTACCCAGTGACCGTGACCCAGTAGCAATGATCGCTGTTACCTATTTTGACAGTAATCAGATCTGCACAAATGAAATTCACTCGCGTGCGACTATAGCTTTGACGACTGGGACAGTAGGTCTTATCACCGTGTTTGGAGGAAAAAGCTTCACGACCTATTTCCTTGGCGAACACAATTCTAGTGCTATCCTAGCACCATTGATGTCAATTAGTCTTTATAACGAAGAGGGTGAACCAGGGCTATATCAAAGAATAGCTGCGGGTTTGCAGGAATTAGGTAAAATCTATGGTGGTATATACACTAAGGAGGCACTGAATACTATAGAAATCCAATTAGGTTGGATCATTGGACAACAGGCAGCGCGGGCTGATGTCAGTAAACTTATTGATGCGATGGAAGCACTTGATAGTATCTCTGCACGGTACCTTATCGATACTTCTGTCGGGAAGGAAGGCGGAATTATGGGATTGCCTGAAGGCGAGGATGATCCAGGGGGCTGGGTAAGTAGCAAGGATGGAAGTATCAAAGTACAAATTACTCATCTGATGAGTGAATACGCAACTGAAATGATGGGGCCAGAAGTCTGGGATTTGCTCAAATGGATATATTTCCAGGAAGATAGTCATCACGACAACTACCCATTTGATGAAATAAACGCACTGAGCCATGCAGCCAAAGCATTACGTTTTCCTAGTTTGCTAGAGGGGATTGACCAAGGAGGTTACAATCATTTTGCACGTCAATTTTTTGTGAATTATATAGCTTCGCTGACGCAATTTCCAGTCAAAGAAATATTGCAAGGTCTTAATGGCGCCCTCACCAGAATAAGCAGACCCATGGCACCGTCTCTGAACTAGAGACTAGCTTCGAATGTGGGAATCAAGACTTTTTTGCGGCTTGGAATAAAGTCGACAAAAGCGCGGCCATCTTGCAATTGCAGTTTGAAAGCCTTCTCGATCAAAGCCTGGGAACCAGCGTCAAATGCTAGAAGCTGATGTTGATCGCCCAAGATATCAATCACATAGAAAATAAAATACTCCAAGCTATTCTCAGCAATGACCAATGGGGCCAATTGTCTAAGTTGTGGAATAAATTCATTGATATTTTCTGGCTTAGTAGTCTCAAGACCAGAAATCAAGGTCTTATGACCCTTCAAGCTGATAATTTTAGGATCCATGAAGATCAACTCTCTGGCGCTAAAGCCCTTGAGGTCAGACTTAGCCGTGAACATTTGTTCGGCCAATTCGTCAATATTAATATTCAGTTCAAGCGCTAAAGCTTTGGCAATTGCCGCATCGTACTCAGTAGTCACTGGTGATATGAATTTAAGCGTGTCAGAGATGATTGCCGCTAGAATCAATTGCTTACTGCGGATATTGAGCTGGTCTAAAACACCGTCCTGCTTTGCCAATTCGTAAATCACGCTGCTCGTGGAGCCGTAAGGTTTGATACTAATACTAATAGGCTGTGAGGTAGTTAACCCACCCACTAAACGGTGATGATCTGCAATATGACTGATATTGACAGCTTCCCAGCCAATCTGCAATTCTTCTGGGTTGTTGGTGTCTACTATTGCTACATTTTGACCGCTTGTGAATTGCAGCAAGATCGCTGGTGTTTGCACTGCGAAGTTCTGTAAGACAAATTCTGTTTCACGGTTGAGAGTACCTGCTATGCGGGGCTCGGCGTTAAGTCCTTTAGCGACCCGCAAATAGTCAGCAAACACAATCGCCGCGCAAGCTGAATCAGTATCAGGAGTGGTGTGACCTACAACAATTATTTTGTCCATAGTTGATTGTACAGTATTTCACTGTTAAATCCCCACAATATACCTATAGATTCTTCATATAAGCATGTCTGTGACTAGAGAGATATAACCCGAGACCTAGGCTCGATATTTGCCTGTTTGTCTTATAAAGAAATAGACCAGAATTTGGCTAAGCAGAATGACAATTGCCACCAGCCTTAAGGCAACGGATAGCTCTAAAGTCTGCACGAGAATAATTACTATAATGGCCCCAAAGACTCTGCCAAAGGCAATGAATGCTTCGATGTCGCAAAAATATTTGTAATTATTCTTTTCAACTACGCCATGTTCCTGGTCTTCGATGCCTTTGAGCCAGACTCCAGATACGGCTGTAAATAATTGCGGCCCAGCAAGTTTCAGCAACACCACAAAGATTAATGCGCCAATGGCGCTGTAAAGTACCGCGAAACTGATACTGCCAGCTGATAGTAGGATTACTCCCACGAGTAGGATGACCAATCTCTTGCCTGCTTTGATCTTTTTGCCGATTGCGTAGGTAAACATTGCCCCAATCAGCGCAGCAATTGATTCTATGCTACCCAAACTGCCTTCTGAACCGACTAAAGTCAGGACAATGATGGTAGGAAAAAAGAGCAAAATGCCATGTCGAAAAGAATGGAAGAATGTGGCCACTCTGATCAATTGCCATTCGGCCGTGGGTTTGCGCAAAAGTAACGAGCCAATTTTAGGGGTTTCGAAATTATTGTCGCGCAAGATGTAAATACTTATACCCATGCTCACCAAACCAATAATCATGAGGGCAATATAGCCAATTGTGCGATTGCCGAAAGCACTACCAGCAAACTCAATCAGTAGTCCAGCCAAAATTGGTACAATTATCCCCGCCACCGTGAGCAGCATACCGCTTAAACTAAAGAAATAGTTGCGATCTTCGTCGCTTGTGGCTTCTTTGCTGAGGTAATTCCGATTGGACCAGTACATGCCCATGCCAATTCCGGAAACTATACCAGTGCTGACCACTACCAGATTGTTAATATCTGTGAATAACACCAAAACTAATGGTGAGAGTCCGATGAGGAAAGTGCCCAGAGCAAAGTTGCGACTAATATTCCAGCGCTTGAGTAGCCAGCCATTCACATAAAAGAAGATAGGAATCATCACAAAACTGGCCAGATAATACAGAGCTACGGCGGTGGTGTCAGAGCGTTTGCTGAAAATATAAGCGCCAGCGAAAATATTGGCTACAATCCCGCCAATTTCAAAAAATATAAATGATTTAATCAAATCCTGGGCGTTATAGCTGAGAGTTTTGAAATGAACCAATTCTTTGGCTAGTGCTTTGCGCATTGTGCTTGCATTGTAGCACCTCTTCTGGGTGGCTTACTAAACCAGGATTATTGGTTTTTTGTGGGTTCCTGGAATTCCTTATAGTCAATGAATTTAACCCCATTGTCCACAAGCTGCGGTTGCGACCAAAGTCAATATGGGCCAGGATGGAATCGAACCATCGACCCCGGCTTTATAAGAACCGTGCTCTAACCGACTGAGCTACTGGCCCTCAGTAGTCGGTAATAGATAATTAAGCACTTGGTTCAGCGCGTAATAATTCAAAACTGTAGTTGAGAATTATTACGGATATCTGCCACACGGCAGATATTAAGCTGGAGAACTGTAATGAATTTTACTACAGCTATTCAAATACGTCGATCGGAAATGGGAGAAGTTGGCAGATTTACTAGCGTCCGAGTCTATATCGTAACTCTCTAAACAATTTCCAGATGATATATTTAGGCCTATCAATCGGCAAAACCATGCGACCACAAAGCTCTTTGGCCAAAGGATTAAATCCAAGCTTGAACTGACCATAGCCGAATTCTGAGTGATTACTGGGTAGATTGGGGATATAGCCCCACATATCAAAGATTCGCTTGCCCTGACGCTGAGTCTCTAGGATTGTCTCCCATTTCAACAAATAACTAGCGTGCAACTTGCTGTAGTGCCTGCTATTGGCGGTATAGTAGCTCCCAGCCCAGTTGTTATATAGTTGAGTAAAATTGGCAGAAACAACTTTACCTTCATGTTTGGCAAGCGCAAATAGAATCTTGCCGCTGCCAGCGTATGTGTCCCAGGCGCCTTGAAAGAAGGCTTTAGCCGGCACGCCGTATCCTTTATGTGAGCTTATTTCTAACAATAATTCATGGAATTTGTCCAAGTATTCCTGTCCTGCTTTGATGTCATGCGCTTGCGGGTAGAAAAATTCAATCTCCACCCCCTGCTTGCGAGCATAATTGATGTAATAGCGAGTATTTTTGCTTAACTGGGCCAATAACTCTTCAGACGATTTTTGTAAGTTCAAATACAGCGGATGTCGGGGCAATAAACTGCGTGTTTGCGTTTCGAAACCTGCAGCTGACAAAATTGTACCAATTAGTGAATCTTTCTCTGCTAAAGGCTCGATTACTAAGGCAAAATACCCTAGTTGCTGACAGTATTTCTGAAGCCCTGACAGGAAATGTTTGAGCGCTTCTTGTGTATAAGGATTAGTAGAATCCAAAGAACCTTGCCTCCCCCATTGCTCTGGAGTCACATTGGCTGGAGTATTTTGCTGTCTGAGAATCGGGCCGTGTTGGATATAGAGATAATTACCAAAATATTTGGAGTGGTTTATATAACAAAGGGCGGCAATAATTATCTCGCCCTTGTCGAAATCGCCAGAGTCCTCTGCGGAGGGCAATTCCGGGTCGTCAATTACGCCTAGGATCACAGTTCCGCTGCGCACACTATCTGCCGAAACGACTGCCCAGTCGGGGTCTTGAAAGATGTCTACTTGGGCCGCTTGCTCCAGAAATTTTCTATAGGACTGGGGATTAATGCTGTTGCTAAAGTACATTACAGCAATTCGTTAATAATTTTAGCTATTTCACTAGGAATTCTACCAATTATGAAAACTCGCAAGGGTTCTGTGCTGTCTGTAAATACAATGTTGAGTTTCTGTCTAATCTGATCGCGGTTGCTGGTAATTGTGAATTTGTGCTGCTGCTTAGGAGCAACCCCCGCCAGTGTCTCTCGTCCATAGGTTTCATTGATTATGATCACTTCTGCGTCAAGTTTAGCAAGCAACTCCCCTAATTCGGCGTGAATTCGGCTAGACTCCTTGTGCAGGTCGACTAGACCAGTAAATACAACTAGATTGCGCATGGGTAAGCTGTTTTGACGGCTGATAGCGAGCTCGAGATCTGCTTTGCTGCTGGCGGGATTGGCGCTAAACGAATCGTCGATCAGTTCGTTACCTTTGGCTGAAAGACTCAGTGCTAAGGTCTTCTCTTTTAAGCCCACTTTTTGGCTAGCCGCTTGGATTTCCGCTCCAGTCAATCCAGCTAATTTGGCCAATAAAGCCGCCCCCGCAAAATTGCTGGCATTAAATTTGCCTGGTACTGGTAAATTGATCTCGATTATTTCTGCTCCCAGACGCTCAGAGAAGTACAATTGAAAGTTAATGCCAGCGACACCAGGTCTGTGGATTTCTTTGATATTGGCATAGCCTACATCTAAAGGCGCAGCGAGATTGTGCTGACCATAAAGATAACTTTGGCCACTCTGGATTTCACTAGCAAAGCGTCTTTGCAACTGCAGGGCATAATCGTTGTCGGCGTTGAAGATACCCGTACGCGGTCCATTGGACTTTAACCCTTGGAAAATCTGATAATTGCCTTCTAAAGTATTTTCCATCTTGCCGCCAAAAGTCTCTAAATGTTGTTCATTCAAAGCGCTGAGTATGGCCCAGTCTAAAGGAAAATATTTAGTTACGCGCGCGATTGTGCCTATTACATAAGCGTCCATTTCTAGTACCGCAAATTGTAATTGCTGTTTTTGCTCAGCATTTAACTGTGCCAGTTGCGTATTGATAGATTTAGCTAGACCAATGTCGGTATTTATACTACCCGGGGTGCTGATGACTGCATATTTACTGGAAAGTAAGGTATTGAGAAAAAGTTTAATAGTAGATTTACCATAGCTGCCAGTAATACCGATTGCTGTTAATCCTGGAATAGCAGCTAGTTGGTCTCGTGCTTTGGCCATCTGCCGACGGTGCCCAATAAAGACTACTCGTCTGGAGGCTTCGTTAGCTAACAATACAATCCATATTGCCAATACTGTGCTAAATAGTAAGCCTAGGATGAGATTTAGTAAAATTAACGTCGAGATAACTGTAAGTCCAAGGCAGATTAGTAAGATCAAGCTACTCCTAAGGGTAATGCGTGGTCGTTTCCATCTACCCTTGACCAAGTTAAGCGCCAACGAACCTGCTGCAATCATTAAAATGAGCACACTAATAATCCCAAAATTGAGGCTGAGATTGTCATCTTGGGCTGGTGCAAGATCAATAAAGGCAGGCAATAGATAAGCTAAAAAGGCCAAAGCTGCTAGATATTCTGGCAAAGTAAGCCTTAGGTTGCGTCTGTCAGCAAAAATACGCTCGCGCATGTAGTCTTTTTGTTGTACTTGGGCAATTCTACTAAGGAGATTGCCGAAGAAGACTGGTATCGACAACATTAGAATAAATAGACTGATTACTGTTAACAATAAAATCATGGCAAATACTTATTAGATACTTCTCAAATAGTTAATTAAAAACTTGTTTAGACAGCTAGATTAAACGAGTGGCTTGCTATCAGCTGGTTTAAGAGGAGTTTGGAATCCACCAGCGCCTCCTGCCCCACCACCAAATCCCCCAAATCCACCAGCCGCTGGCTTTTTATCCAGAGCAGCGCTGGCGTCGCCAGTGACCTCTAGATCTGCACGTTTATTGATTTCTTGTTCCACCAACTTCTTATCGCGGCCGTAGCGAAGCCTAGACAGCTCATAGACCATTTTGCCGATCTCATTGTATTCAGGGAATTTCTCCGGGTCATAGGGGATTTTAGCTGAGAATGGCGCTGGGTACTCCCCGTCGACAAGCATTTTAGAGTAGATATTATAGTTTTCTAGGTTAATCAAATCATTTTGGTCGAACACTGGATTGAACTCATTCTGTAAATAACTGGCGTCATTCACTCCTACTTTGAAACTGACAATAGTACCAACGTTACCGAAGACAGCGTCGCGCACCTTTTCATCAATCTGGGCGATATACTGGTTGGCGACAATCAGGTTTAAGCGGTATTTTCGAGCTTCTGATAAAATCTGGGCAAAGTCTTCAGTGGCAAAATTCTGGAATTCGTCCACATACAAGTAGAAATCTTTACGGTCTTTCTCAGGAATATCAGCGCGTTGCATAGCTGCATTCAAAATTCTTGGTACCATTAATAAGCCCAAGAATTGAGAATTTTCTTCACCAATCAAGCCTTTAGATAGATTGACAATGAGAATCTTGCGATTGTCCATCACTTGGCGAACATTAAAGCCAGAGCTACTTTGAGCAATGATATTACGGATCATTTTATTAGTCACAAACTTTTCAAATTTGGAGGTTACATGGCCTAAAATCTCCGATTTGTGGAAATCCTGAGTATTAGCAATCTGGTCTGTCCAATAACGCTTCACCACCTCGTCAGTCAGGTGTGGCAAAAACTTCTTTACATACTTTTCATCAGTGATAATACGTACTACTTCTACAAGCGAGCTGCCTGGAACTGACATGGCAGTCAACATACCGTTTCTAACTGCCTGCTGAAATCTTGGCCCCGTGATACCTTGATTGTGTGGGTCAAACATTTTGTTTAGCAGTCCTAGAAAGGATTCCACGATTCTATACTTTTCGTTTTCGTTGCTGTATTCCATGATATTGAAGCCGATTGGCCTCTCCGCGTCGGCAGGATTGAAATAAATCACGTCCTCCGCTCTTTCTGGAGGAATACGATTCAGAATAAATTCCGCGGCGTCACCGTGGGGGTCGAGAAACGCAAGTCCATGGCCGTTATAGATGTCTTGTAAAATCATTCTCTGTAAAAAGTTAGTTTTACCGGAACCAGTCTTACCAACAATATACATATGACGGCGACGGTCATTTAGCTTCTGGTAAACTTTCTTTTCGGAATCACGATAAATTGAGGTGGCCAAATGTACGGAACCTTCAGTATAATTTGAACTGATTTCTGGACCAGCGGGCGCTCTTTTGGAGAGTAGCCAATGTAGATGAGGCGTTTTCACGGTTTGATTTGGGAAATGATACAAAGTGGACAGTTCTGCTGTATTGAGGATAGTAGTTTCCCGTGGGATCCTATAAACAAAGGCATGAATAAAGTCCCTGCCATCGCTACCGCGCAACTTCATCTTTTTAAACTCGTTACAGCCTTCCTTTTTAAACTGATCCAAGGCACTAATCATGGTTTGGAGGTTTCCATCAGCATCATCTTTGGTCTTTCCTACTGAAACCACCCGAATATCAGTGAAGAAGCCTATTTTTTCTGTCTTTTTCTCAATTCCAGACAGCACTTCCTCTTCTACGTTAATTTTTGACTTTTCCGGGTCGGAGTTATTGTCACGCACTTTTGCAACGAACTTTTTGCCTGAATTGCGCCACTCAGTCCCAGCTGGGGTGATGACAATCTGGTATGCAATAGCCTCGCCTTTATTGAGTTTACTCATAGTGGAAGTGACCACTGACATTGAGTCTACGTTTAATTCCTCATATGTCTTGATGGGCTTATAGCTATCCTCCTTCAGTGTCAAAGCAGCAAAGGAAACTAGGCCCTCTTCAGGAAAAATATTGTAATCTTTGGTTGGAGTAATTTCCGCGTCTGGGTAGGCAGCGTTAATTTGTTTTTCTACCAAACCAGCAATTTTTTTAGGACATACAACGTAGTAGCGAATATTCTCTGGGAAAGCCACAATTTCGAAACTAATAAAGTTACGTGCGGCGAACCATTTCTTGAATTTGGTCATTTTGCCGGCAATGCCACTTAACCCTGAGTAAAGTTGGTCAGCCGCCTGAATTTCTGCCTCATTGGATTGTGGTAAGCGTACCTCAAAAACTGCTGAATCCAGAGAGATACGTTCCCAAGAAGTAGTTTTCACCGCTCTGGTGAACCATTTTACGAAAAGTACTACTAATATTCCAATCAATAAGCTAGCTATAACGATCACCCCTAGTCCAAAAAGACCAGTTTGAATTGTTGTCCCTGCTGCCTGCGGCGTTGTATCTACCTGTCCTTGAGTTTCAGTGATATTCAGGCGCTGATCACCACGTGCTACACCAAGGGGAGCAGTGTGTATTGTGTCCAGATTCATAATCTAACTACATTTTAGCAGAGATCCCGGGGAAAAATATGTAATACTTTATTAGTAGTTAATCTGAATGCTATTACTTTTGTTTAAGCAAACTAAGGCGCCGTTGACTTTGCTGGCAGGATTTCTTTGCCTGGCAACCTTGGGCGCTGGCCTGATTAGCCTAAGTTTACATACTAGATACAACCAGCCAATCTTTTTGACTGCAGGCGGAGTTAAGTCAGGAGTTGATTGTAAGGAAGGTGTTGTGAGTAGTTTCGATAATACTAGTATTTGGACGTCGAAGTTTGAAAATGTCTTGGTTAATAGCTCTAGAGGACAAGTGACAATAGTGAACCCTACTCGTCTGCAAACTCAAGTTAGTTCAGCTGGTAGTTCAGCACAATTACAAACGACTGCAAATTTTTTGGGTGATTTCCAGGCTGCGATTACCCTAGACACTCTCAGCGGCGAGCTCACAGGCTCGAACGAAGTAGATGCTAGCTTTAAATTAGCAAGCAGCGAGGGCGCTCTCACCGGGTTTTCTTTAAGTTATCAAAAGACTGCTAATGGCGGGGCATACGTACTATCCAGTTGGTCGAAAGACGGAGTGGATTTGCTAAAAGCGCCATTAACTGCCTCAGCAAATCCCTTTCCTGTCAGACTTCAGTTAATGCGCAAGGGTAGCATTATTAGTGCCTATGCTACGCCCAATTCAAATGTTGCTGATGTTGTGGAGCAGATTAAGCTAATTGATATAACTTTGCCTCTGGAAGGAGTGAATATGGCTTTCAGTAGCTATAATCACGGGCCAGAAACAATCAATACTATTGCAGAATGGAGTGATTTTAAGCTGACTTGCCCAGACGTTTGAGGCTAAAGACAACCAAGAACCAGCCAGCTTGCAATAATACGATGGTGGCGCCAGTTGCTACCTGTAAATAATATGTCAGATACAGGGCAATTACGCTGATAAGTGTGCCGTAAATTACGCTCAAAATCACCATGGGTCCAATTCGATTGGTGCTAAGTCTGGCAGTAGCAGCAGGAATGATCGACAAAGCCACCACCAAAAGATTGCCCACGGCCGGAATAGCCACCACAATGCTCAGACTGATCAGGAAATACAAAATCATATCCAGTCTGGCGACATTGATGCCAATAGAACTGGCAAAACTGGGATCGAAAGAGACTATAATTAGTTTCTTCCAAAGCAATCTCAGTGTAGCGATCACTATCACACTCACTATTAACGTGAGAGCAATATCGTTCCAAGTCACTGCCAATATATCGCCTAGTAATAAACTGGTAAGGTCGGCCTTGTAATTGCGCACGGTGCTGATTAATACAATCCCCAATGCCAACATTGTAGTGAAAAGAATGCCCGTGGCAGTATTTGCTGATGTTTTGCGGTCTTTGCTGATCAAACTGATACCGATGATAGTGATGATGCCGCTTACCACTGCGCCAACTAGTAGATTAACCTTGAGTAGAAACGAAAGAATTATACCTGGAAATACCCCATGAGAAAGGGCCTCTCCCAAAAAAGCCAAATTTCTAAGTACAAGAAATACTCCGATAATGCTAGTAAGTGACCCGATCAGAATCAGCTCAATTATAGCTCGCTGCATGAAGCTGTATTGTAGCGGTTCTAATAGAATATTAATGCCCATGCTGATGGCCGCTTTGAATGATAATATGCTCGTCTTGATGGGTGTGGATCAATTTAGGTCCAAAAGTTTTCAAGAGATTTTCCTCGTTGCATTCCGTACTAGTGGCTCCAAAACTAACTTGGGTTTTATTGAGAAACAAAGTTTTGTTACTGGTAATCTGGGCAAAATTGAGATCATGTGTACTGAGAATGCAGATCTTACCCTGAGCACTCTGCTGTTTGAGCACTTGGGCAAATTGTTGTTGAGTAGTGATATCGATGGCATTATCAGGCTCATCTAAAAGAATTAGCGGCGCATCAATCAGCAATGTCCTTGCCAGAAAAGCTCTTTGCAATTGACCGCCGGAGACTTGATTGATGGCCTTGTCGAGAAGAGGCTGCAGGTCCAGCTCCTTGAGGATTTCTTCTAATAGGCCAGCCTGTGGCGGATGTCTTGTGTCGGAAGCCATTTGAATCAGCTCTCTGATAGTCAAAGGAAAATTCAGATCAGTATTTTCACGCTGGGGCATATAGCTAAATAATTCTCTGCGCGACAGCTGCTTCAGCAATTCCTGCCAGTCAGTTTTGTGGTCAGCCTTTTCGGCTGCCAGAGAATGATCGACAACACTAAATTCTGCCGAAATAGTTCCGGTATAATTGAGCATCCCCCCCAAGCACTTG
>Ga0163154_10004563_pt1 | contig 18085 bp, 20 predicted proteins | sample OliLakLV19MP9P1_FD_148649 | JGI IMG/M metagenome (GOLD analysis project Ga0163154, IMG submission 148649) | Freshwater microbial mat bacterial communities from Lake Vanda, McMurdo Dry Valleys, Antarctica - Oligotrophic Lake LV.19.MP9.P1 | ecosystem: Environmental > Aquatic > Freshwater > Lake >...
CCCCTAAATCCCCTCCCCATTGCATGGAGAGGGGACTTCAAGATGCGTTTTTCTCCCCCTCTCCAAGTATTGGAGAGGGGGCCGGGGGGTGAGGTAAGCGAAAGTTCTGACGTTATATAATGGGCGCAAAGCACTTACTGTTATGCCAAAGAGCGAGATTTATGTGATTCTTCCAGCGAAAAAATAAACTCCCTGCCAATCCCCAACTAGTCGTCGCACTCCGCGCTGTTTTATGAGATGAACGATCTGTATCAGATACAAACCACGCTGTAGAATAAAGCCTCTCAGCCGTTTATTGTGGTCACACCTCACAACATGATAAAAACTCTCTTTACCCTCTTTCTTATAATTTTCAGTTTACTGCTATCGTCCAAACTCGCTTTCGCGCAAGAATCAACGCCCGAACCCGACCCACTTCTCACCCATGCCTATCGAGATGCCGTGATTTATGCCGGCCCCGGCGAAACATATCTTATACTTGGCACGCTACGCGCCGGAATCGAAGTCACAATTGCCGAGCGTAACCGAATCGGCAATTGGTTGCACGTCCAGCGCCCCGGCGCACAAGCCGATACTTTTGCAGTCGAGGGCTGGGTGATGACGGGTTATCTCAGCCTTGCGCCGACACTCCGCTTTAGTGAAGTTACAGTAAATAACGAGCTTATCGATGCAGACATCACCACCGTCGAAAGCGACACCCTACAGCGCCTTTATGCCGTCCCGATTATCCCGCAAATCAGCGAGGCCATGCGGAGGGTTTATGCTCAGGGGCAAATGCGCGGTAATGATAGCCACAGTGTCACCAAAATCGGCGACAGCCTGAGTGAAAGCCCCATTTACCTACAGATTATGGCAGAGCCACAAAGTGTACTGGGCGCGTATGATTACCTCGCGGAGACGATTGGCTATTACGGCGAGTCGGCTGGCTTGCCGAGTGTGGCGGCGGTCATCGGCTTGAGTTCGATTGTGGTGTTCGATCCGACGTGGGCGGATCCCGGCTTATGCGAGCCGAATGAAACGCCTTTAGCGTGTGAATATCGCCGTAAGCAGCCGAGTGTGTCTTTTATCATGTTTGGCCCTAATGACTTACGGACGATCAGTGCAGAGCGCTACGCCGAACAGATGCGGCGCATCATCGAGGAAACACTCGATTTGGGCATTATCCCTGTGGTTTCCACCTTTAGCTGTGACCCACAAGAACAGTATTGGGATCAATGCCTGCTGTTCAATCTGGCGCTGGTCGATCTGGCGGTTGAATATGAAATCCCGCTGATAAATTTATGGTCGGCGGCGAGATCACTGCCCGACTATGGACTGGATGTTGACCGGGTGCATCTGGCGTTCAGCGGCTTTCGTTATTTGAAATACGACACCGGACATGAGTCGTGGTTTGGTGTGAGCCTGCAAAATCTCTTGGCGCTGGTGACATTGGATGAAATCCGGCGCACGTTGCGGCTAGAATTTTAGAACAATGCATAAAAATTGCTGATGAGATCCTTGTCCTTGCAAAAACGCACCTTTAGCGCAGATAGGTATATTTGCTTTCGGGGCGGCGCGGACGACGCGGCATAGCGACCACTTGAATCAGGCTGACGGCCATCAGCGCGACCATGCCGACGGCGATAATCATAGCAATTGTGACAGCATAGCTGCGCCACAGCGGTGTTTCACCCGTCGAAGGCAGCCGAAAAATGGTAGCGACGTTGAGTGTGGCTGTTGCGCTTTTGTTCGTGCCGGGGATAGTAACGGTGTTGGTGATGATTCCATCCAGCGGCGTAACCACAACCGTCGTGATAATGCGGAAGCGAATGCTCTCCCCCGCCGCGAGCGTCGGAATGGTGACGGTGACGGTTTGCCCGCTGATACTGATAGTTCCCCGGTCAGTATTCGTATCTTCGATTCGCAAGCCAGAACGCACCTCATCCACGACGATCACGTTTGTGCCTGTCGTGCCGCCGTTGTTGGTGACGGTGGTCGTCCAAGTGATGCGTTCACCGGGGAGGCCGATGCTGCCTGCTAGGAGTTCGCCGATTTTGCTCAAACCGGGGTCAAAAACGCTGATCCCTGCTTGGCCTGTTCCAGTGGAGGGTGCAACAACGCTAGGCGGCTGCACAACAGGCGTTCCCGTAACGGTCAGCGTGGCGGCGGCACTGACATCCGGCGCGACCCCGTTGCTCACGGTGCAGGTCACGGTTGCGCCTTCTAAATCTCCAGCAAGCGACGAAACTGTAAAGCTGGTCAAGCCCACTTGACTGGCAGCGGCGGCTAATGTCTGCCCATTTTTCGTTACCGTCCAGCCATAAGAAAGCGGCGCTGTCCCGGTTGCTTGGCAGGTAAAGGTCGCGCTTTGCCCATAAGCAATCGTCGTGTTAGCAGGCGGTTGGATGATTTCCGGTGAACCAAGATACGGCACACGGAAAATGATGCCATCGTTGGTGCCGAAATCCCGCGTCATATAATAGAGTTCGCCATTGGGGGAGACTTTTAAGTCGATCAAGCCGACAGCCGTCCCATCCGGCAGAAATTGAATCGGGTTTACCGGGCGACCTGCCGCGTCAAAGTGATTAATGTAGCCGCTGCAATAATCGCCATAAAAGTAATCGCCCACAAATTCAGCGGGATATTGATAGCCCGTGTTGTTATAAAAGGTGCCGCCCAAGATGGCGCAGTTGGTGAAGCCGGGGCCATGAGCGTAATTGAAGATCGGGTCGGCATCCAACGGATTGGCGGTGGGGCCTTGCGTCACACCATCCCACGCATAATTATACGGACCGGTAAAATCGGTGCCAATGAAACCCTCATTAATTTCTTCCGGGCCACTATTGCCCACATCATTGATGAACAAGCGATTCGTGCCGGGCTGGAAGGCGAATGTAAATGGATTCCGCAGCCCATACGCCCAAATGCCGTTGGCGAAAGGATTATCACCGGGAAACGTGCCGTCAGCGTTCAGACGCAGCATTTTGCCGAGTTGATTCGCCGTGTTTTGCGCCGCCCCCGCGACATAATTATCACCGACAGCGACATAAAGTTTGCCATCGGGGCCAAAACTCATCGCGCCGCCGTTATTGCCGTTGTTGGTTAATGCCGGAAGATTAAGCAGCACTTGTTCCGCGCCGACGACGTTATTTGTTACAGGGTAGCGGCTGACGCGATTATTCGACACAGGTGCGCCGTTTTCGTGCGTGTAATAAAGATATAAAAAGCCCGTGCCATTAAAGGCCGGGTCAAAGGTAAAGCCGAGTAAACCGCGTTCTAAGGCGACATTCGCATCAATCGTCGCGGGCGGGATGGTGAAATAGGGTTGTGCTACGCCAGCCTGAACAACGAGGATTTGCCCCGGTTCTGTGGAGATGAAAAGACGACCATCTGAAGAAAACTGCATCGTCGTGGGGCTGTTGAAGCCAGCGACAACTTGTACCGGGGCTTGGAATGCACCTGCCGCTAATGCAGGTGTATACACTGCGAAAAGCAATGCAATTAGCCCAAATAGCCCTGTCAGAACACGCAGTTTTGAGTTACGCCCCATGAATTGCATCTTGATAAGCATTCTCGTTCCCCAGAAACGATTATTTGAGTCAATTGATACGCATAGCATAGACGAAATCACGCCAGACGCAAAGCAATCTAAGGATTTTTAGGGAAAAATTCAGAGAGGCTCATCTTGTGGGGAATGGCCTTCAAACTACATTTGAGCAACGGGGGAGAAAACAAGAGCGCCAGTACAAGACCGGCGCTCTATGTTTGTTATTATGGAATTACAGCGACGACTTAGTCGAAGCAGTCACCCGCGCCAGGAATGAAGCAGCGGTCAGGCTGGTTCGGGTAGTTCGGGTGGTAGGGGCTGTCATCTTCACGATCCAGCGGCAGGCCGGGGGTGAGGTTGACGGTGCCGGGGTAGCTGATGTCGCCGCAGATATAGCCCAGATCGATGCCTTCGGCAACAATGTTGAGCTGGGAAACTGCGCGAGAGAAGCCACCATAGGAGGCGCTGCTGAGGCGGTCAGCGAAGATCACGCGGGCATCGCTGAAGAGCAACGCCGGGCCAACTGCGCCAGTCGCGGATTCAACGGGACCAACTGCGGATGCAGCATCGACACCATAGGCATCAGCGCTGAAGCAAACGCGCACTGCCGGGTCATAGATGTCGAAATCTGCGCCACCGGGGCGGCTTGCGGTCCACACGTCGACAGCGGCGATAGAGCCATAGTCTTCGACGGTAGCTTGGTTGTCAACGGGGGTACCTGCTTGACGGCGACCAACGGAACCACTCAGAACGTTGCACTGAACCTGGAATTGTTCCGGATCGTCGGTGAAGTCGGAGGGGACATCAACAAGGATATCGCCGCCGGTGGCATTGCCAACGTCAACACAGGAGTAGCTGTTCTGGGCGGACGAGGTGGATACCATGGCGACAGACAGGAGCGCCAAAGCACCAACTATAAGGGTGAGAAGGAGCAATTTGCGGTTATTTTTCATGTTACCAATTTCCCTTTCTTGAGCTTGAAATATGGACGGGCATACATACCCATTCTTGATTATAGCGAACAACATGCAATCTGCAAATGAAGATATTCCCAATTTTTTGACACATCCTCAAGATTCTCACCTTAAACATAAGAAAGTATAAATGCTTTACTGCTGAATAGGTGTCAATCCAGACTGTATATTAACGCTACTATCAATGGCGCGGTATTATAGACCATGCACTTAGAATTGACAACCTATAATCGCCACCACTTTTATGAACTTTATACGAATCTTTATAAAGCCATCTGGAAACCGCGAACAGGTTCTGCCCCTAATAATCGGGTGTTTATGCGGATTGCCTGCCCGTGTTCAGCCTTTCTTGTGCTAAAATGAGTTTTGGAAGTGGTTATACAGAAGCAAAATAGAAGGAATTTTAACGATGACAGCGGTGTGGTGGGGAACACGCAATAACGTATCACCCCGGTTGCGCCTAGAAGTGGAAGCGATGCGGGCAACCTTTGATAACACCTTTAAGCTGGTTGTACCTCAAGTTGGCCTGCTTTATTGGGAGGGAACAGTCGAGGTGAACTTGGCTGAACTGCGCGAGAGCGATCATACGCTCAAAATTTTGTATCCTAAAGATTATCCCCATCGTCCGGCGGAGGCGTATATCCTCAAGCCGCGTATTTACAGCGAAAAACATCAATACGAGGACGGACAGCTTTGCCTGTTTAATCCTAAAGATGGCGAGCAGTATGGCTGGAATCCCTCTCGTTCAACTGCCGTAACCGTCACAGCTTGGGCGGTGCAGTGGTTATATGCCTATTATACGTGGCGGGCTACGGGTGAATGGCCCGGTTTAGAAGAACGCGTTAATCCGAATACCCCTTTGCCACCCCGCCCTCGAAGGTGAACTCACTATGTGGAGACGAATGTTAACCACAAAATCACAAGCCGTTCCGAATCTCGTTTTGGCGCAGCGCGTCGTGGATAAAATGGCGGCTGCTGCCCAACATTATGCCGAAGATGAGACCGGCGAAGCCATGCTTGGCCTGTTTATGTCGGGTACGAATACCAATGGTGTACCGACGATTTATGTACTGGATACGATCTCGCCGGAAGCAGGCGCACCAGAAGCGACTGCCGTCCGTGAGCGTTATGCCTTCGAGCAAGGCGACGAAAGCCATTACGAAATTTTCACTTGGCTCAGTTATAACTGGGAAGCGCAGCGAGAAAAACGCCGCAAAAGTTACGGCAGCGCCCAACAAGCCAAGTGGGATGTGGAACTGCGCCATATTGGGGATTGGCACAAGCAACCCGGTTTTATGATCGCACCCAGCGGCGGTGATTTGATGTCCGCACTCGATCAGATGGCAGACGAAGAAAACGATTTTGAATTTTTACTCGCGCCGATTGTGACCGTCGGGCATCCCATAACCATTCAAGCGGGAACGGGGGTCAATTACATCACCGTGCCACAAGCCGACGGCACACAGATTCGTGTCGATTTTTGGTATATTCACCGCGATATTCGCTTGTTCCAGCCGATTAACCCCGTCATCTATCCTGATGACCAACTTCCGAGCCTGCCAGAGTATCCTTGGCATCTCAAAAACGCCGCCCGCGCCGAACTCGAATTCGCCCGTTTGCAGCAGGATAAATTGGCTTATTCGATCTTAATCTGGGACACAGACGATAATCTGCCGCTGGAAGTCTGCATTTCGGCGGCGCGAATGGGTGGGAGTAAAGTTTTTTTGATCGTCACCGCGTGGAATTATCCCGAAGTGCCACCCCGCATCCGGCTTGCACCGCCCACTGGCATGAGCGAAGATCAGGATATTTACGACTGGTTCGGGCAGCAGTGGGACGACTCGGAAATCGTGGAAGACCCGCCCGGCTGGAAGTGGCTGCCGGATTTGAATCTGGTGGATTATGTCCATGCAGTAGAAGCCGCACTCGGCTTGGATACGCTGATTAAAAATGAAGCGCAAACCCTCGAAATCAGGGTGGAAGCGCATATAAATCCAGAGCAACCGACAGATGAGACCTAAAAATCGCCAGAAAATAGGAACTTTATGACCTGGGATCGCGTAGAAAGACTCATAGGCAAAGAAAATCTTAAACTGCTGGCGCAGAAGCGTGTCGGCATCGTCGGTCTTGGATCGGGCGGGGGATTCGTGGCGCAAAGTTTGGCAATGAGTGGCGTGGGTAAATTCGTCTTGGTGGATGCTGATGACCTTGAAGAAGCCAACATCTTGCGTCATGTGGCGGATCGACGCGACATCGGACGGCCTAAAGCACAAATCATCGCTGATCTGATTCACCATCGCAACCCTGATGCCGAAATTGAAGTACACGTTGGCAGAATTGAAGACCACACCAACGCGCTGGATAATCTTGATTTACTCGTCGTCGGCGTGGATGGCGAAGGCGCGAAGTATGTCATCAATGAAGCGTGTTTGCAGCGCGATTTAGTGGCGATTTACGCAGGTGTGTATGAGCGTGGCGAGGGCGGCGATGTCGTCGTGATTCATCCGTATGACGGCCCCTGTTATGCGTGTTGGGCGGCGGAACTGCGCGAAGGGTTGACGATCACTAACGCAGCGGGTGAACTCGATTATGGCATGATCGGTCCCGAAGGAACGCTGGAAGCCGAGCCGGGGTTGTGGCTGCATGTCGTCCGTGTGGCAGCGGCACAAACCGATTTGGCGCTCAAGTTCTTGCTGCAAGAAACCGATCATTATCAGGAACTACCTGCCAATACGCTAATTCTCGCCAATAATGCGATTGAGATCATTGAAGGCGAGGTCACGCCGCCCCACTCCGCCTTGTGGATCGACATCGCCCGCGACCCCGATTGTCTGGTATGTGGGGATCGGGTACGCGCTGGTCAGCAAACCGACGCTTCACCAGAATCGGCTTATTCTTTAAGCGACTTGATGAGCGAAATGGAACTGAAACTCGAAGATGACGCATAAATTGGCAACATTGAATAATGCCAAGACGAGGGTAAAGTGGGTTTTATCCCTACAAAATTCCTACAATGTCTTAATCTAGGCTTGTGCGCCACTTGAAGTAATTGTGATAGGATAACTTAAGTAAGGAAAGGAGAATGGCAGTCAGCGCATCTATTCATGAGCGACAAGATGAACATACGCGCACTGCTGACTCAAAACGATGGAAGAAAATAACAACACGCCCACCCAAGAAGACACGAATCCGGTTGCAGAGGTCAATGCGCCCCTGCCGCCTTCAACTGCACCCGCTGAAAATGCGATGGATGAACGCCTGGAACGGCTAGGCGGCGAACCAGCGCCGGTGATAACGCCGGAGGAATTCGCCCGCCTGCAAAAAGCGGGTCAGGTACATATCGATTCTCGCGGGCGTGTCCGCACCAGCCGCCGCAGCACAGATGCCGATGCCGGTGTTTCGCTGCGTAAACGTAGAGCATGGTATGCCCAATAATGACAATAATCACCCGCTGGTAGAAATCCTCCGTCAGCACGGCGAATTTATAGACCCGTATGTCGCGGCGGCCTTTTGGTCTGTGCCGCGTGGTTTGTTTCTGCCGGGTGTCCCGGAAGAAATCGTTAACTCGGATACTTCGGTGGATATTACCTTTGACAAGGATGGCGAGGTCATCTGTTCCTCAGCGATGCCTAGCACCATCGCCTACATGCTGCGCCAATTAGAACCGCATAACGGCTTGAATGTGCTGGAAATCGGCACAGGGACGGGCTATAGTGCCGCATTGATGCGTCATCTGGTGGGGCCTAACGGCAATGTGACCACACTGGAACTCGACCCTATTGCCGCGCAAATGGCGCAGGATAATTTACTCCGTGCGGGAATCAGCGGCGTGAACGTCGTGAATACTGATGGTTCGATGGGTTACGCGCCCCGCGCCGCCTATGACCGCATCGTGGCAACCGTTGGCTTATGGGATGTGCCGCCTGTTTGGGTTCATCAGCTCAAAGCCAATGGCTTGTTGGTCGTCCCAATTTGGCTGGATGGATTACAAGTGAGCGCGGCCTTTGAGCCGCAAGCTGACGGTACGCTGCTCAGTACCCGCAATATGCCGACGGCCTTCGTGTACTTGCGTGGTGCTTTGGCAGGCCCTAATGTCCGCAAACGCATCGGCAGCACTGGTCTCACACTCTTGACGGACGATGCGCGGCAGATTGACTCGGCAGCCATGAGCCTGCTGCTGGCGGACGATCAAGATCAATGTCATCTTGGTTATCCGTTGGATTCAACCCAATATTGGTACGGCTTTTTACCTTATATGATGCTGCGTGAAACCGAAAACGATATCTTCGCGCTCTATTATGTGGCGGAAGGGCTTTCAGCTTTCGGCATCGAAGGCAAGGGCTTCGCATTCTTCTCGCCGGGGAGCGCCTGCTTTGTGCCTTATCTTGGCTTAGGGCTAACGCACTGCTTCGCTGGCGCAGATGCCTTTTTGACGGTTGAAGAGCATCTTCATGACTGGAATCAAGCCGAGCGTCCCGGTATTGACTGCCTCCGCCTGCGCTTGATCCCTAAAGAACAGGGCAAGCCCGAAATCACTATCGGCAAAATCTATGAGCGCCGCGATCACTATCTGCACGTTTGGCAGGAGTTACCCGAAAAAGATGACATCTCCGAATCTCAGCCCGACCAAAACAACGTTGATGAGTCCGCTGCCGACAATAACGCTGCATGATGTACGCGCTGCCATCGCGTTAGTTGATTTTGACTGCATCGCGGCACAAGCGCGGATGTCGCCCCAGCCACGCGGCCCCCGCCCGGAAAACGCTGGAACTCCGCCGCGTGAAGCTGGGGTGCTGGCGCTGATTTATCCCGAAGTCGATAACGAGATTCATATCGTCCTCACGCGCCGGACGGAAACCCTGCGCGGTCACAGCGGACAGATCAGCTTCCCCGGCGGCAAGCGCGATCCAGAGGATGTGTCGTTTGCAGCAACCGCGCTGCGTGAAACGTGTGAAGAACTCGGCGTATGCGATTCGATCACGATCATCGGCGAATTGACGACATTTTATATTCCGCCGAGTCATTTTAACGTGCATCCGACGGTAGGCTATCTCCCGCATCACCCCACATTTGCGCCGAATCCTGATGAAGTGGCGGAAGTGTTCAGCTTTGCGCTGCGTGATCTGCTGGATGAGCGCTTCCGGTTTGAAGAAACCCGCGAATTTAACGGGTATCCGGTGCAGATTCCTTATTATGAGGTGTGCGGGCATAAAGTGTGGGGCGCAACCGCCGTCATGCTCGGCGAACTGGAAGCGCGTCTGCGCTGTATCCTTGTTTAAAGTCGTCTCGCTTAAGAGAAACATACCATATAAAATAGCCCTAATAACATAACATATTAGGGTCATTTTTCGTGGAAAAGAGTAAAAAATTAGCTTTTTACAACTCAGCGCAACAATACTGCATACGGTGGTACTATATCAGCACAAAATGATATTTTTAATAGACGCTCTTCACTCTGATTTATTTGTCGAATAGCACAGGCTTTATCTACCCTACCGCTCAAATATTGGTAAAGGGGGCGACCTTTGCTTGGACCAATACCGACAGCATATTGAGATATGTCAATTTTGGCCTCTACGATTTGGAGTTTTTTACATACCAGCGCAAAGCGCGACCCTGTTACATTAGCTAATAAAGGAAGCATTTGCCAAGTCTTATTATCGACTGAGTATTCTGTAGATTTGCTTGAATTACCTTCAAACGGTGAGGGAGTAAAATTCATTAAAAGTGGTATACGAGAACTACTTTTGCTAATTTCCCTAACGAAAGGTAATACTTGATTAATAGGATGGCATATTGTTCCACCGTATCCCCAATAGAATACACCGCAATCTTGCTCTTCTTTTTGCTTGCGCTCCACAATGCTCTCCAAACTCTCCTGAGCGTGGGAGCCAATCTTCATAAAAATTGCCGCTGCGTCGGTATCGAGTTGTGCAACCATTGATTATAGATTCCTAGCGTTATTGACTCTTCCATTTATGGTTAAAACTGAGCAGAAGTATGGCGCTCGCTCTTGAAAGCCACCATACATCTTGCCCAACCCGAAAAGAAACTAACCTCTAGCGAATCGGCACGAGACCTAAATCGCCTCGGACGGTGACGAAATTGGCCTTAATCCAGCCGACTTGTCCGTTATAGCGCACCTGTAACCAGTAGCTTTCGCCGCCCTGTATGGTACGGCCTAAAACAGGCACTTGATCGCCCCAAGGGACTTGCCCCAAACTCGCCGCACGAATCGAAGGCCGCCGCCGCAAAAAGAGATAAGCGCGAGGCGCAGCGACCACGCCCGTATCGGGTGCGCCGTCAATCCCTTCAAATTCCGTACCAATAAAAGGAATCAGGTTGACATCGCCAGTGACCTCTAAATAACGGCCTGATGCCCAACCCGTGCGCTCCCCCGCCACCACGCGATACCACGTAAAGCCGCCGCCTTCATCAGCATTACGCGCCACGACCGTATAAGCGATGCTCGGACGCAAAACCGCGACGAGCGATGCGCCGAGATACGGGCCGCTGCGGAGGGATAAGCCGCGCACATTGATGACTTGCGCCTGTGGCCCGACCGGACCAGCGGTGGGGGCAATTGCGCCGGTCCCTGTCGTCCAAGAAAGCTGAAGTACAGCGGTCACAGTCAATTCGACCCAATCGACCTGCATCGAATAATTACCCGCCGCCGGAATAGGCACATTGAAAGTATAGGTGCCGGGGATAGTCGTCGTAAAAACGGGTGTCCCGCCCAGATAAACAACCGCTTGATCGTCCACAATCAAGGTGAAGGTGTAATTCGTCGCCTCGAAGGTTTGCGATGAGGTAAACCGCGCCGACCAGTTATCCTGACCGACTCCCGAAACCGCTTGTCCTGCCCCATTATTGGGTTCAAGGCCAAAATTAAAGTTCAAGCCACTCGTGGGATAAGACCCGGTGCCAGCCGGATTGGTAAAATTGGTGGAATTAAAGTACTGCCCCACCCAATTTACGCCATAATTAACGCCCTGCGCGGTAACAGCGAACCGCCCTGCCCAACCAAGCGCCATAATCAGCGCGGCGAAAAGGACGATTAAGCCTATTCCCCGGAATTTTTGCATGATAAATCCCTTCCGCATAAAGTGAGGGCTAAACATTCCCTCAATAATCTGCAACTCTGCGCGATGTTTGCGCGTACTTATAGTATAACTACTGTATCAAAAAATGACACTCAACCGATAGTCATGGCAAAAGGAGAAAAACTCATGAGCGAGAACCAACCTGAAAACACCAAACGTACCATTTCTGAGGAATTAGAAGTCACGGGCGGGCAGTTGGTCGAGAAATTACAGGATATTGTGCGTAAGGGCAACGTACGCCGCATCATCATCCGCAGCGCTGATGACCGCGTTCTGCTGGAAACCACACTCACCGTTGGTGCGGTGGCAGGTGGCGCATTAGCATTAGTCGGTGGTCTACCGTTGGCTGTCCTCGCCGTGATCGCAGCCGCAGTCGCCCGTGTAAAGGTCGAAGTCGTGCGCGAAATTGCCGACGGCGACATACTGCCGGACGATGGCAAGCGTAAAATCGAAATCGCCACCGAAGAATAATTCCTCGCCAAGCGATAAAATCAGCAAAAAGCCATCCCTTATCAGATGGCTTTTTGTTTCAACTTACGCCTAAAGCGATTTTTTTTGCTTTGGCTCAGGCGGACGGATTCCGCGCAGCATCCCAGCAACCGATAAATCTTCGTCCAGATCAGGCCAATGAATGCCAGAAACACCGATTTCGACATGGGCTAATTGTTGCGCCGTTGCTTCATGCAAGCGCGGATACCAAGCCAGCGGGGTAGCGATCATCCGCCCATCTTGCAATGATACACGCAGCATTCCATCACTGGCTTCTACGGCAATCGGCTTTTCTGCTTCGTCAAAAACTTGATTTTTACTCGTCATCACTCGACCCCTCAAAGAACTCATCCCACAACTCAATCAGATAGGACAAATTATCTTGAATGTGGCGCTCAATCTTTTTCAATTCACGTTCATTATACTTCCAACTCGCCTCAAATTGAACGGGTTCAAGCCAGAATTTTGCCTCACCATCCCCGGAACGGATATGAATGTGACGTGGCTCATGTCCTTCATTTGAATAGAAAAAGAAACGATATGGCCCTATACGCATGACTGTAGGCATTTTTATTCCTAAACCTGTTTAGACCGATACCAATATGGATAGGCTTCGATGTAGCCCATGCCTGTATACAGCTTGATCGCGGGGGTATTATTGGACATGACCTGCAAATAACCGACCTTCGCGCCGTCCTCCACCGCTTGCGCCAGAAGTGATCTTACAAGCTGCTTGCCGAACCCACGTCCGCGCAAATTTTCCGCCGTCACAATATCATACAAGCCGACGTATTCTCCTTCGCGCACCCCTAACCCGACAGCGGCAATCATATCGTCGTGCATCACCGTCGCAAAATATTTTTCTCCGGCGGCCTGAGCGATAAGGCGAGTCATCGTCTGTCGAAATGGCGCATACGATGGATTCAACTGGCAGAACAGATCGAACCAGCGTCCATCCGCTGTATGCTCGATCACGACATTGGCATCTTGGATATGCGTAAAGTCAGATAAATCGGCCTTCATCATCTTGGAGGCCACCTCCAGCACGTAACCATGCGCTTCCAAAATGCTGTCAAGCTCAGGCGGATTCACGTCCGGCGTGAGCTTAAAACGCGGTGTCAAGCCTCGTGCTAGATACATCCCTTCCACATAGGCGATCTTCGCATCGACATCCAGCGACGACGGATCGAGCGGACTAGTGGAGTTTGATCGGCGTGTGTAGCCTTCGGCAAAGCGCAGCATCCAGCCATCGTAAACATGCGTTTCTAGGGCAGGCCACGAGCGCAAGGTATAGCCTTCTAATGTGCGGATGTCGGTACTCATCCTTCGCCAATTGCCGCCTTGATAAATCCGGTCACATCGGCTTTGAATTTTGCCAGCGCGTTCACGTCTAGATAAAACATATGTCCAGCTTCATAATATGCCGTCGAGATATTGCCCTTCAGCGATGGGTCAATATCGCTGTGCGTGAGCGTGTATTCGGTGGCGAAGTGCGGTGTCGCTAAATCATAATAGCCCATCGCGGCGAACAACTTCATGAACGGATTTTTAGCAAACGCGCTCCGGAGCGCCTCGCTCGTATCCACCGTCCCCGCGCCCCAATCCCATTCGCCATTCACCTTAAAACTGAGTGTTTCGTAACTTATATCGGTTTTATAGCCCAGTTCCTGCCGAGCGTAATCATTCATCATGGCGGTATAGGGCGGTGTAATCGCCACCAGCGACGGGTCAAAGTCCGGCGCTTGCGAGATTCCGAGCGCATCCATACCCTTGAAGCGGCTGTCCAAACGTCCGACAGTACGTTTTTGGTCGCGCAGCAGTTCTTTGCAGAAGAAATAAATAATCGGGCGTAAGTTGGTTTGGTCGATATAGCGTTTTTCCAGCCCAGTATACCGCACCAATTTGTCAATGATGGCTTCACGTTCCGCCTCGCTCAGGCGATCCCCCTTCGCTAGAGCCAGCGCATAATCGGTTTCCGTCCATGCTTCCACTTCATCGATCACTTCCGCCAATGGGCGATTTTGTAAATCCTCCGGCAGCTTTTTGTGATACCACGCCGTCGCCGCATAGGTGGGCATGAACAGAAGATAGGGCAAATCGTTGCCGCGCTCGAAGTCCAGCGTAAGGAAATTCAAGACGGTAGAAACCATGATAATGCCGTTGAGCGCGATTCCCTTATCAAACAGATGGTTGGAAAGGCCGCCGGCGCGTGTCGTGCCATAGCTTTCGCCTGCCAAAAACAGCGGCGATGACCAGCGTCCGTAGCGCGTCAGATAAAGCCGGATGACCTCCCCCACCGATTCAATATCGCCCTTCAAGCTCCAGAATTTCTTGTTATAGTCGGTTTTGGTGGCGCGGCTGTAGCCCGTCCCGACGGGGTCGATAAAAAGCAGATCGGTCAAATCCAACAGCGTAAAATCATTCGTCACAAGTTGATAGGGCGGCGCAGGCATCCAACCTTCATCCTGCATCTTGACGCGCTTTGGCCCCAGCGCACCCAAATGCAGCCAGACCGAAGCCGATCCCGGCCCGCCGTTAAAGGCGACGGTCAGCGGGCGCTTAGGGCTGCCTTCCGGCACATTCAGCGTATACGCCATAAAAAAGATATTGGCTTCGGTCTCGCCCGTTTCGAGATTTTTCAGCGGCATCATGCCCACCGTCGTTGTATAGACCAGCGTCTTGCCGCCGATGGTGATTTCGTGCGTCGTCTGGATCGGCGGTTCTTCCGGTTTTTCTTCGGGCTTCTTCTCGGCGGATTTAGCAGCTTCGTCTTGCGTTTTCTTTTCGTCGTTGGTCATAAGGTTGCTTTCTTTGATGATTTATTTGGGAAATTGTCTGAACCACAGAGATTTTCTGGGGATTATTGTGAGTGATCCCACTTACCCACAAAAAATACCAAGAAAAATTGGACCCACCAAGTCACCAAGAACACCAAGAATTTGATTTAATCTCTCTGTGAACTCCGTGTCCTCTGTGGTTAATCATCTTTTTTTATAAAGGCAGTTTGAAATCCAAATCTTTCGTCAACAAATGATCAATCATCGCTTCAAAAAGAGGGGTCGTCTGGGTGTGATCGTGCGTCAGAATAATTTCAGCCGAGCCGGGACGATTCAGACCGTGCCACGTATCCGGCGAATCAATATCCATACGGGCGTTCACTTTTCCCAGCGAGTCGATGCCTTCGGAGCGGTCTTCATGCCATACCTCCCATTCGCGGCAGTCATACGTCCAATACCAATCGACATCATCCAGCAGGCCGAACTGCCGATAAGCGGGATAGGTCACATCTGCAAAAGGAAGCTGCACATAACCGAGATCACGCAGGCACGTTTGGATGCTGTCTTTACGCATCAGCCCTTCGCCGCTGAAGCCCGTAAAAGGGTTCTGATTGAGCGCTCCTTTATCGCCATAGGGAAAGCGGAAAAATTTATGCTGCCATTCCACTCCTGCGCTGCGATACAGATCAGCCAACACCGCATCCGTCCGGCGGATTTCGTCATACGCCTGTTCGAGCGAGATTTGGCTAAAATGCGGGTGATTATAGGAATGATTAGCGAGGATCACGCCCCGTGCAATCACTTCCTGCGCCATCTGTGGACGCGCATCCAGATAATCGCCCCGGCAGAACCAGATCGCTGGAATATTACGCTGATCGAGAATCGCCAATTTCTGTTCAAAATCGACGGTGGGGCCGTCGTCAATTGTGAGGTATGCGGGTTTTTTTGTCACTTTTTATAATCCTATTCATAACAATGCAAGAGTGGAACCACCAAGTCACCAAGAACACCAAGAATTTGACCTTAAATCTTGATGTCGGCGGTGATTCAATTCGCTTGATCTACCACACCAGCCCCCGCGCCGCGACAGGCCATTCGACTTCGATTTCGCCATCGCGTATACCGTAAATCTGATTGTGCATATTCGTCACTACGCAGGTATGCACCGGGATGATATGCACCTGCTCGCCAATCACGGGACGCTCGGCGCAGGCACTAAAATCACAGTGACCGTGTTCCTCGCTCAATTTATAAATCCGCGCTTCGGGATATTCGACGATATAGCCGTGTCCGTCTTGAATGCGATCTGATGTTAGCGTCTTGCTGCCGGAATCGAGAATCACGCGATCCGTCGTTACCACCGTCGCGGCAATCGTCATCGCACAGTCAGCAAGCGTACACCATTCCTTGACGACGCTGCCATAATCGCCAAACACATACGTACCGACACGCAGTTCGGTCAATTCCGGCATTTGATCGGCAAACCGCGCCGCGCCGAATCCGCCGCCGCTGACGACATCGACCCCGATTCCGGCGGTATTGAGCAGATCGAGTGTTTCCAGCAAGGCCGGACGCGCTGACGGATCACTCGGATAGACCAGTACGCCAGCGAAATGCAGATGCACCTCTTTTTCGATGCGTTTGGCGAGTTCGACCAATTCATACGGCGATGCACCGGTGCGCTGTTCCGCCGTCGCCAGATCAACCAGCACCCGCAGCGCCATATCTTCGGTTTTAGCAGCATCCGCCAGCCCCGCGACCACCATCGTATGATCGGCGGAAACCGTCATGTGGTTATACAGCGCCAGATCAACCAAGCGCTGCGTTTTCTTTACGCCGACGACATTATAAGGAATTTGAATATCGTTGATCCCAGCCTGCGCGAAGACTTCCGCCTCGCTCACCTTCTGGCAGGCGATACCAATCGCGCCCGCTTCAAGCTGCATTTTGGCGATGTCGGGAATTTTGTGTGTTTTGGTGTGCGGACGGAAAGCGAGGCCGAGCGCGTTGCAGTGATCCTGCATCCGGCGGATGTTGCGCTCCATAATGTCGAGATTGATGAGGACACTGGGCGTTTCTAATTCAGAGACGTGCATAGCCGTAAACGCTCCCCCAATTTCTAGCGGATTCTGCCGCGATTATAGCACTACAATGAAATGGTGTGGCATCAAAGGACTTATTTCATGAGCGATAAAGCCAAACTCAGAATTCTTGGACCAAAATGGCGAATATGGTGGGGTCTTGGTCCAACCAGAATAAGGTTGATAACACCGTATACGTTGGAACAATGCAGTAAAAGACTCTTGGGTATCCATCAATCGCCAGAACGATGGAAACAGAAATTACATATACAACTAAAATCGCTTGATGAAAATTCGTTGGGTTATGAAATTATCATGTGGGGCATTGGAAAAGGGCAGATTGGCGCAAAAATAAGCGGATACTTTAAACGCTGGTCAAACGATCTGACCTTTGTAGCAATAAAACGAGAAAAAGTACCCCTATTTTATCTCATCCTATTAGCTGTTCCAGCCATGTTTATGATTGGCGACCTGATAATCTCAGGTTTAATCCATAGTGAGACAGCTATATCTGGTTTTATCTTAGGTTTATCCTATACGTTTATCACATGGTTCGATACATATTTGCGGGAAGAGTCCATGATTAAAATGATGAGTGAACTTTTCGGCGATGATGAATTTGACCAACCACAGGCAGACTAATGAGCGATCTCAAGAGCAAATAGAAACTACATTATTCCCTAACAGGCTTGGAACAATCTTTTAAAAATCACCTTTACTCTTTCAGGAGATAAATAAAAAATGGTAACAAAGCATAATGCTCTAAATCATCTCATCTGCCTCACATTAGGCAGTGTCTTTGTCTTACTGCTTGTTACTGTAATATCTGATAAAACCCTTGCTCAAATAAGTTTATCTGTGACTAATTTGGCATGGAATTCAAATGGAACTTTACTTGCTGTCGCACATGATAACGGCGTTGTTGACATACAAAACATTTCTGGTCAAGTTTTAGTATCGATCGACCCAGCAGCAGGCTCTATACGCTCAGTTAGCTGGAGTCCAACGGATAATAGCAAACTAGGTCAGGACTTTCGCTTACCTCACCCCCCGGCCCCCTCTCCAATACTTGGAGAGGGGGAGAAAAACGCATCTTGAAGTCCCCTCTCCATGCAATGGGGAGGGGATTTAGGGG
>Ga0163154_10004565_pt1 | contig 18082 bp, 22 predicted proteins | sample OliLakLV19MP9P1_FD_148649 | JGI IMG/M metagenome (GOLD analysis project Ga0163154, IMG submission 148649) | Freshwater microbial mat bacterial communities from Lake Vanda, McMurdo Dry Valleys, Antarctica - Oligotrophic Lake LV.19.MP9.P1 | ecosystem: Environmental > Aquatic > Freshwater > Lake >...
GAACTGCGCTTGACGGACGCGGACCGAGCAACCGTCGACGAGATTCGCAGCAAGGGGGTTCATCACGCGCGAGAAGTGAATCGAGCGCACGCGTTGTCTTGCCTGGATCGCGGGGTACCCGAGGCGCAGATCTTGGAAGTGCTGGGTATGGGTCGAACGGCCTTGTGGCGAACTCGCTCGGCATACGTGCAAGCCGGTGTCGAGCTTGCAGTCTTCGACGTTGCGCGCTCGGGGCGACCGAGGCAGTACGACACCGATGCCGAGGCGCGGGTGACGGCATTGGCGTGCTCGGCACCACCGCAGGGGCGCCAGCGTTGGACGCTGCTCGAACTCGAACGCGCCGCACGCCAAGAGTCTGGTCTTGGCACCGTGAGTCGGGAAACCGTCCGGCGCATGCTAAAAAAAACGATCTCAAACCCTGGCGTCGGCTGATGTGGTGCATCGGTGCGCTGACCGAAGAGTACAGGTCTCGTATGTACAGCCTGCTGACGCTCTACGCCAAGCCGTTTCGATTCGACGAGCCGGTGATTTGCATCGACGAGAAGAGCCAGCAACTCATTGGACACAGCCGTGCTGCGTTGCCCATGAAGTCGAGCACGCCGGCCAAGCAGGACTATGAGTACGTTCGCAAAGGCACGACCAACCTGTTCGTCGCGGTCGAGCCCAAAGCGGGGCAGCGCGTTGTCTCCGTCACCGAACGCCGCGGCAAGACTGACTTCGTGGCATTCGTCCAGGCGCTGCTGACGGACACCTATTCGACGGCCCGCCGCGTTCACCTCGTGCTGGACAACTTGAACACCCACTTCAGGAAATCCTTCGATGATGTGTTGGGTCGGCGAGCTGCTGGCAAACTGCTGCGTCGCGTGAGCTTCCACTACACACCCAAACATGCCAGTTGGCTGAACATGGCAGAGATCGAGATCGGCATCCTCAGTCGCCAGTGCCTGGACCGCCGGATTCCCACCCCGCGTGGACTGCAAAGCGAGGTCGCCGCTTGGCAGGCCGAACGCAACGCGCAGCATCGAACCATCGAGTGGAAGTTCACGCGGCAGGATGCTGATCGAAAGCTCAGTCGGCATTACGTTCCGAAACTTACGTGTTGATGTACTAGGGCCAGGCGAGCTTCGAACGCTGCGACGACGAGAACCGGGCGAAGCGCCGCGACGCCAGCATCGCCGACAGGACCCCACGCCAGCCGAAAGTCGCGGACACGGCCGCATGGGCACGGTCGGCGTAGCTGCCGGTTAGGCAGTCGGCGCCATGGCGTTGCGCCAGCTGCAGGTTGATGACGTTACCGATGAGCCCGAGGTGCGTCAGCGCCTGGGGGAAGTTGCCGAGCATTCGGCCGTCGTCGGGCACGACCTCTTCCGCATAGAGACCGACGTCGTTGGCGCAGCCGACGAGCTTCTCGATCATGCTGCGCGCAGTGTCGATGCGGCCAGCCGCCAGCTCGGCGTCGATCAGCCAGGAGCTGCAGACGAGGAAGGCTCCTTCCTCGCCTTCCAGGCCGTCCTCGCCGACATAGCGCCCGATGAACTCGCCGCGCCCGAGCGTGCGCCGGACGCGCGCGATCGTGGCGTCCAGGGTGCCCGGCGGCGATGCGAAGCCGAGCATCGGCGCCAGCAGCACCGCCGCGTCGGTGCCGCCGTCGTAGGCCTGCTGCAGCGCACCGTCGTCCGGCGAGACGCCGCGGGTGCGGATGTCATGTGCGATCTCGCGCGCCACGTCTTTCCACCGATCTCCGAGCAGCCGGGCCGCACGATCGAGTCCGACCCAGCACATCAGCTTGCCGTGGACATGGTGGCGGGGCGGCCCGCGCATCTCCCAGATGCCCTGGTCGGGCTCGGACCAGTGCGCGGCAATGAAGTTCGCCACGGCCGCGAGCAGCCGACGGTACTGGCGGTCGAGCTTGCCGCCGAGAGCCTGGTACATCAGGGCGAGGTCGAGGATCTGTCCGTAGCCGTCGATCTGGCGTTGCAGGTAGGCGCCGTTGCCCTGTCGCACCGGGGCGCTGCCAGCGTAGCCTTCCAGATGGTCGAGCGTCGTTTCAGTCAGCTGGAGTGCGCCGTCGATCCCGTACAGCGGCCGGACCTCGGGGAGGGAACGGCTGATGGATCGCAGCAGGAACTCGTGGAAGCAGCCGGCCTCGCCGCTGTAACCGAGCACCGCGAGCGCGTACAGCGCGAACGAGGAATCGCGCACCCAGCAGTAGCGGTAATCCCAGTTGCGCTCGCCGCCGATGTCTTCGGGGAGCGATGTCGTCGGCGCGGCCACGATCGCGCCGGTCGGTGCGTAGGTCAGCAGCTTGAGGGTCAGCGCACTGCGTCGCACCGCGGCCTCGAACGGCCCGCGGTAGCGGCAGTAGCCGATCCATTCGGCCCAGAAGGCGCAGGTGGCGGCGAAAAATTCCGCGACGCGGTCGGCGGGCGCCTGCCCGGCGATGGTGTTGCCGGCGAGGACGAGGTCACGGCAGTCACCGGCGGTCATCGGCCACTCAGCGGTCGCGACATCGTCCTCGAGCTTGTAGTCGAGGTCGCCGAAGAGGCGCGGCATTTCGGCGCCCGCGTCGATGACGCCGGGCTCGACGGCGAGGGTCACCCGCTTGCGCGCAAAGTCGCGCGAGGGGCGATACGCCGTCTCCATCTCGACCACGCCACGCAGGCACTCAATGCGGCGCACGATCCAGGCCGGCGCGTTCAGGCGGACGTAGTCATTGACCCCGGCGCCGAGCTGACGCCCGACCGGCATGAAGTCGGTGACGGCGACCTCACCCGAGGCCGTGCTGAACACGGTTCGCAGGATGTTGGTGCTCGTCAGGTAGGCGCGGTTCGACGTCCAGGCGCCGCGCGGGTGCAACGACCAGAAGCCGCCGCAACCGGCATCGAGCAGGCGGCAGAAGACGGGATCGGCGTCGAAGCGGTGCAGGGTGGCCCAGTCGATGCTGCCGTCGCCGGCGACCAGCGCCGCGCCGTGGCAGTCGCCGATCAGGGCGTAGTCGCCGATCGGCCGGTAGCCGCGCGGCTGCGTGGCGGCGCCCGCGAAAGCTTCAGCCGTTGTCACGGAATGCGGGGTAGAGGCTCATGCCGCCGTCGACGAACAGCGTGGTGCCGGTGACGTAATCGGCCTCGTCGGAGACCAGCCACACGGCTGCACGGGCGACGTCGTCCGGCTCGCCGATGCGCCCGTAGGGAATCAGCTTGAGCAGCTTCTCCCGGGCCTCGGGCGTGTCCCAGGCGTCCTCGTTGATGTCGGTCTTGATCGCGCCGGGAGCAATGTTGTTGATGCGGATCCCCTGTCCGGCGACTTCCTGTGCAACGCTTTGCATCAGCATCGTCACGCCGCCTTTGGAGGCCGCGTAGTTTGCGTGGCCGCCCCAGGGAATTTGCTGGTGTACCGAGCTCATGCAGACGATCTTGCCGCGCGCCCGGGAGATGGGTGCCATGCCCTGGGCCATGAAGCGGCGCACCGCCTCGCGCACGCACAGGAACTGGCCGGTGAGGTTGACGTCGAGGACGCCGCGCCACTGCTCGAGGGTCATGTCGGCAATGGCCGCGTCCTTCTGCAGCCCGGCATTGGCGACGACGATGTCGATGCGGCCAAAGGCCGCCTGGACTGTGTCGAACATCTGCACCACGGCGGCTTCGTCGGAGACGTCGGCGCGGACCGGCAACGCCTCGCCGCCCGCGGTCCGGATCTGTGCTGCCACCGCTTCAGCGGCATCGGTGCTGCCGATGTAGTTGACGCCGACCGCGGCGCCGGCACGGGCCAGCGCCAGCGCCACGGCGGCGCCGATGCCGGAGCTCGCGCCGGTGACCAGGGCCTTCTGACCTTCGAGCGGGCGTCCGGAGGAGCTCATCGAATCCTCATGGGAGATGGGAAAAAAGCGCGACGACTCTTCTCGGCAGCGCGCCGAACAGCTGCGGTTTGTAGAACTCGCCGGCCACCGCCTCGTTGACCTCGCCGAGTGTCGGGTAGGGGGCCATCATGCGCGCCACGTCCTTGAGCTTCAAGCCGGCGCCGATCGCCAGCACCCACGCATGGGCAAGTTCGCCGGCGTGCGCGGCCAGGATCGAGACGCCGAGGACGCGACCGTTGCGATGGGCGACAAGCCGGATCGACCCGCGCGCCGCGCGCTCCGTCCGGGCCCGGTCGTTGCCGCTGAGTTCGACCTGCAGCATGCGGACGTCGTCGCCGTGCTGCTGGCGGGCGCCTCGTCTTCTTCCAGGCCGACATGTGCCAGCTCCGGGTCGCAGTAGGTCACCCAGGGGAGCGACGCGTAGTCGGTCTTCGCGTAGGGAACGAGAAGCGCGTTCTGGACCGCGATGCCGGCGTGGTAGCCGGCGACGTGGGTGAACTGCGGCGCCTTGGCGACGACGTCGCCGATCGCGTAGACGCCGCGCGCGCTGGTCCGCAGCTTCGCATCGACGACGATGCCGTCGGCGTCGGTCTTTACGCCGGCCTTGTCGAGATCGAGCGCCTCCAGCCGCGGCCGCCGTCCGGCCGCCACCAGCAGGTGCGAGCCCCGAACCTCGCCGGGCTGGCCGCCTTCGACCACGCCGAGGGTGATGCCCGATTCATCCTGGCGGGCGCTGGCCACCTCGACCTGCTGGCGGATCGTCACGCCCTCGGCTGCCAGGACCTTCAGCAGCTCGGCGACATGGCTGGCATCGTCGTGCGGCATCGCCTTGCTGCGTTCGAGCACGGTGACCTGCGAGCCCAGCCGGCGATGGGCCTGCGCCATTTCGAGGCCGATCGGTCCGCCACCGATGATCAGCAGGTGCGCGGGGAGCGTGCGGTTGTCGAAGAACGACTCGTTGGTGAAGTACGGCACCGCATCGAGGCCGTCGATCTCCGGGGCCACAGGTGCTGAGCCGGTGGCGATGATCACGCGCCTGGCCTCGATGCGCTGCCCGCCGGCCATCAGCACGCGCGGGGCGACGAAGCGGGCCTCGGCACGGATGACCTGCGCGCCCAACCCTTCGAAGCGCTCGACCGAATCGTGCGGCGCGATGGCGGCGATCACCTGGTGCACATGGGCATGGACGGCGGCGAAATCGATGCGCGGTTCGACGGCCTCGATGCCGAAGCCGCCGGCGCTGCGCATCACCTGCGCCGTCCGCGCCGCCGCCAGCAGGGTCTTCGAGGGCACGCAGCCGGTGTTCAGGCATTCCCCTCCCATCTCGCCGCGCTCGATCAGCACGACCCGCACGCCAAGCTGCGCGGCGGTCGATGCCGCCGACAGACCGGCCGAGCCGGCGCCGATGACGCAGAGGTCGACCTTGAGGGCTTTCGGACCGCCGGGGCCGGCCGGCTGCGCGGCGGTCATTCAGGCACCGAGTGCATCGACCAGCGCGCTGAAGTCCGCCACGTCGACATCCGGCGGCTCGGCCAGCGGGAACTTCTGCTGGTGGGCGCGGGCGATGAAGGCCGCCTGCAGGCCCGCCCACTTCGCGCCGGCCACGTCCCAGCCGTGGGCCGCCACCAGCATGCAGTCGGCCGGTTGCGCGTCGAGTTCGCCGACCGCCCAACGGTAGACGCTGGCGTGCGGCTTGAAGCGTTGCGGCGTCTCGACGCTCAACTGCTTCTCGAAGAAGCGGGTCAGTTCGGCGTGCTCGAGTTGCGCCTTCACCGCCGCCTGCGACGAGTTCGTCAGCGTCGCCAGGCGAAAGCCGGCGCGCTGCAGCCGATCGAGCGCCGAGACGACGTCAGGGTGCGGCGCGAGGCTGCGCATGCCGCTCAGCAACTGCCGGGCATCGGCATCTTCGATGGCCAGGTCGCGGTTGCGTCCCACCATCTGCAGCGCGGCCACGCCGATGTCCATGAAATCGGCATGGCGGTCGGCCACGCTCATCACCAGCGAATGGTGCAGCAGGGTCGAAAACCAGAGGGCGGAGCTGTCGGGCTCCAGCAGCAGGTCGTCGATCGCCTGCTTGATCGGCGCCATGTCGAGCAAGGTCTCGTTGACGTCGAAGATCAGGACCTTGGGGCGGGGCGCAGCGCTGAGCATGTGGGGATCCTGAAGTTACGGGGTTGCCCATGATCGGCCTGCCGGTCGGAAGATGTTGTCGAGGCTGGTGGTTCCCGCCAGTTGCTCATGGACGCTCCGAAGGCCGGAATCCTTACGCGTGCAGCCCCGCTTCGCCTCCGGCCGGTGAACGGCACCGTGGCGCGGTTGCTCCGGCGCCGGGCTTAAGAAAGATGCTGCAGGGCGCCGCGCCTTCAGAGGAAGCTCCCGGCTCCAAGCCTCAAAGGAAGCGGACCATTCGCTTGCAGCGCATTCGACGTCGCGGCGTCTGTGCTTCAGCGAACCGTATGGCCATCGGCCGGGCGACGAATTCATGGCGACATCTCAACGCCTGATTTCGTGAGGACGCCAAGCGGCGGCACTCCAGACATGCACCGCGCCCTCGACGTCATTGATCCAGCCGATTCGACTAGCGAGTGGCCGGACGGGCAGCGGACACCTGTCCGATCTGACGACCGTAGACCCAACCAAGCACAGCTCCGAAGATGAGGTGGAGCACCAGCGTCATCATCGGCGCCATCAGTCCCATCTTCATGCCGAACAGGCCTGCTCCGGCCATGGGCATCAGCATCAGCATCATCACCAGCCAGCCGACGACGGCGATCATCACGCCGTGCCAGACATGGCTGTTGCCAGGCAAGCGCCCATCGGACAGCGTGATCGCTGCACCGTAGCCCACGATGCCGATCATGAAGTGAACGACCCAGCCGATGATGGGCTGATCAGGAACCCCCATCATGCCGGCAATCATCTTGGCGATGTCCAGCTCCGGCATCACCCCCATCATGCCTTTGGCCGCCATCAGCGCGGAAAGAACGACGGTTGCTGCAAGTCCGGCCAACAGGCCCTTAGCTATTTGATTCATGACGACTCCTCGCAAAATGTCGCGGTCGACGACCGGCCGTATCCAGTAGACGAGTCAACGTAGTCGAGGCTTACATCGCAGGGGGGCCGAATCCGTAGGACATCACGCCGAACTGATGTCGGTCGACAGCGCAAGGTCCCGCGTCGCTCGCAGCGGGCCAGAGTGTCTGGCATCCCGATTCAGGGCGCCTTGACTTCGACGGTGAACTGAAACGCGTTGCCGCCGATGAGTTCAACCGTCGGCCGGTACAGCCCGGCCTTGTCGCCCGTCTTGAACTGAATGGCCAGCAACCCGGGATTGGGCTTGCCACCATTCGCCGCTGGGGGGTAGCCGGCATTGCGCAAGACCTCGCCCGACAGCAGCGGCATCCCGTCGGCACGCAGAGGCGTCGTCGCAGCCTGCCCGGTAGCGCCCTGCGGCGCTGCGCCGATGATGCCGCCGACGACCTTGTCGGTCGCAGCATCCAGCCGACGGTCGCCATTGGCGTCCTGCACCAGCAGGCCGCCGGTGTACTTCGGATAGCGCGCCAGATCACGCGGCGCGATGCCCACGCCGTTGAGCGCGGCGCCCTGCGCTCCCCACAGCAACAACCCCAAGGTCTGCGGTGCCACCTGCCCTGGCGCGACTTGCTGGAAGTCCGCGTTGGCACCCGGTAGCAGGTGGAAATTGGTCGGTGCCAGCCGAGCAGTCGGCGCGTCCTCGAGCACCTTGAGCTGGCCTTGCCAGACGGCCAGGGCTTGGCCGTCGGCTGAGGCATGCGTCACCGAGACCGCATAGTCACCGGGCATCGGGTTGATGAAGCTGCGACCACGCAGATGAATCACCTTGATGCCGGGCGCGTTAGCGCCGTCCGCGGTCACGGCCTGCAAGGCCGTCACGGTGACGGTGTTGGCTTTTTCGTCAAAGCCGACGCGGTACTGCCCAGGCAGACGCACGCTGCCCTGCGGCCAGCCCTTCGTCAGCACCAGGTTGGTGTCGGTGTCAGGACTCAGCGCCACCGACGCGTTGCGCTTGAATTCAGCAGGCAGCGCCAGTCGCAGAACCTCGCCGGCGCGCAGGGAGATGCCGGCTGTCGCCGGATTCGCTTCCGGTACCAGCACGAACACGTAGTCCGTCGCTTGGCCAGCGACATTGCCATCGAACGTGATCGGCGCGGGCGCCGTCATCAGCGCCCGCGGTGCCGGTGTGGGCGCCGTTGCGCAGGCGGCGACCGCTGCTGCGATGACGGTGAGCGCCAGAGTGTTCCTGAACATGTCATGTCTCCTTGATGGTGTGAGTATTCAGATGCCGACGGTCAGGTTGACCCATGCATCGGGCAGCCATTGCAGGACGCGCGCTTCCAGCCACGTGTCGCCCCCGGTCAGGATCGCGACGCCCATGGCACCCAGCAGCAATGCGAAGCCATGGCGCACGCGCACGATGCGAGGCAGCACCCAGTCCCGCACACGTGAAAATCCGCTACGCGAAGCGTAGGCCACCGCCACCAACGGAATGGCTGCGCCCACGCCGAAGATGCCCAGAACGATGCCGCCCCGGGCGACCCCACCCTCGCTGGCTACCAGGGTCAATGCCGAACCCAGCAAGGGGCCTGAGCACGGGCTCCACACCAGACCCAACACGCTGCCCAGCGCCAAGGCGCCGAACAGCGAGCCGCCGTCGAGCCTGGCCGACGCCGCATTGGCGGTGCTGGCAATCGGCAGCATCCACTGTGTGAAGCGCTCGCCCAACGCCGGCACCAGCATCACCAGAGCGAAGGCGATGAGCATGGCCGCACCGGCGGTACGCACCGTGTCGGCGTCGATACCCATGGCCGGGCCGAGCGCACCCAGCAGCATGCCGATGCCTGCGAACGAGATCGTCATGCCCACACCCATGGCCACGGGTGCGAAGCGGCTGCCCTGCAGGGCGCTGCCCAGTACCAGCGGCAGCAATGGGAAAACGCAAGGCGACAGGGTGGTCAGGCTGCCAGCGGCCAGGCTCAGGCCCAACTGCGGAAGGGATAAGGCGATCGACATCGGCGCGCTCAGCTGTGGACAGTCAGAGTGCCGTTTTCAGCGCCCTGCGAATACCGTCCGTCGAGGTATCACCTACCAGACGAGCCGTTTCTTTCTGGCCGCGCAAGACAACCAGAGACGACTGCGAGTTGATTCTGAAGCGGCGCTTCAGGTCCTTCTCTGTGTCGTAGTTGACCTTCAGGATGGTCAGATCCAAACCCTTCTCGGTCGCCAAGGACTGCACGACCTTCTCCTGCACGCGGCAGGTTGGGCACCAGTCAGCATGGAACAGCAATGCCACAGGTTGGTTGCCCATTTCGGCCGCGGCCAGCGCGGCAGCCGAGTACGGCTTGACTTCCAACGCGTGCGACAACGTCGCGGCGGCAAAGAGGAGTCCGGAGACAATGAGTTTTGCGATCTTCATGGTGTTCCTTGGGTTCGTTCATGGCCCGATGGATCGGGGTTGCGGCGCTGGTGCTCTGCCTCCAGCGCCTCCAGGTCTGCGGCCCAATCGAGATCGATCTGGCTCAGAACTTCGATGTCGTGGTTTTGCAAAGCCACTTCGAGTTGGGTATAGCGGCCCATCCGGCGATCACGTCGCAACAGCAGGTCCTCGATCAAAGGTCGATACAGTCGCACGAAGTGGGTTAACCAAGCTGCCGACGCTGCGTGCTCCGGTGCCTGCCGCACAGCAAACCGATCGACCATGGCCAGCGTGCCAGATGCGTCGAACCAATGCCCGTCGGTCACCCACCGGTTGACCGTGAACATGGAGATCGGCAGCCCCCGGTTGTCCAGCCCGATTGCCAGCAGATGCGTCGGCGCTGAACGGCTCCAGCGCGGCGACAGACCTGCCACGTAGCGCCGCCGCCCTGACGAACTTGCATGCCAGAACAAGTGCACGTGCCCATGCTCAGTGCCATGCGATCGATGGGCGTGATAGAAAAATTGTGAGCCATTGCGTGTGTCGACCACGTCGGCCGGCGGAAAGTGGTCGTATTCGCCCATCGGCTGCCCGCGAACCCAGCTTTGGATCAGCGAACCGGCCTCGCGCGTCACGTCAGTGAACGCAGACACCCCGGCGCGGGCACCATCGAGCGTGGCAGCCAGCGCGAGATCGTCAAGGCGCGACCAATGTCGTTGCAGAAGTCTTGATGCGGGCACTCGGTAACTCACAAGAAGGACCGTGCGACGCCTCACCGGGAGGCGCGACGCACGAGGGTCTGTCGACTACTTCTTCTTGGTGCCGCACTTGGCTGCGCAAGCGCCGCACTTGGCGCCGCATTTAGTACCACAGGCACCGCACTTGGCAGCTGTGGCCTGCGCACCGCCGCATTTGCGACCGCCGCACGCGCGGCACATCATGCTGCAGCCGCTGAGCGCCGCGGCCGTCACGACGGCGGAAGCCAGGGTCCTGGACAGGGTGGCTGAAAGACTGGACATGGTCATGCTCCTTGAGAGTGGGTCAACGTCTTACTTCTTGCCGGCGCAGGCGCCGCACTTGGCACCGCATTTGGCACCGCCTTTCGCCTTGCAGGCGCCACACTTGGCCTTGGCCGTCTTGGCACCACATTTCTTGGCGCTGCATACACCCGAGGCGGCCGTGGCCGACTTCTTGGGCCCGCACTTGGCGCCGGCGCACGTGGCGGCGAAGGCCGGGCTCGACAGCGCCGCAGCGGTGACGACTGCCGAGGCGAGGGCTTTGGAGAGATGGCTGGAGAGGTTGTTCATGGATTTGTCCTTTGGATGAAGGAGGGGGAACGTGAAATCACCTCGGCCGACACATCAGCGGGTGGGCATGCATCGAGCTCGAGAGGCGAGTTCGAAGGCATTCGATAGGCGCGCGTGTCAGACGATGGCAATGCGAAGGATTCATGTGCGCGGCCGCGACGGGGCCTTCGTCAGCGTCAAACCGCTTGGCGTTTCGCCAGCAGGTGGTCGATCGAGAGCACACCAGGTCCGCGGGCCATCAGGTACAGCAGCAACGCCGCCCAGGTGCCGTGCGTGGCATAGGCACCGGGATAGACGAAGACCTGGATCACGACCGTCATGCCCAGCAAGGCCAGTGCGGAGAAACGGGTGGCCAGGCCGAACAGCAGCAGCAGCGGGAACAGATGCTCGGCGAACGCCGCCATCGGTGCAGCCAGTTCGGGCGGCACGAAGGGCAGCTTGTATTCATCCTGAAACAGGGCCAGCGCCGAGTCCGACAGACGCGGCCAGCCCAAGGCGAAATCGCCGCTGACAAAGTTGAGTACCAGCCCCTCTATCTTGGTCTGCCCGGAGTTCCAGAACACCGCAGCGATCGAGAAGCGCGCCAGGAACGCGATCAGGCTGTTCGGGATGCGTTCGAACAGGCGGATGAGCGCGGTGACCGTTCCCGCCAGACCTTCAGCGCGGGATGTGGGTGGGGATGCGCCGGTCGGGGCGCGAGATGCCGTGTTGTTCATTGAGAAAGACTCCCAGGAAATTGAGCAGTGATCAGTGCGCCGTGCCCCATCAAGAGCGCCAGCACCTTGGGCAGGTCGAAATCGGCGGCCTCGCCCGCAGCCAGCGCCGAAGCGTCTGCCAGACCTGCGCCGGCTTGAAGGGCGATGACGAAGCGGGCGGCGCCCGGCGGTAGGCGCAGCACGAGCACGTCCAGACCAGGACGCACCACCAGCGCAGACTCCGGCAGCGCGGGATCGACCGCGGACAGATCGCCGTCGCCCTGATGGGCCGCCCACAGCGAGACGATCGCGTATACGGACACCAACACCGAAGCCGATGGATGGCAGACCAGTTGCAGCGCGCCCAGGTCTTCGCCGCTGGACATCGCCGCGCCGAGCATCTCTGCCGTCAGAGGATCGGCGTCGGCCGCGTGATAGGCAAGCACACGGGCATGCTCCAGTCGGACGACATCGGCCAGGTAGGGAACGGCACGGGCCGGCTCGAAACCATCGACGAAATCTGCGAACTCGCGGCCGTAGTGCGCCAGCACCCTTGAGCGCGGCGGGTGCTGGCGCACGAACACGGCGGCCATGGCTCGAAAAAACTCTTCACCCACCAGTTCCTGCGTGACAGGAAACGTGTCGGCCACGGCGTCGATCAGCGAGCTGACGACGTTGTTGCGATAGACCGCCAGGCGTGCGGTCGGGTCCGAGCCGTTCCATGCCTGAAGGCCGGCAGGACACGGCAGGTCGGGCGTCAGCAGGGCCGCTGCAAAGGCGGCCTGCGTCACGAGCAGCCCCAGTAGTCGCCGCAGCGTTTGGGCTCGGCCAGCACCAGCATCAGATCTTCAGCACGTTGGGCTTCGTTGAGCAGCGTCGCCAGGCTGGGCACGTGGTTGTCGCGTTCGAGAAGGGTCGGCATCGGCCCGGTGCGAGCCAGCACCGCGGCATACAGGCTCCAGACTGCCTCATCAACCGGCGAGCCATGGCTGTCGATCAGCAGTGGCGCGCCCGCGGCGTCGCGGTCGGTGGCAAATCCCGCCAGATGAATCTCGCCGACGGTCTCCAGCGGCAGGCTGCTGATGTAGTCAAGCGAATCGCGGCTGTGGTTCGTGCAGGAGACATGAACGTTGTTCACGTCCAGCAGCAGCCCGCAACCGGTACGGCGGATCACCTCGCTCAGGAAGGCCGCTTCGTCCATCGTCGAGGCTTCGAATTCGAGATAGGTCGAGGGGTTCTCGAGCAGCATCTGCCGCTGCAGGCGCTCTTGCACGCGGTCCACATGATCGCAGACGCAGTCCAAGGTGGCACGGTCGTAAGGCACCGGCAGCAGGTCGTTGAAGAACACCTCGCCATGGCTGGACCAGGCCAGGTGCTCGGAAAGAGATGCCGGCTGGTAGCGCTTGATCAGCGCATCCAGGCGGTCAAGGTGGGCTTCGTCGAGCGAGCCTTCGGCGCCGATGGACAGACCGACGCCGTGCAAGGACAGCGGGTAGAGGTCGCGGATGCGGCCCAGAAAATGGTGGAAGGGCCCGCCGTCGACCATGTAGTTCTCGGCGTGCACTTCGAAGAAACCGATGTCCGGGCGCGTTTCGAGCACGTCCCGGAAATGCTGCGGCTTGAGGCCCACGCCCGCTTTTGCAGGCAGCCCGGCGTCGGTCCGAGCCTTCGGCACGGCTGGTATCGCGCGCCTGGCGCGATGTCCAATGACTGTGCTCGAGGTCGACACGGTACGTCCGGGCTTCCAGTGCTCGATGTGGGTTGTCAATACCCGGATCAGGCCTTCTTTTCCTTGAACACGGCCATCTGTCCAAATCCCGTCGGCGAGGTCTTGGAAGCGGTCTTGTCGCACGTGCCCTTGGGTACGAGCGACCAGGCGTTGCCCTGGTAGTCGACCTTGGACGTGCCTGCGCAGGTGGTGCCGGTGCCGGCAGCGCAATCATTCTTGCCCTTCAGCGCCACGCCGAAGCACTTTTCCTTGTCGGCCATCTGGGCGGCGGCGGGCAAGACGGTGAAGGCGGCGCCGAGCGCAAGGGCCAGGGCAACGGCGGGAAGCTTGTGGGAGGCTTGGGTCATGTGGATCTCCAGGAGGCAACAGGTTTGGGAACGGCTGCGGCATGAGCCGTAGCGCGGAGAAAGAAACTCGAAAGCCGGGCAGAACTCGGCTCTCGTCCCGCTTAGACGGGTGGCAACGCCAAACCCTTACAGCGGGAAAACCCGCATCACGCTTGCAAGCGTCAAAGGCCGCGCGCAATCAGAGCTTGCGGGCGCGCGCTTGTAAGGAATGCCTGCGCAGCGCGTCTACTGATGGGTGACGGCAACCCTGCCCGTCCGCCGTGACCGAAAGCTCTTGATGCCTGTGGACGAACGTTGGTGGTTCGTGGTGCTGCTGCTGACCCTGGTGGGCCTGTTCTTTGCCTTCGACCTCGGCCCGTACCTGAACCTCGCCACCATCAAGAGCCGCCAGGCCGAGCTGGAAGCCTGGCGCGAGGGGCAACCCGTCGTGGCCGGCGTGCTGTTCTTCGCCGCTTGCGTGGCGGTCTCGGCGCTGTCGCTGCCGGTTGCCGCGGTCATGACGCTGGCGGCATGCGCCATCATCGGCCTGGGCTGCACGCTGGACGACGTCGAGTACGGCCTCATCCGTCCGCCCGGCGTGTTCGACGACCCGCGCATCCACGCGGCCGTGGTGTGTGCCTCCGTCGGCTGCCCGATGCTGCGCAACGAGGCGTTCGTCGCCGAGCGGCTCGACACCCAACTGGACGACGGACTGCGGCGCTTCCTGTCCGACCTTACGCGCAACCGATTTGCCGCCGGCACTGGCGGCAGCACCGGCACGCTGCAGGTATCCAGGCTCTTCGACTGGTACCGCAAAGACTTCGAGCAGGGCCATCGCGGCTTCGATTCGCTGCAGACACTGTTTGCGCGTCACGCCGACGTGCTGGCCGACACGCCGGCGGCGCAAGGCGAGATTCGCGCCGGCCGGGCCGGGATCGCCTTCCTCGACCACGACTGGTCGCTCCACGACGCCCGTTGACGTCCACAGTGCATCCATCCTCACCATGACCAGTTCTTTCAACGGCATCACGCGCTGGCTGGGCGGCCAGCTGAGCCGCTACTTGAGCCAGACGTCGCAGAGCAATGGCACGGCAGTACCGACCGACCCGGTCATGTTGATGGCCTGTCTGCAACCCGGTGACGTGCTGCTGGTGGAAGGCCAGACGCGGGTGAGCACGGCCATCAAATACCTGACGCAGTCGACCTGGTCTCATGCAGCGTTGTTCGTCGGCACCGCGACCGGCCTGGTGGATGCCCAGGGTCGGCCCAGGGCGTTCGTGGAAGCGGATATCCGCGAAGGGGTCCGGGCGGTCAGCGTGGACGAGTTCGCGGGCTTGCACTGCCGCGTGTGCCGGCCCGTCGGTTTGAGCCCGTCCGAGATCGATGCGGTGATCGGCTTTGTCACTGCCCGACTGGGCCACCAATACGACCTGAAGAACGTGATCGACCTCGCCCGCTACCTTTTCCCGACGCCCCCGGTGCCGGTGCGCTGGCGGCGCCGCATGATCGCGTTCGGCAGCGGCGACCCCACGCGCGCGATCTGCTCGACGCTCATCGCCCAGGCCTTTCAGTCGGTGCGCTACCCCATCCTGCCCATCGTCCAGGCGGTGCCGTCGCAGGACCCGATGTGCCCCGGCTGCATGGACGAGATCCTGCGAATCCGGCACCACAGTCTTTTCGTGCCGCGCGACTTCGACGTGTCGCCCTACTTTGCCGTCATCAAGCCGACCCTCGCTTCGGGATTCGACCACCGGCAATTGGCGTGGCACGACCGTCCGGCAGCGGCGAACGCATGAAGCCTGGCCAGCCATGGCTGGGGCCGGTTCGACGTGCACATCGACAGCCCGGCGCTGATGCTGCGCATCGTCGGTGGCGCGATGAGTTTCCGCTCTCACTGGACCGGCATCGCCACCGGCGACCAGGCGATATATGTGCGCCAGGATCTCTTCGACGTGGTCGGCGGCTTCCCCGACATCCCCTTGATGGACGACATCGCGCTGTCCACAGCACTCAAGAAACTCGGCCCGCCGGCCTGCCTGCGCCATTGCGTCACCACTTCGGCGCGCCGATGGCAGCGCCGCGGCGTCTGGCGGACGATCTGGCTCATGTGGCGGCTGCGCGCAGCGTACTTCTTCGGTGCCGACCCGGTATGTCTGGCCACAGCCTATGGATACCAACCCCGACAGCCCTGAAGCTGATCTGCGCCAGGTGCAGGAAGCCGTGCTGGCCAAGGCGCCGATAGCCGGCATGGCCAAGACGCGCCTCATTCCTGCGCTCGGCCCACAAGGGGCCGCGAGGCTGCAGCGCTCCTTCACGCGCCATGCTGTTGCCGTCGCTCAGGCGGCTTCGCTCGGAACGGTCACGCTTTGGTGTGCGCCGAATGCTCAGCACCGGTTCTTTCAGGCCCTGGTTCGAACTGCCGGTGTCGCCTGCCTGGTGCAAACGAATGGCGATCTGGGGCAGCGCATGCACATGGCATTCCGGCTTCACTGCGTGCAGGGGCCCTTGCTGTTGACGGGCACCGACTGCCCGCCGCTGCGGCCTGCGCAAGCCCCGACCGGCGCTCTTCGAAGACATGGTGTGGAGCACACCCGGGGTGATGGCCGAGACGCGAGCACGCGCACAGGCCCTGGGCTTGCGCGTGCGCGAGTTCGAGACCTTGTGGGACGTGGACACGCCATCGGACCTGACTCGTTGGCGCGCATCGACATCTGCAGACTTGACTGTGGCGGCATGAAGCAACGGGTCCTGCGCGGTGGCGGCCCTGCCCATGTTAAGGAGCTGGCCGGCCTGGCGCAGCAGCCGCTGGCAGGTTGGGACGCGCACCTGGTGACACCGTACCAACGAGATGAGTCGCGCCCGTTGCAGGCAGTAGCCACCGGCCGCAAGGGCGACCCCGCCGACCTGGCGCCCGTGGCCGATATGGCGCTCATTCAGGGCTTCGTGCAAGACACCGCACAGCACGCGCTTTAGTCCTGTCGAGGCCCCCTCTCGTCGCCGCCGTCATTGAACATGTCGCCTGCCAATGCGTGAATGGCGTCCAACTGCTGCGCGACGTTGCTGCAGTTGCCGCACATCCTCAGATGCACGCGCAGCTGAACGCGATCGAACACGCCGAGCGGTTCGTCGTGGGATTGCGAGATCAATTCGGCAATCCGTCGGCAGGAGTACATCAGGCCCATCGATCACTTTCGAAACAATTCTGGTCACAGTGGTGCCACAGGGCGCGGCAGGCAATGCGTTCAACGCTCACCTCTCAAGCTTGGTCGTCGACGCGTCTAAAAACGTGACACGGCGTGCGCTGCCGCTGTAACCGATACGCAGCCTGCAGCGAATATCAGACCAAGCAGCCGCCCGAAGTTGTTCGGCGAAACGACTGCGCACAATGGAGACCTCTGTGAACCTACACCAAGGCGACGCTGTCACGCTGTCGATGCCCGCGGTCAGCAGGGCAGCCGACATTTTGGAGCCACAACTGCCGGACTTGCGCGCCCATTTGTTGCGTCATGCCCGCCATGCGGTCCATGACGCAGCGCTGGCCGAAGACCTGGTCCAGGAGACTTTGATCGTCGTGATGCAAAAGCACGAGACGCGGCGCGGCGAGTCAACGCTGCGCACCTGGGCCATAGCCATTCTGAAGCACAAGGTGGCTGACTGGTACCGCTCGCCCGACCGCCGCCGGCTGATGCAACTCGACGACAGCGACGCCTTGGCCGACGGCGTGGAAGCCTTGTACGACGGCGTCGGCGGCTATCACGAGCCGGTGGCTGCCTGGCAGCAACCCGACGGCCAAGTCGAACGAAAACAGATGATGCAGGTGCTCGATGCCTGTATGACTTGCCTACCTGAACAGACCCGCCGTGTATTCATGATGCGCGAATGGCTGGGCTTCGAGACTCAAGAGATCTGCGAACAGCTCGGGGTGAAGGCCGACAACTGCCGCGTGATTCTGCATCGTGCTCGCCTGGCGCTGCGCCGCTGCATGCAGCGCGACTGGCTCGGCGGCAAGCCGCTGAGCTGAGCCACCGACCGACAGTTCGTTCGTTCGATCCAGCGTTTGTCGCTTGCGTTTGTCGCCTGCGTTTGCCGCTTGCTTTTACAGCTGCGCACATGCGCGCGCAGCGCCAGGATGCATTACCAGTTCAGCGCATTGGGTCCCAAAAGGGCACCTACGCCGCCCGCCATGCCGATGCCCAATGTGTACCACAGCGCAATGAACGCGGTAGACGTCTCGTGGCACGTGAAGGCATAGCCGAACGCGCCTACAGCGCCGGCCAGAAGGCCAGCAGCCAGGCCGGCCGCGCGCAGGCGCGTCGGCGCCAGACCACGCAGCGCCCAAAAAGTGCCACACAGCGTCGGCAGTGAAAGAGCCAGCACCGACCACGGGCACTGCAGCCAGGAATCGCCCATCACATAGGGCAGGCGCTCGCCCGCTGGCGTGTCGAATGCTGCCAGCAGGCCCGCCACGGCCGCAACAAGCACCACGCCAGCGACGACCGCTACCGCCCCGCGCAAGCGCGCGATCGGTCTGGCCAAGCGCGCTGTCAACGAGGCCGCACACGCGGCCAGTGCGCCTGCGTAGGCGAGCTTAAGTGCCAATGCAGTACCGACCGTCTCCAGATTCGGTGCGGGCCCCAGGATCAGCAGCGACAGCGCCGCGCTGGCCAGAGCGCCACCGAGCATCACAGGCGCGAGCCGCCGCGCCGCGACCGCGCGC
>Ga0163154_10004567_pt1 | contig 18068 bp, 11 predicted proteins | sample OliLakLV19MP9P1_FD_148649 | JGI IMG/M metagenome (GOLD analysis project Ga0163154, IMG submission 148649) | Freshwater microbial mat bacterial communities from Lake Vanda, McMurdo Dry Valleys, Antarctica - Oligotrophic Lake LV.19.MP9.P1 | ecosystem: Environmental > Aquatic > Freshwater > Lake >...
TGTCAATACTGAGGCATATAGATGGCTTAATCTATATGCTATAAAATTTAGATTTGAGCTTTCTTTTCCTCAAAATAATCCCGAAGGAGTTATGTTTGAGCCCTGGCATTGGAGATTTGTAGGTAACTCTGATGCAATCTCAACATTCGCTAATGCTCGGTCAACAAAATAAATGCGTACGTTATAGAGATAAATATTTTGTAATGCTAACAACTATTCAAGGACTGGCAGCCCGATATAAAAAACCACTTCTTTTTGGGGTGTGTGGCGGCTTAGGGTGCCTAATTGCAGCTTTAGTAATGGGTGAGATATTTCTTAAACTCACTGAATTACCGCCATCAGTTGAAAAAGCACCTCAAGCAATTGTCTTATTAATTGATTCATCTGGCAGCATGGATGGAGTAAAGCTTGCAGAGGTCAAAACTGCGGCAACCAGCTTTGTAGAAAGACAGACTGGTAAACAAGATAATCTAGCAATTGTTAGTTTTAGTGATGGCTCTCAAGTGGTCGCAGGTCTTGGTTCCGATAAAAACACCCTCATTCAAGGAATTAATGGACTAATAGCAAATGGCGGCACAAATATGGCATCTGGTATAGATACTGCAAGTGCCGAACTTCAATCTGCTCCACAAAAAAGCCGCAATATTCTTTTATTCACCGATGGCGTACCGAGTTCACTACCCGCCGCCAGCACATCTGCTTTATCCGCCAGATTACAGGGAATTACGGTTGTGGCTGTAGGAGCTGGTGGTGCAGATGTATCCGCCCTCGGACAAATTACTGGAAACTCCTCCTTGGTTTTCTTTGCTAATTCGGGCGAGTTCGATCGCGCATTTCAACAAGCCGAGAAAATTATCTATGGTAAACAACTAGTAGAATCGGGCAAATCTGGTGATTATGGCTTGGTTTACAGTCTATTACGCATTGGTGGCTGGACGGGCTTACTGGGAATTGGGATCTCTCTTGCTCTCATTACTGGTCAAAACTTTTACCTCCGACGGCGCATTTTATCGCCTAAAGAATTTGTCTTAGGTACTTTAGCTGGCGGAATAGCTGGCATCGGTGCCGGGGCGATCGGGCAACTTCTGTTTTTATCCACAGCTATAGTTAGTTCTGAGCTTATCTCCCAAATCATCTCCAGTGTGTTGTTGGGAATATCTTTGAGTATGGTTTTCACCCGTATTTTCGTCAAGTCATTTAGTGGAACCAAATTAGTTGTCGCAGGAGTAGGAGCGGCGATCGGCAGTTTAGGGAACTATCTAGCAATGGCAGTCTTAGGCACAATACCTGCAAACATTGCGATCGCTGTAGTCTGCTTTATCGCTCTGGGCAAATCTCCTTGGCTCGGTTCGGGTGCAATCATCGGTGTCATATCGACGTTATTACTTTCATTTCTGCCTAGTTTCTCCATCATCGATTTACTTACCCGCGTTGTAGGCTGGGGGTTATTAGGCATTTGTCTGGGCGGCAGTATGTCTTTTTTTATCCCGAACCTCAAGCTCAATCGAGCATTACTTGGTGGGGTATTGGGCGGGGCGATCGGAGCATTAGGATTTCTAGCTTTCGCAATTTTTCTAGGCGATCTAGTCGGACGGCTCATGGGCTCACTAATACTGGGCTTTATGATCGGTATCATGATTGCCTTACTTGAAGCTTTAAGCCGCGAACCATGCTTGATCGTTAACTGGGGCACCGAAAAAAGAAAAATTGCGATCGGCAGAACCCCAATTGTGATGGGAAGTTCCAGTGAAGCTCATATCAATTTGCCTCGGAGTAAAGGTTTCCCGCCCATAGTTGCCAAAATTCGTATAGAAGAAGGAAAAATTATCATGGAATATAGCGAAGCAATGCGCGAGCAAGGGATGAAAGTGCTTCGCCATGAGCTCAAGCATGGAGATAAACGTAAACTCGGTGATGTTCTAGTAGAGCTTGAAATATCTGGCAACGGCAAGAATTAGGAAGAACTAACAACATGGTTAAGTACATATTTGCATTAAAGATCAAAGATTCTAGTGAAAAGTATGAATACTTGCTTGATTTACAGCCCAGTCAGGAGAATAACCCCGAAAAGCTCTTAAATTCGGAAATCCGTCAGCATATTAGAGATACCCTACAACGGCAAAGCTCCTGCAAAATTGATGATGCCACCTTAAATCGAATTCTTAAAACATGGACACAAGATATTAAAGAAGGTTACCGCGATAGCTCTCTTACCCTCGATCTCCCATCCGTTATGGATTCTCAAATTTTGCTAATTAATGAGTCTGGCAATCAACAGATCCCCGATCTCATACCACCAGATCTATCTTCAGTAGAACCAAAAATCGGTGCCTTACCCCCATTAATTTTTAGTTAGTTTTCAGTCAAAATCGTAATATACTCTGAAAAAAAGAACTCAAACATATGTCAACTACCCCAGTGTTTTTCGGCATTACTCCCCACCGTGAGTTGCTACCCGCTAATTCTACCGAGCAAAAGCTATTTCTCATGCTGAAGCTTCAGCCCTCGAAAGAAATAGCAGCTTCTCGTCCCTCCACAAGTTTTGCTTTTTTGATCGATACCAGTGGCTCTATGTTTGAAATTGTTTCTGGAGTTTCCCAACCTACAGGCAGGCAGGAAATGGTTGATGGCAAGCTTTATAACATAGTTGAGGGGGGCAAAACAAAAATCGATATTGTCATGGAGTCCTTGAAGGGACTAATTCATTCGGGTAGATTGAGCCAAAGCGATCGCGTTGCTATTATTCAATTTGATGACACTGCTTCTACAATTATCGGCTTAACCCCTGCAACTCAAGTAAGCGATCTAGAAGACGCGATCGATAGCCTTCCTAATTTTTCAGGGGGAACCAGCATGGCACTTGGCTTAAGACAAGCCTTGAATATTGTATCTGGTCAAACCATGACCAACCGCCGCGCACTGATTTTTACAGATGGTCAAACTACCGATGAATTTGAATGCGAAGAACTAGCTAAAGAATTTGCTCGAGTCGGTATTCCCGTTACGGCTTTAGGTATTGGTGACTATAACGAAGATTTGTTAATGCTGCTAACCGATACAACGGGCGGAGTCCCCTATCATGTGGTAACGGGTAGTCCGGTCGGGGCTCAAGTTACGATCGATCAGCTACCAAATAGATTAATCGAGGAATTTGGTGAGGCACAGCAAGAAGTAATTACTAACCTGACAATGTCTCTTTCCACTGCTAAAGGCGTAAAACTAACTCGAATCATTCGTGTATACCCGACAAATGTTGAGTTTCCTGTCACTCAAGCTCCTTATCCTGTCGGCAATGTTGCAGGTAATGATGAAACTATTTTTGTTTTAGAATTTGCGATCGATTCTCGTATACCCGGACGAGTCCGCATTGCTCAACTCAGCTTAACCTATGATATTCCTGGTCAAAAACGGCGTGGTGAAATTCCTCCTCAGAACCTTCTGGTAGAATTTGTCGATGGGCAGATTGCAGCTCAAGTCAATCAAGAAGTAATGGGTTATGTTCAGCAAGCAAATATCACTCAACTTGTCGATCAAGCGACAAAAATTGCCGAACAAAATCCCGAGCAGGCAAATGAATTACTTGATAAAGCGAGACGGATGACCGTTAAACTTGGTAATACTGCCATGACTGAATCCCTTGACAGCGCTCAAGATGAGTTGAAAAAAACGCGCAAACTATCTTCAGATAGTCGCAAAACCGTCAAAATGGGTTCTAAGGGCAAAACCGTCAAAATGAATGATAGCGGTAGTGAAGGGCTTTCAGAAGAGCAAATTCGTAAAATGTCTGGAACATAACTAAAAAATGTTGTTTAGGAATTAAATAAGGAATAAATTATGACAATTACCTGCCCCGAGTGCGCTCATGTCAACCCTGAAGCCAGTGAGTTCTGCGATGTTTGTGGCTCTGAGCTACCTAAGACATCTGTAGCCCCTGCACCGATCCCGGATACTATTATTATTGAATCTCCTATAGCCACTCCAGAGCCTTATTTTTCTATACCCGATCCTATTCCAGAGCCATACATTCCTCCAACTCCCTATCCTCCTGCAACCTCCTCATCGACAGCGCGACTAGTTGCCAAAAAACAAGGAGTATCCACTCCCGAATTCGATTTAGAAAGCAGTAATATAATTGGCAAGTTCGATCCAGATATGGGACCTGTGGAAGTTGATCTAGAGGATTTCCCTGGTAGCGATACCATTTCTCGTCAGCACGCTGAAGTCTATTTAGAAGGCGATCAATGGAAAATCAAGGATCTAGGCTCTACAAACGGTGCATTTATCAAACGTGTGGGACAAGCTCGATTTGGGGCAAGAATCACAACTCCCGAAACCCTCAACTCTGGAGACGAGATCGCCTTTGGTAAAGTTAATTTCATCTTCAAAAGCCCATGATACTAACCACAGATTCACCATTAACACTAATTATTCGAGAGCAAGGAAATTTACAACTAGAAGGTTTCTCTTTGCAAGTTCAGTCCTACATTGGGCGATTAGCTGATGTCCATTACTTTAGAGTTGAATATAACATTGAGAACGAAACTCGAATTGGGCTGTTGCGTATAGGTTCAGTGGGCGGTGGACTCAATAGAGAACTAGAGATTCGGAAGTCTCTGGGTACCTATAAGCTCATACCTGATTTACTGGTAAGTGCAGAGATACAAGTACAAATAGTTTTAGGTAATAACTCTGTCGCACTTAAAGATGAGTCTCAAGATTCCCATAAAGTTTCTATATCTGTTGTAATGGAGAATGAGGTAGACGATTCAGTAAACATCTCAGATGAATCTAAAGACGTAGTAGATGATTCTAGCGAAGATTCTGGATTGAGCCCTGATGCGTCTTATCTAGATGAAGCAATTGAAGAAGATAATTCATCTCAATTATGTATTGTTGCCTTAGGCGATTTACCAAATGAGGCGATGTCCTTTGAGCATTGGCTTAATCAAGAGCATTCTGCAGAGGAAATCCTGCCAGTGATCGGATTAATTTGTCAGGTATTTCGCTACGTACAGCAACGCGGCTGGTGCTTTGTTCAAGTATTTCCTAGTTTTATTCAAGTTGAAGGATCGGTTAAGTTTTTCGACCTAACTGGTGTATACCCTGAGAGTGAAAAGCTGAAATATGGACTGATGGGATATTACTGTCCCCCAGAAATTGCCTACAGTAGCCATCCCATTGATGAAAAAGTTAGCTCCTATGTTGTTGGAGCACTCTTGTATCATGCCTTTCATCATAAACCTCCTACTTCAGAAAATTGTGCGATCGCCCCCATTCCCAAAATCTATCAACTCCTCAAAACCTGCCTAGCTTCTGCCTCCGAAGATCGCTATCCACTTGCCCAATTGGTTAGTGTGATTGTTGAGCTAAGACAGACATTTAAATCTGTAGAAGTGAAATGGGAAATAGCCACACGCTCAACTGTTGGGCTGATACGTTCTGGTAATGAAGATAATTACGGCGTGCGTCAAGAACATTTGGGTACTTCTGAACCTTTACTCTTAGGCGTTGTTGCCGATGGCATGGGTGGCGAAGCTCACGGTGAAATTGCCAGCAAACTAGCTGTAGAGACCATAGTTCAATGTTCTATTCCTACTGATTTATCAACTCCAGAGAAAAAGACAAATTGGCTATTAGAGTTAGTAGAACGAGCTAATGAAGAAGTATCAAAGAATGCTCAAGGCGGTAGTACAACCCTGAGTGTCGTATTGGTAATTGGTAGAGAACTGGCGATCGCCCATGTGGGAGATAGTCGCATTTTTCTACTCCGAAATGGCTGCATTTGTCAGATTAGCGAAGATCATTCTTTTCCTGCCCTACTTTTGGCTAGTGGCAAGATTACCTATGAAGAGAGCTTAACTCATCCCGACAAAAACCAACTCACAAAATATATCGGTTCAAAGCGTACTCTTAGTGAAGGCTATGTTCAAGATTTGAGTCACTTTAGCTCTGATATGACACTAATATTAGAGGATCAAGATATCTTAATTCTATGTTCAGATGGTGTCTGGGACTTAGTTCCCTCAGATGAGTTAGCGGAGATATTTTTTATAGGAGATCGCCCTCTTCAAACCAATGTAAATCAAGTTATAGACTTAGTATTAAATCATGGTGCCCATGATAATGCCACTGTTTTAGCGATTAAGTTAACTGCTAATTCTAGAAGACCTTAACTTGATGCCCTATTAAAATACAAGAAGAGTAAATTATGGAATGCCCTGTTTGCCTTGCTTCTAATCCTAATAATGCATCAATCTGTAGCTCTTGCGGTGCTTCTATTGGTGGCGGATCAACTTCTCCGTTGCATTTACCCCCTAATACATTAATTAGACAAGGTAAGTATAGAATTATCAGAACTCTAGGAGAGGGTGGATTTGGTATCACCTACAAAGCAGTTGATATTAGTACCTCTTTAGAAGTGGCTATTAAAGAACTCCTTCCCGATCGCTCTAGTAAAAAAGGAACGACTTTTGTCTGGTCTACAACAGTTACCCCACAGGAGAAGCGCAAGCAATTGCAGGAATTTAAAAACGAAGCCGAATCATTATCAAAATGTAGACATCCGAATATTGTTAAAGTATTCGATCAGTTTGAAGAAAATGAAACTGCTTACATTGTAATGGAATTCGCAAGGGGCGAACCATTATCTTCGGTTTTAACAAAAGAGAAAACCATACCTGAGTCTCGTGTTAGAGTTTATCTTTTACAATTAGCTGAGGCTTTAAAAGCTATTCATACCAATGGCTTGCTACATCGTGATATTAAACCTGATAACATTATTCTGAATCAGCAAGATAAACCTATCCTTATAGATTTTGGTAATGCTAGAGGATTTAGTGGTAAAACCCAAAAAATGACAGTTGCGCTCACCCCTGTTTATGCACCGCCAGAACAAAATAGCTCGGTAGGAAGATTCGCTGCCACAGTGGATATCTACTCTCTTTCTGCAACAATGTACGAACTTCTAACAGGTCAATTACCCGCCGTGGCAATGGATAGAGTGATCGCACTTGCAATGTCTAAGCCCGATCCTTTAGTCCCGCCCAGTCGACTGATATCTGTAAGCCCGTTGATGGAACAGATAGTTCTCACGGGTATGAAAATTAACGCTGGGGAAAGATTTCAATCTGCCCAAGATATTATCAATCTATTATCAGCATCGGCTCGCTTAGTTTCTTCTAGAAAGTCGGTTTCAAGTGAAATTATCTTGAAAAGTAACAATGTGATTGGAAAATTCGACCCAGACATGGCTCCTGTGGATATTGACCTAGAAAAATTCTCTGGCTCGGACACTGTCTCTCGTAAACATGCAGAAATCTATCGTGAAGGCGATCGCTGGAAAATCCAAGATCTAGGCTCGACTAACGGTGTATTTATTAAACGTATAGGACAAGCTAAATTTAGCCATAGGATTACAATATCTGAAACCATTAACTCTGGTGATGAAGTTGCTTTTGGCGCAGTTAAATTTACCTTCCAAGTCTAATGATAACAACACCTACAAATTTGTAACAAGGAATATTATTATGGACTGTCCTGTTTGTCTAGCATCTAATCCAGGTAATGCAGTGATCTGTACTTCTTGCGGCTCTGCTTTATTTGACGAATCTAGCGGTGGTGGCTCCGCAACTTCTTTATTACATCTGCAACCAAATACCCCACTGAAACAAAACAAATATAGAGTCGAAAAAACTCTGGGTGAAGGTGGTTTTGGCATTACATATAAGGGGATCGATCTAAGTAGTTCAAAGGAAGTTGCAATTAAAGAACTACTTCCCGATCGCTCTTCTAGGAAAGGAACTGCTTTTATATGGTCACCATCAGTCAAACCGCAAGAAAAGCGCGAACAATTGTATAAATTTAAAATAGAAGCAGAATACTTATCGAAGTGTAATCATCCTAATATTGTTCAGGTATTTGATTGGTTTGAAGAGAATGACACTGCTTACATTGTTATGGAATTTGCCAAAGGAGAGCCTTTATCATCAGTTTTAAAGCGAGAGAAGCTAATTTCTGAGTCCCGTGTCAAAGTTTATTTACTACAAATAGCTGATGCCCTTAAGGCAGTTCATGCTAACGGATTATTACATCGTGATATTAAGCCAGACAATATCATATTAAATCAACAAGATAAGCCCATTCTCATTGACTTTGGTAATGCCAGAGAATTCATTGCAGGCAAAACTCAAAAGATGACGAATGTAGGAACTCCTGAATACGCGCCACTTGAGCAAAATAGTTCAACAGGGAAATTTGCTCCACCCATTGACATTTACGCTCTTTTAGCAACAGTTTACGAATTACTCACAGGAAAGTTGCCCGATATGGCGACAGACAGAGCAATGGCACTTGCCAAATCAAAACCCGATACTCTTATTCCTCCAAGCAGATTTGCGTCAGTGAGTCCTTTAATGGATCAAGTAGTAATTACCGGACTCAAGCTTAACTCAGAAGAAAGATTTCAAACTGCAGAAGAATTAATAGATGCATTAAACGGTAAGTTTATCTCTCCAAAACTAAAGCAGGCTAGAGAACTTGTGAGTCAAAACAATCTTTCAGCAGCAGTTCTAGCGTATGATAAATGCTTAAATAGCGAACCTCACAATGGAGAAGCGGCTATTGAACTAGCTCAGGTACAAATCTACCTTGATGACGCTCAAGCAGAAATTGCTGCTCAAAAAGCCATACAGCTAAAATCAACCGATAGTCGAGGATTTGGAGTTTTAGGTTTGGTGCAATGTCGCAAAGGAAATTGGAATGAAGCGGTAAAAAACTTACAACAGTCTGTAAATCTTTCTCCCCAGCTAGGCTGGATGTATGCCAATTTTGCGTGGGCACTCGGAAAGATAGGGAATTGGCAAAAAGCAGAAGAATCTGTATCTAAATCTTTACAGCTAGATAGTGAGAACCCCTTCACTCTGGGTCTGCAAGCATGGATTACCGGAAATCGGCAGGACTGGAAACCTGCCATTCGTTCGGCAAGGCAAGCTATGTACAAAGCAAAGCAAGTAAATTATCCAAACCTCCAAAAGTTACAAGAATGGGTTTATCCTTGCCTTATTTTGGCATTAGAACGTGCCGTAGTTACAAAACAAGCCGGTGATGTGGAAAGGTGCTTGCAAGAGTACACAAATCAAGTTCCAAATAGTAGCTTTGCTTGGGGATATACCGGTTGGCAGCAAGCTAGACAACAAATGTTCGCCGAAGCATCAAGTAATTTAGATGAATCTGTTCGGAAATCTGGAGTACCGATGTGGGCGTTGTGCGATCGCGCGATCGTTTACGAAATGATGCAGAATATTCCTAAAGCCCAACAAGCATATGAAGCGGCGGTTCAAGTCTATCCTAATGATGCTTTTTCAGCATTTCGCCTCGGCACTATACTGGCACAACAAGGGGAGTGGTTAAGAGCTAAGCCTTATTTAGAACAAGCAATTCAAATTCGTTCCGACTATCCAGAAGCACACCATAACCTCGGCTGGGTTCTCCTTAACATCCAAAAGCAAGACCCTCAGTCCAAACAAATTCGTCAGTTACGTTCTGCCTATTCTAAAGCTTCAGAATTATATGCTCTCAAGCAAAATCCTTTTTCGGAATCGATTAAACGAACATTTTCGGCGATCGGGATTAACTTGTAGAAGGATAGAAATACCTGTGCTGCATACTTTTTGAAGGCGAGGTGAAACCCATAGATCGTCTTGATCTTTTATTCCCATTTTGCTCCCATAGTTCTAAGTAGTTCAGTATGAGAGCTGAAGCCTAGACGCTTAAAAATAGCGATCGCCAATCCAATTGCCTCAGCCTTTTTCCCGCCCTCAATCAACTTTCCCAATTCCCTATTTTGGGCAGCATTAAGTTGAGAATCTAGACGATCTTGCTCCATCATGGCAATCTTTGAGGTTGCTTCAACTTGCTTACCCTCAACCGATCCACCAATCTGAGCCGTAAAGCCTAACTCTGCTTGAACATTGCTAGTAGAACTGCTTATATTTAGGGTGTTGCCATTAGAGTTAGCAACTCCTAGGCGACCATAGAGACAAAAGCCACTACATCCTTGATAGGGAGGAGTTGAAATTGAATTAAACTGTAAAACACTCCCTGGGGATTGAACTATAGAGTTTTGTTGACCAACCGTTGATGGCGTTGAAGACTCAGTAGCTACATTAGAAGAAGTTGCTATTGATTCTGAGGATGTGGCTCCACCTGCACCAGCATAAGCTTTTTGAATTGAGGCATCCAAAGCAGTTAAACATGGAACAATCACAATTAGAAAAAGAATTTTCTTGATGTTTATCATTTTCTTATACATTTTGAATTTCTTAAAAGAGGCGATCGCTTTCTCTATCTCAAGCAATAGATAGGCGATCGCAGCATTACAACAGATTTCTACTTAACGTTTCGATTAACCGCAGGAATACGAACCCAGCCAATCACATTGGCATAGTTAGCATAGGTTTTGCGACGAATAGCATCACTACCCTTCCCAGAACCGATGCCTAGACCACCATTTTGTTCAATCACCTTGAGCGTATTAGCATTACTACCTACATCAGCGATCGCAACATGACCATAGCCTCCACCCATATTAGAATTCCAAACTACAACATCGCCAGGTTGTGGATAACTATTTGGATCGGTTGTAGAATTTCGGATCAAAGTCCCGCCTACTTGCCTAGCCCAAATGTCAGTAAATGCATTCTTTGCAGCAGCTCCAGGATAGCCAGCCGCCGTACCACGAAATTGAGTGATTAGATAATTAACCCAGTCAGTACATTGATATTTGGCTCCAAGAGGATAACCGTCACCATCATAATTTTTGTCAACCCAAGAATCTACAAAGTTATTTAAGGGCTGAAAACCATTGTTGCTGGGTGGATTAACAACAACGGGCGGAAGGGTACCGCCTCTTTGGCTGATAGAAAAGCCTTGATTGTCATTACCGTTATTGCATCCCCAAATAATGAGCTGTACAAACTTGGCTCCGCCAGTTGCATCAAGGCACTTGCCAGTACCTCTGCCATTGATTTGGAACTCCAGCAAAAACTGACCAGGATAGCCACCACGAGGAATAGCTCTCAGGGTTTGCTGTGGACTACCTTTTGCTCCCGACATCCATACCTCCGTGCCGATCCCATCCTTAGTAGGATCGGATTTTGTAGATAGCCTGGCATTGGTATTGTCAACCCAAAGGCTAAATGTTGAGTTATCAGAGTTCTTCTCAATCCAAAGATTCTGATCAATCGAGTTATCAGGTGGGTGCAAAATTACTTTGCCACTATTAAACCGCTCAAACATATTAATACGTTGATTTGATTTAACATGTTGGACGGTTACTGCCCCTGTTGGATGAGGATAATCCGCATAGGAAGCTACAGGGGTAGCGACTATGACAGCAGATAGCGTTAATGCTACTCGGACAACCTTGACAATTGACTTCGATTTTTTAAAAGTACTCTTCATGAATATTCCTAATAAGGTTAATTTAGGAGAGTTTCCAAAAGTAAAAGCTTTAAAAGAATCGAACATTGAAGTACCTTAAGATTGGTCTCTAGCATGTTTAACTCTGTTTGCTTTGCCCTTCAGAACTTTCCATAACCTTCATAGTGGGTATGGGGATAGCTGAATGCAACAGTTATTTTTAGAAGTCCTCAAACCCAGATATACTTAGAAAGTTAGAAATTTAAAGCTTTAGGTTAGGGGAAATCAAGTCAATGCCTGCAGGATACAAACTTGGCTACAGAAACACCCACTATAAGGATATATGCTGGTGCTTTATTCGTACCTTACGAGATTTTAATCAAGCTTCCAGCTTTGCGCCTGATATATCTATTCAAAAACACAATATATCTAACGGCGAACAAATCATTAAAGTTGATGCACCCATTGACTCACTGGCGCAACTAATTTCTAAAAATCTGCCTACAGGTAAACTCGCCATAAAAGTTAGAGGGGATAAAACCAAAATATCTTTGAGTGCCAGCGAAACTTCATGGATACTGAATATGTACATGGACAGCTTCTTAGGGATTCTCAAGCAAAATTCCTATTCCAAAGTGTTACTGGGGGTGAAGAGATATTTTAGAGATATTGAGTTAAAACTTTGGAGCATTGAGCCTCAAAAAAGTGAGTTCATGGAAATTTGGGAGAATGCCTATCTAAGATCAAATCAGAGCTTTGTCCAAAACTCTAAAATATTTGTAACGGTTACACTTGAGGTTGACCTCCAACACAGTGATTTTACTAAAGAGGATATTGGTAGAGTGCTCCAGGGTATGTCTCTTAAAATTCAAGGATGTGACTTACAACATTTAGGAACTAGAGAAGGCTCCATCATTCTTGAGTTTGCTGCCTCAGTAGAAACAGGCGATCGCCTCCAAGCGCTATTCCAATCCAATGAATTAATAGAATTAGCAGGATTTAAGATTCTTGATATCACAATATTGGCAGAAGATGAATTAGACCAAGCTCAAGATGAGTCGGCAGAACTTGGAATTGAGAGTATTGAAGTATTTAGGCAATGGCTAGAAGGGAAATTTGGTAATGGTTGGGTAACTGAAGACGAAGTGCCGCAACTTGTAGAGGCAAATAGGGCAATTCAGTTAAGTTATGGATCTGTAGTTAGATACAAATACTTGAGGTTTCCAACTTGCGTACTGATGCTAGGAGTTAGGATTGAGAGAACATTTAAGGAATTTAAAGTCAACATTAAGCTTTTACCTGATATGAGTCAAGTCCTACCCGATCTCGAGCAATTCCTGCTTCCTGTAGGACTAGAGTTTAGCATTTTTGATGGATCGGACAATCTTGATTTCACTACGCTAGTTGAAGACGTTAAAGAGGAAATTGAAGTGGATATATATGAGTTTGTCTATGGACAAGAATTTAGCATTCGCCTTGACTATGATGGCAATACTCTAGTTGAGAAATTTCAAGGATGATTGACGCTACTCTCTACCTTAAAGATAATAGTGCATACTTTTCAGCAATTCTTAAGGTTAATTCCCAAGAAATAGTAGGGAGTTTACCAAATTTCAACATTTATAAACAATATGAAGATTGGGCATTAGGAAATGGCTTTGAAAGAGGATTGGTATTGAAGGAAGCACCTTCCAAAGCAGAAAGTAACAAGAAAAAAATAGAGGAGTCAAGAAAGTATAGAGATATTTTTAATCAGTGGCTGGCAATACCCACGTTTCAGGTAATTAGAGATCAACTGGAATCAGTCCAGGCATCCTATGGCGATTTTAATTTGATTCTTCAAACTGATATTACTTGGTTGTGGCAGCTTCCTTGGCATCTATGGCAACCGTTTTGTGACAACCCTAAATTTACAGTTTCCTTTACCCTGCCAACGATTAAACCGATCGCCAAACCAAATTTAGCAAGAACCAAAAATAAGGTCAGAATTTTAGCCATTCTGGGCGATCGCACAAAAATAGACATCACTCCCGACTTAAAAGTTCTTGACTCCCTAAAATCTGAACAAGTAGAAGTAAAGTTTTTGGGTTTATACAGTTCCGTAACCAGAAAAGAACTATACGAATATCTTTGGGATGAAGATGGCTGGGATATCCTATTTTTTGCAGGACATAGCAATACCGACTGGTTGAGTTCTCAAGATGGATTTATCCGCATTAGTCCAACTGAATCCATCAGTATTTTGGAAATCCAAAGAGCAATGAAGTGGGCGATCGCCCTTGGATTACAGATCGCAATTTTCAACTCCTGTGATGGCGTGGGATTAGCCCAGGGGTTATTAAATTTAGGAATTCCCTATGCGATCGTCATGAGTCAGCCCGTTCCCGATCAAGTTGCTGGCAAATTTGTCGAACTATTTTTTAAAGAATTCGAGCAAGGGCAATCTCTCACTACCTCTGTAAATAATGCCCGTCATCAATTAAGCCAACAGACAGAATCTAATTATCCCAGTGCCAGTTGGCTACCGATTATATGTCAAAATCCTACGGCTAAAGTCTTAACCCTTAGCGATCTATTAGCTCCAACTGAAAATCAGTCAGACTGGCAATCTTGCTGTCAGCTTTTATTATCTTTAAGTATTCTAGAACGATTAAAGAAGAATATTTTTGTCAATCAATACAAAGGAATGGAAGTTGAGGATATTTATATTCCACCTTTGCTCGGGAAATTAGAAAAAGTTGAAAAAGAAGGAATATTGACATCTGAATACCGTCTGACTAAAACTTCTGGGCAGGAAGAATTTTTAGAGGAAGTAGTTAATAGCAGAACTAATAGTAGAGGCTCAAGGGTGGCAATAATTGGCGATCCAGGTATGGGGAAAAGTATATTTCTGCAACGCATAGGCGAATGGATTGCTTCTAAAATGGGAGAAATCGTATTTTTTGTGTCTTTAGCAGACTTAAAATCTCACCAAACTCTGGAAGATTTTCTCCAAAATCAATGGCTAACTGATGCTTCTGAGAAAGTGAAGTTACCATTTTTTTATATAAAAACTCAAACAGAGATGTTTGCAAATAAGAAAGTATGGCTGCTTTTAGATGGTGCTGATGAAATGCTGATTGATTATGGCAGTCCTCTGAAGCAAATTAATCAATATTTAAATGCCTCCGAGTGGATTTCCCAAGCAAAGGTAATTTTGACCTGTCGAGCTAATATTTGGGAATCTTACAAACAAGATCTAAGTAATTTTGATATTTATCAGTTGAGGGACTTGAGCTATGGCAATAGAGTTGAGCCGTTTATTTTTAGATGGTTTGCCAAAAATCCAGAAGTCGGTAAAAAGCTGTACGCAGAAATATCCCAACCAGAAAGAATTAGAGATTTAGCTCACAATCCTTTACAACTATCGTTAATTTGTGGAGTATTTGAGCAGTCGGGACAACTTCCTAGGGTGAAGGCAGAACTTTATCAAAAATTTATAGATAATATTTATGTATGGCGTAATGAGATCGATGATAGTCGTAAAAAAGAGATAAACCGCAAGTTAGGAAAATTGGCGATGCGATCGCTCTCTCCACGAAAATTAGGAAGAGAAACAGGAAATAAATGGATCAAATTTGTAGAGCAATATTACGATAAGCTACCAGCAAAGCAACAGCAATCAGTGGATAAAGTCGTCCGCTTGTGGATATGGGCAGGGCTAGATTATCAAGATTCTCCATTCCGAATTTCCCATGCGATCGCTAATACTGTCCTCGATCAAGATTTACCTTTAATACTAGAGCTAGGGCTATTACAGCAAGTTGGAGTATCGGGTAAATATAACAGTCAAGAACGAATTTATACATTCTTACATCCGGTTTTTCATGCCTATTTTGCTGCTCAACGCATTGAATCCGATGAATGGAATTTTTGGTTTAAGCATGATAGATACTACCCACTACATCAAAATGGTACCTATCAAATTTTTGATCCCCATTGGCAAGAGGTGATTCTTTTGTGGTTTGGTCGAGAGGATATTCCTAAAACATCTAAAGAAGATTTTCTTGAAGCACTTTTTGAGTTTAGAGATTCCTTTAATAACGAGCAACGAAAATACTGCTATGGGTTTTACCATCTACAGGCTCACTTTTTGGCGGCAAAAGCTTTAGCTGAGTTTCCTGACTGCTCGAAAAATTTAGCTGAAAAAATTGCCCAAGAAGTAGTTGATCTCAGTTATGGCTATTACAAAAGTGATACTGATTGTTATATTCCTGTAGAACCAGTTTATGCAAGAGCAAATAAAATATTACGACAAACAGATAAACAAATATCGATAAATCTATTGGTACAAAAGATTGAAGCGCAACCAGAAATCAGACTCAATCCCGCTTTCACTCTCCAAGAAATTTACTCGGGGCATCCAAAAGCTGTAGAGATATTCTTAGAGGAGTTTGAAAGTTTATGTAATCAAGATAGTGATGGACTAGATCTCTTATATGCCCAAGAGTGTCTAGCTGAATCATCCATAGATAACTTAGAAGTAATTAATAAGCTGTCAGAACTGAATAAATCAAAATTATTAGATGAAGTGGCACAATCAGCAATTGCTATGACTTTGGGTGCGATCGCAATTACCCAAGAGCATAAAGCCATAGAGGGTATAGATAAGTTACTTGATATTCATGCTAATACCTATGATCAATACCGCCCATATTATCTAGGCGAAAACTTAGAAAAGATCGTGGCAGTGAATCCTCGCACTCAGACCTATATTATTCAAAAGCTAGTGGAATGCCTAGAAAATTCTAGCCGCTTAAATCACTACCAAAGAGAAGAAAGACTGATGGCGATCGCCGAGAGTTTGCTCAGAATTGCCCCAGTTAACCCATTAGGGGCTGAAACCCTTGTAAACATTGCTCTAGCGTCCAATGAATATCATAGATTATCCACAAAAGTAGCCATTGAGAGACTAGGTAAGGCTGGCAAGGGAACTCTAAATTCTGAAATCACAAGCTTTGAACTTATTTCAAATTCGCCAAAAATTAAAACGGCGATCGCAAAAGCGATAAATAAAGCCACTGCCAACTTCGATCCCAACTATACCGAAGGCGATCAAGATTTAATTTGGGATAAACTGCTAGAGATATTAGAAGAAATAGCGATCAGCGATGATGCCACCATAGAAATTATTACTAAACAGCTAGAACAAGCTGAGAAACCCTATAAAAGAATGTATTTAGCTAAGTGCTTAGGTAAAATCGACCCAGAAAATACCAATGCGATCGTGGCTTTATTAGAGTTAGGCAATCCCAATAATCAGCTTTATGACTCCATGAAAGAAAGAATGGAATCGGATCAAGCCCGATGCTATGCCGTAGATTTTTTGGCACAAATTGATTTTAATCCTACTAGAGCGATCAATATTCTCTTAAATCTCCTCCAAGAATTCACTGAAAGATGGCAGTCTGCTTTACTAGAGTCAGAAATTAGTGATGAAGATCTAAAAAAGGGAGATTTTTATCCCAATTATAGTCCTCTGGGTGATTTCAGCCCTCTTTTTAATATGGTGCTTAGGCAGTTAGCCAAATTAGGAAGTAATAATCTTGGAGTAATTCAAGCCTTGACTGAATTTTTAGATGTACCTAGTCCAGTTTCTTGGAGAGTGGATGCTGCATATTACCTAGCAACGATTGATATGGGCAATTCTCAGGCAATTGGAACTTTACTAGATGTCTACCGTAGCAAAAGCTGGAAAGATTCTGAAAACAGGATTGTAAACTTAGCTCGTGAATATACTAAATCAGGCGATCGCCCACAGATTCTAATAGATGCAGTTACAGAGTTATTAAATGATATTCAAGATGAGAGTGATAAAATGCGCTATGCCGAAACCCTAGGGAAAATGGATTCAGGTAACAGAAATGCGATAAATGCCTTAGTCAATATTCTTAACAGGACAAAAGGGATGCACTTAAGTAATCCTCGCACTGCCTTAGTGAATATCTTGCAAGGTGAAGGAGCAAAATCAGCCTGTACGGAAATTGTTAGCACTCAAAGAAAATACTTAGAGGAGATGGAGAGGCAAGACTGCGATCGCTATCAGGAATGGTTGGAAGTCTTCTTTCATTGTGCCGAAATCTTAACTTATCCTGAATTCTTTAAAGCATGGCATCAGGATATTTACATATTTCCTCAGCCACAGCTCAGAAAATTAATATGGCTATTAATTGCCCCATTGACAAATCTTGTTGCACTGATAGCCACATATTGGCAGCAGCCTCTTTTACTTCCATTGGATAAGCTCTACGATTTAATAAAATTTATTACAAGAAAGGTCAGGAAATGGATTTATTAAGTTCTAGTAAACCCATTTCTTTTGAAATAGTTTATTAAATTAAAGCTCAATTATTTTTAGATATTTCTGTAGTGGCAGCGATCGCCATCCCAGCCAAAGAAAATGATTCGCTACGCTCAGGTAGAGTCGAGGTGAGGTATTATCCTCAGCCCCTCTCTTTTAGATCCGAGCGTGCGACTTTCACCGCACTCGGCTCCCGATATTCTTAGCTTGCGCTTTTGCTCATGTGAATATAATCGTGGCAGGATTCATGTATCGCTACAAGATTGTTATGCCTCCAATTATTATGATTTCCATCTACGTGGTGTAAATG
>Ga0163154_10004572_pt1 | contig 18062 bp, 21 predicted proteins | sample OliLakLV19MP9P1_FD_148649 | JGI IMG/M metagenome (GOLD analysis project Ga0163154, IMG submission 148649) | Freshwater microbial mat bacterial communities from Lake Vanda, McMurdo Dry Valleys, Antarctica - Oligotrophic Lake LV.19.MP9.P1 | ecosystem: Environmental > Aquatic > Freshwater > Lake >...
GTTTGCTAAAGAACAACTCGTTTTATTTTTACGGGAATGGTACATGCACCCCAATGGACAAATGCCTGCTTATGAATGGGCATTTGGTGATGTAAATCCCCCGGTTCATGCCTGGAGCTGCATAGAAGTTTTTAAGATTGATAAAGAAAAAACAGGTGTTGCCGATTATAAGTTTTTAGAAAAAGTATTCCATAAACTATTGCTCAACTTTACCTGGTGGGTAAACCGAAAAGACCATAAAGGCAATAATGTTTTTGAAGGTGGTTTTTTAGGACTGGATAATATTGGTGTGTTTGACAGGAGCAGCGCTCTGCCGGGCGGTGGTGTGTTAGAGCAGGCGGATGGTACAGCATGGATGGCTTTGTATAGTTTAAATATGCTGGAGATAGCCTTGGAACTTAGCCAATATAATGATGCATACGAAGACGTAGCCACTAAATTTTTTGAACATTTCATTTATATAGCAGATTCGCTAAACAGAATTGGCGAAGACTGGACGGGTGCATGGGATGAAGAACATGGCTTTTTCTATGATGTGCTTTCAATGCCTGATGGACAATACATACCTGTAAAGGTTCGGTCACTCGTTGGCTTAAGTTCACTGTTCGGTGTATTAGTTATTAAAAAGGAAATGCTGGAAAAAGTACCGGATTTTTACAGGCGGCTTAAATGGTTCAGGAATTATAGAAAGGAAAATCATCAATACCAGGTGATTGAAGACCTGAAAGAAAACGATGATATTTTATTATCACTGGTACCACGCAAAAGGCTTGAACGAATGATGGAATCATTACTGGATGAAAAAGAATTTTTGGCTCCGGGGGGTATCCGCTCTCTTTCAAAAATTCACGAAAAACCTTATGAAATAAATATCAAAGGGCAGGTGTTTGGATTAAACTACCAGCCCGGAGAATCCAATTCCTCCCTATTCGGCGGCAACTCTAACTGGAGAGGCCCTGTATGGATGCCCATGAATTACCTGTTGGTGTTATCATTAAAAAAATACTGTGATTATTACAGGGGGCAATGTGTTGTTTCCTTTCCTGCTGATAATGGTAGCTCAATGCCGCTTACAATGGTGAGTATCCAATTAGCTGAGCGCCTCATCGCTGTATTTAAAAAAGATAATGAGGGAAAACGCCCTGTTCACAATAATACAATTCAATATCAAACCGATCCCAATTTTAAAGACCTGGTATTATTCTATGAATATTTTCATGGTGATGATAGCAGGGGTGTTGGTGCATCTCACCAAACAGGATGGACAGGTGTAATAGCTGAATTAATTAACAGGGTGAATTCACAAAGCATTTAGCAATGATTTTCAATTGAAAACGGTTTGATTTGTTCGGTTTATCTTTAAGTTGCATTGGAAATTATACCTGGTTGAATCTTGGGCTTTAGGAAATTTATAATCTCAGCCATACTTTTCATAACGCTATTTGAGTATCTCTTCTTTTTCTTTAAAACGGCCATTTCATCATTATTCGAGAGAAGGTTTTTTACAGGCCTGTCTATGGGAGGCACTGCTGTATTTTTAATCTACTCTGGGTGGGGAAAAAAATCAGGCGCACACATGAATCCGGCAGTAACCCTTACTTTTTTGTTGCTGAAAAGAATAAGCAGGGTCGATGCATTTTTTTATATCGTTGTCCAATTTATCGGAGGCCTATTGGGAGTATTAGTGGTGCTGCTTTTGTTTCCCGGCTTTGTTAAGGATGATTCTGTAAACTATGTGATAACCATACCGGCTGGCAATGGTATTATGGCCGCATTTATCTATGAATTTTTGATGTCATTTATTTTGATAGGAGCTATTTTACTGGTAGGAAATTCTAGATTAAAAAAACATACCGGTTATTTTGCAGGTCTGCTTTTAGTGATTTACTTGGTTTTGAAGCACCTTATTCCGGAATGAGTATTAATCCTGCGAGAACGATTGCCTCTGCGCTACCAGCCAAAGAATTTACTGCTTTATGGATCTATTTTGCTGCACCAATTGGCGGCATGCTGCTTGCAGGATTGCTGTACCGTTCCATATACATTTGGCTAAAAGGAAATTGCCTGGATATGATGTTGCATGTGAATGGAAACTGTGACGAGAATGAAAGTTATACACCCGAAATCTGAAATAATTTGTCCAACTGCTGTCAATAAAGTATCACTTATCAGGTTAAATACCTTTTTGCCCAGGATGCAATCATCATCCCAACATAAGTTGAGTCACCACTATTAGAAAGCAGGTGGTCTGCACCATCCAAAGAAATAAAGCTTTTAGGATGCATGGCGGCCTGGTATATATTGGCAGCATTTTCAATGCCTACTGTGGTATCCTGCGGGGAATGTAACAGCAACAAAGGTTTATGCAACGCATGTACAATCGTTCGGAAATTCTTTTCGCTGATGTCGTCTAAGAACTGTTTTTTAATGCTGAAATTTCTTCCGCCAATTGAAACATCTGCTACACCATTTGAGTGAATTTCTTCTAAACCGTTTCTAAATAAATGCATAATATGAGATGGGTCACTGGGCGCTCCAATGGTTGCAATAGCTTTTACACTTTCAATCTTAGATGCTGCGAATATTACTGCCGCACCGCCCAGCGAATGACCAATTAAAATATCCGGGGCCTTATAGTTTTTCTCTAAAAAATCTGCAGCACTTATCAAATCCTGAATGTTTGAAGAGAAGTTGGTGTTTTCGAAATCACCTTCACTTTCCCCCAGCCCGGTAAAATCAAATCGTAACACAGCGATACCATTATCAGTTAAAGCTTTTCCAATATTTTTTACGGCGGTCAGGTTTTTGTTGCAGGTAAAGCAATGAGCAAAAAGTGCAAAGCCCAATGGCTCCTGTATTTCCGGCAATTCAAGTATTGCCGCTAATTGTTCACCAGCCTCATTTTGAAATTTTATTTTTCTTAAACTCATACCTCAATGGCTTTAAAACTTTCGTCAAATTTTTCTACGTTTAATAATGCGCCTGGTTTTATTTCCGGATAAATTTTATCATAGGTCATTACCTTATCCATAGCTACCCGGCGGTAAATATGGCAGCGCTTTAATTCATCCGGGTGACTAATACCAATGGCCGCCATTAATTCAGTAAAGCTATTTACTGTTGCTTTATGATAATTATACACCCTTGCGGCTTTATCGGCTGGGTCAAGCCCTTTCATTAAGCCTTTATCCTGGGTGGCAACACCCACAGGACATCTATTGGTGTTGCATTGTAAAGCCTGTATGCAACCCAATGCCAGCATCATACCACGGGCACTGTTGCATAGGTCAGCGCCTAAAGCAATGACCCTTGCCATATGGAATCCCGTAAATATTTTTCCGGCTGCAATTAGCTTAATATCTTTTTTCAAATCAAAGCCTACCAACGTATCATAAGCAAAGGCAAGCCCATCCCTCAAAGGCATACCCATAGAGTTAGTAAATTCAATTGGGGCGGCACCAGTTCCACCCTCGCCACCGTCTATGGTAATAAAATCAGGCTTTATACCGGTTGTAATCATAGCCCTGCATATATCTGCAAATTCATGCTCTTTACCAATACAAAGTTTAAACCCAACGGGTTTACCACCAGAAGCGTCACGTAATATTTTGATGAAATACATTAATTCTTCCGGATCAGTGAAAGCTGTATGCCCTGACGGTGAATGAACATCCGTAAAAGGTTGTACACCCCTTATGACTGCTATTTCAGGTGTGTTTTTACTGGCGGGTAAAATACCACCATGCCCGGGTTTAGCGCCTTGCGATATTTTCAATTCAATCATTTTAATACTGCTTAAAGCTGCTGTTTCTTTAAACTTTTCAGTACTAAAATTTCCATCATCATCCCGGCAACCAAAATACCCGGTTCCAATTTGCCATACCAGGTCGCCACCATTTTCCAAATGATACTGGCTTACACCACCCTCGCCGGTATTGTGTGCAAATCCTCCCATTCTTGCACCATTGTTTAAAGCCAACACTGCATTTTTACTTAATGCTCCATAGCTCATTGCTGATACATTAAATAAGCTGGCTGAAAAAGGTTGTTTGCACTGTGCCCCTCCAATTATTACACGGGGTATTTTCATTTCCTTTGTAATAGGTTTCGCATAAATGGAATGTTCCATCCACTCATATCCTGCTTCATAAACATCCATTTGCGTTCCGAATGGCGCAGTATCATTTGCATTTTTTGCTCTTTGATAAACAATATTTCGGAATAGCCTGTTTATTGGCCTTCCTTCGGTATCTGTTTCCACAAAATACTGCATGATTTCTGGTCTTATTTTTTCAAGTATATAGCGTAGTTGGCCGATAACCGGAAAATTTCTTTTGATGGAATGTTTTTTCTGAAAAATATCCACGTAACCAATTACTATTAATGGAACTATACAAATCATCCACCATATAATACCTGGCCAAACCTGTGCGATGCCAATTACACTCGCAGGAATTAATATCGAAAGCATAATAAAAGCCGAACGAACTCTCATGAAAATATTTTTTGTATAGAATTGAAAATATGTGGTGGTAAATAGCCAAAGTTTATAGATTACATTGAAGATTTTTCAGGAATAAAATATTACCTACCTCGTGGTGACGAACACCCTGGATAGCTGCGGATTCAACTTTTTGTGTGATGGCTAAAGTTGTGGTATTACAGGTTAGTGAAAACCCGTAATCAAATCCGTAAATAAAGTGATTCGGAACGGGCTTTGCGCTTATCTCACTTTTGACTACATCTGTTTCAGCTTTGTTACTGTTATTTTTTATCCTGTTGCCAGAAATTAATGTATTGAAAAATTGGTATTCAATTACCGGTCTAAAAATTACATTGGCTTGCCATTGTTCAGCATTTGATTTGATAGTGGCTGTATGATACCTGTTAATAAACCCATTAAAGTATGGATTCATTTTACCAACTCTTAAAAGTGAATATAATGAGATAGCATTCGTCATTGTTCCAGCCATAATTTTAGAACCGCCTATCAGCTCTATGCTGTTATTTTTTTGAAACAACATTTTTTCAGCAGTCAAATTTATATTCAACACAAATTTTGATGAAACCTGGTTGTCCCAGCCATTGGGCCGTTGATAATTGATCAACTTGTGAATTGCAATCTGGGATTCCTTAGCAAAAGAGTTCGGGCCAATAGTGCCTAAATATAATTCTGTATGTAAGCTATATTTTTTCCGGGCATTGGAAGAATGGAGGGATTTAATTGCAAACAGGGCGCCTGCATAATTATAATCTTTTGGTGCAGACAATGAAGTTGAAATATCCCTGGGAGTGTACATTAATTGCATTATCCCCCAGCCGTAAGTATTTATCGCATTCTTCCCTGCTTTCGGCATCCATCTGTTCAAAAATTTCTTATTAGCATTTTCTTTCTCGTAAAAAATATCCAGCCGGGTGCCGTTGGTGTAGGCTTCATCCGTTCCACTTCCACGAAGATTGATGAAATCATTGTCCTCGTAAAATCGAAACATGGTGTTTGTTGAAGTGTTTCTTTGTGCACCGCCTGCAAAAGGAATTGAAAGCAGGACAAGCCCTGTAAAAAGTATTAATAAAAGTCTCATAAAATTGGTTTGAAGTTTTAATTTTTTTGTTTCGATAGCTGCCATTGAGATGAATAACGGCATCTGATAATAAAGACTCTTTATCAGGATATTCCTTACAAATATTTTGTCTTTATAAATGAATGTTCTGCGAAATAGATGATTAAATACCTGTATCGAAATATACAGGTTAGTTATTTTAACTTACAGGTAATCCCTTGTGGATAGGGAAGATTATGTGAGAACCTAATCAATCCTTTTTAATGAGTATATGCCGGAAATAATTATTGCAGCTATGCAAAAATTCACCAACATTATTGGTGAATCATTCATTAAATTTTTTCGAAAAATTTAAAAATCGTGGAGAGTCTTTTGTTTAAAACGAATGCTCATCAATCATTTTAATAATCCTGTCATTTGCCACAGCAGACATGCTTTCTTCAGCATGAACATGCTTGCTTTCTTTTGAAATTTGCTTTGTTTGTTGCTCAAACTTTTTGCAAAAAGAACACATGGAAGTATGCATAGACAATTGCATCTTTCCTAATATAGACAATTTGCCTTCTTCCTTTTTTGCCATTAGTATGGTAGCTTCCTTACAATTCAGCATCAGGTATTTCATCATAAATCGCTTCATATTCTTCAATTTTTTAACCAGTAATGTTCTACACAATCCCTCATTTGCAAACGGGCCCTGTGTATCAATACCCAATAGTTAGACGGACTTATGTTTAAAACCTTACAGATTTCTTCAGACTCCAGGTCTTCCAAATACTTTAAAGTAAAAACATGCTGTTGAAGTGCTTTAAGATGGTCTTTACACGAGTTAATTATCTTTTGTATTTCTTTCCGTTCTGTAGGATTATCGGAAGCATGCCAATCTTTAGGCATCCTGTTTTCAGCCCAATTGCCTTCTTTATCAAACCAATCATTTTCAGCAGCCCGTAAATCCGGCATGGACATAAAGGATTGTTCGGTAGCCTTCTTTCTATAAAAGTCTACTATTTTATTTTTAAGGATGGTAAATAGCCAGTTTTTTTCTGATGCCTCTCCCTTATACCCGTCGAGTCCTTTTAACGCCGATAAAAAAGTCTCCTGTACCAAATCTTCTGCTATTTCAACGTCATTTACCCTGGGCAAAGCGTGTTGATACAACAGGGTTCCATATAGCGCAAACCATTTTTTGGGGTCAGCTTTGATTACCTGTTTTTCCATTGTTAAGGGGTTGTTTGAACCGTAAATATAAAGAATGTATCTGGGAATTGGTTTTGAACCTTTGGACTAAAGAGTTTTTTTTAACAGCAACATTGTAAGGTAATAAAAACCGGCTCGTCCTTAACAGCGCAGACTTACAATTTATTTTACCACCCTGTCAATTATGAGCAATTATTGTATCAATATGTTTATTGTATTCGTCCTCATGCAAGGATTTATAACGAGGACCTATTCGCAAAGCTGCTGCTCCGGCGGAGTGCCTATTTCAAATAACCTGGGCCTGCCGGCAGCAGATGAAAACACGTTTCAATTTGCGATAAGTTACGATCGAAATTTGCTGAATACGCTGAAAGATGGCCCAACAAAGTTAAATGATGACGCAAGAAAAAGGTTAACACATTCCGTTTTAGTTCAAGGCGGTTATGTATTTGATAAAAGGTGGAGTACGGAAATATTTTTGTCTTGGATACGACAAGAACGAATCATTAACCAGTTTGGTAACATAGGCCAAACTGTTGCACAGGGATTGGGAGACGCATTATTACTCCTGAAGTATAAATTAGTTTCAAATAGTACAAAACATATAAACTGGTTGATAGGTGCTGGTCCAAAATTCCCGACCGGCTCGTCAACCAAAAAAGATAAAAACGATATTACTTTGAATGCAGACCTGCAACCCGGCAGTGGTTCTTTGGATGTTATTACCTGGACGCAATTTTCAAAAAACAGTAAGCGTCGGCCTTCATTGACCTACTCTGGTACTGCAACCCTTAGTTTAAAAGGAAAGAATAATAGCTATCTCGGTTCGCAGGTATATCAGTTTGGAAATGAATTGATATTGATAGGAGGTATTGCAGACCAGTTTATAATAAATAAATTTTTAGGAGGAGCATCTATACAGGCGATATACAGGCATGCTTTTCAGGATGAAAACGATGGAGAAAAAACCCCGGGAACTGGTGGACGATGGGTTTTCATCCGGCCCGGATTAACGATTAAACCCGGCAGAACATCCGCTATCAACATGAGTGTAAGTGTACCCGTTTACAGTTGGGTAAGGGATACTCAACTTACGCCCACGGTAAGGTATAATGCAAGCTTCTATTATGAGATCCCCGGAAATAAATCAATTTATAAATCATTTAAACAATAATATTATGAAACTGCTACATCTCCTTTTGTTGCCCTTTATCTTTTTAATTAATAATGGTTGCAAGAAAAATACACCAGGTACAGGTGGAGGCAATTCCGGTTCAGGAACCAATGAATGGTCAATACCAAGAGACCGTGTTTTTGATGGTGGTCCGGGCAAGGATGGTATCCCGTCATTAACTGATCCGGCATTCATCAATGTATCGCAGGCCACCTATTTGACTGATAATGATTTGGTGGTTGGGTACAGGAAGGGTAATGATATCAGGGCATACGCTCACAGTATTCTCAACTGGCATGAAATAGTTAATGACGATGTTAGCGGAGATAAATTAGCTGTTGTTTATTGCCCTCTAACCGGTACTGCAACAGGATGGAGCCGAATGTTACCATCAGGCGAAACAACTTTTGGTGTTTCCGGTCTTTTATACAATGCCAATGTAATTCCCTTTGACAGAAAAACAAATAGCAACTGGTCGCAGCTATTATTAAAATCAGTTAACGGTTCGTTGAACGGAACAGACGTTTCGAATTTACAGGTCATTGAAACCTCGTGGAAGACCTGGAAAGAGATGTTTCCTGGTTCAAAGGTTTTATCATCAACCACGGGCTTTAGCAGAAACTATCTATCGTACCCATACGGGGATTACAGAACCAATAATAACAATGTTATTTTCAACATCGAGCCCGACGATAACCGATTGCCCCGTAAGGAAAGGGTATTGGGAGTAATAAAAGATGGCAAAGCAAAAGTTTATAAGTTTTCTTCATTAGCTGCTGGCAACGGAGTAATACAGGATGTATTTAAAGGAGAATCGCTGGTGATTGCAGGAAATGAACAGAAAAACATTATGGTGGCTTTTGAAAAGAAATTACCTGATAACAGTATCCCCGTTTTTTCTATAGACAACACAGGCGCAGGATTGTTGAAAGACCAGTTTGGAAATATATGGGATGCGTTTGGAATGGCTGTTTCGGGACCATTAACAGGACAAAAATTAAAATCACCACAGTTCATTATCGGCTACTGGATGGCGTTTGGTTCATTTTACCCGAATGCGGAAATTTTTTAAAATGAGTACAAATATTACCAATGAGCCGGCAATAGAACAACTGTTGATAAAACAATATTCAATTATAGAAAACATGGACAGAAGAGATATTTTGATACTACACCATGCCGGCATTGTAAGACGAATTCATGGAAAAAAAGTTATTCATGTAAGCGATGTAAGCATAAGGTATGTTTACTTTCTGCAAAAGGGATTAATGAAAATTTCAAATATAAATGATAAAGGAGAAGAAGTAATTAAATATTTTATAAAACCCGGGGCAGTATTTGGAGAACTTAACCTGCTGGATAATGAGGAGAGCCATCATGAGATAGCAGTAGCAATGGAAAATTGTGAAGTGTACTTTATACCTGTTGAAAATGTAAAAGAATTAATGATAACTAATAATTCTTTACGAAAAAGTATCCATCATTACATCAGCAAAAGAATTAAAAGAATGGAAGAGAGGATGTTTTCTTTGATGCTGAAAGACGTGAAAGAAAGGATTCTTGATTTTTTGAAAGAGTTTGTGTCAGAGTTTGGCTACCCGGTTAATGGTGGTTACCAGGCAAAGAATTTCCTTACCCATGAGGATATTGCTAAAATCACAACCACCAGCAGGCAATCTGTAACTACTACATTGGTGCATTTTAAAAAAATGGGGTGGATTGATTATGATTCACAAAACCTAAGCGTTTTTAATTTTCAGGATAAATAAGTTTTTTAAACCAACTTCAAATTAATACAATGACAAAAAAATCAATGAAACGAATTGGCCTGGTAATGCTGGCAGGTATTATAATTGCAGGTTCCATAGGTGCCTACCTGTTTTTTAAACCACACCGGGATGTGCAGGCCACCAATGCTTTTGCAGAGTTAAAAGTAGCTGAATTGGTAAGTGAATTTACCGCTGACGCCGGTAAGGCCAATGCAAAATACCTGGCAAGCGATGGCAACTCAAAAGTGCTGATTGTAGAAGGCCGTGTAAGTAAAATTTCCGACAATCAAAACGGCGAAAAAGTAATTGTTTTAAAAGCTGAAGGTGCAAAGGTTGGTGTAATCGCAACATTTACAAAAGCAACAACGGCCAATACACTATCAATTAAACCAGGTGATATTGTAAAAATAAAAGGTGCCATTACAGCGGGCAATCGGTACGATGCAGACCTTGATTTGTATGAACATGCCATACTTGTTCAAAGTGATATTGTAAAGTAAGCTGATGAAAAAAATCATTCGAAAGAATATACTAACCATAACCGGTACATTGTTCGGAGCATTAGCAGGTTTCTTCTACTGGAAATTTATTGGTTGCAGCAACGGCACCTGTTACCTGCAATCCAACCCTGTTAGAATGACCTTGTATGGCGCATTAATGGGTGGCTTACTACTTAATTTGTTTAAACCTACTATCAATCAACAACAGCATGAGAAATAAAATTAAAATCGGAATCATTTTATTAGCAATAGCCATCACTAACCGTTCAATGGCCCAGGAAAGCGGTAAGCTTTATTTTACCACATCGTTTGGAGTAATTGCCCCACAAGGAAAATTTAGTAAGGCAATTAAATCCACCATGGCCTTTAATTCAGGCGTGGAGATGGCACTTAAAAACAACTGGTATAGCCAGCTTGTATTTGACTTTAATGCGTTAAAATACGACCAGCAGATTAGAGATGCCAATTCTCCTTTCCTGTTCCAAAATACAAACAGTTCTTTATTATTACTTGGACTAAATGGTGGCAAAAATATTCCTTTTAAAAATGGAAAATGGTTCACTTCCTTGTATGGCGGCGGGGGGTATCTCAATATTGGAGAACCAAGGGTAACGATAGATAATATTGCCAATATTGCCAAACAGGATGTGGCAAGAAAAAGCAGCGTATTTGCAAGAGGCGGCGCAAGACTTGCCTATAAAACCAAATCCAGTTTTTTTCAAACACTCTATTTTGATGCTTCTTACTGGGCTTCTCCTGCTAAAATACAAGGCGGCAACATTAACGGATTCTCTTTTTATGTAGGAACCAGGTTTGGAACGGTACAATAAAAAATTTAAATCAATTTTTAAAAAATAAAAGATACAAGTATGAAAAATGTAGCATTAAAATCCATGCTCCTCGCATTGGTAGCAATCGTTGGTTCTTCCGTTTTCTTTTCGGCAAATGCACAATCGAAAACTGCTGCGCCCAAAGTATATGCTGTAATTAACAAGGCCAACTGGTGCCCGGCATGCCAGGCAAATGGTGAAAGAATGATGAAAGAAGTAATACCGGCCTGTAAGAATTTAAAGGTGAAATTTGTAGCCAATGATCTTACTGATGCAACATCCATCTCAAGGTCAACAACGGAATTACAAAAGAACAATATTTACAATTCGGTAAAAGAAACAAAATCAACCGGGGTTATTTTGCTGGTAGATGCAAAAACAAAAAAAGTAATCAGGCAAATCAGTGTAACAAGGCCATCCGAAGAAATTATCAAAGAGATTATAGCAGCACAAAGTTAATTGGTTGTTTTTTCATAGACAGGTTGATGGTTGTTTTAAAGTAACAGTCTTCTTGAAAAAGAAGACTGTTTACAAATAATTTATTAAAAAAATACAATGAGAAAAATAATAGATCTTTCATTTCAGGTTGGAGCAATAATGTTGATAGCAATCCTGGTATTGGTGTTTGCAACCTGTAATAATAAAGCAAAAGATAAAGTGGCAATTGATTCAAAAGATGGGGTTCAGTTTATTGCCAGTTCCCTGGAACAGGCTGCCGCTTTAAGCAAAAAAGAAAATAAACCCATATTCCTTCTCGCCCACGCAAGCTATTGCAGCTCCTGCAAAAAGATGTTCAATAATATCTTTCCATTAAAGGAGGTTGGAGATGTATTTAATAAAAATTTTATTAACGCCCAGGTAGATATTGAAAGCGACGAAGGGATAAAGATTGTAAAAGACTTTGAAGTTGCAGGAACGCCAACCTTACTTTTTCTTGCGCCTGATGGAAAGGTAATTAATAGATCAAGTGGGTATCAAAATAAAGAAGAGTTGCTTGCCCTGGCGGGTACAATAAAGCCAATAAATAACTGAGTAATATTAATTGATTAATTTCAGTTAAATCTTACAACTTATGCGGTTACTTTTTATACTATTTTTATTTGCAACAAATTCTGCTATTGCCCAAAAAATTGATTCATTATTTTTGGATGCTGCCATTACCAAATTGCAAAACTCAAAAGAGTATACATTGAAAGTGGCTAACGGGATGCCTGAAGAAAAATATGGTTTTAAACCTGTGCAGGATGAAATGAGCTTTGGCGAACAGCTTCTGCATATTGCCTCAAATTTAAACTGGTTGACTTCAACTTACATTACCAGCAGTAAAAGTCCTGTAACAAAGGAAGCAACCAAGGTTCAGAAAAAAGAAGAAATTTTAGCGGTATTAAACAAAACTTATGAATATGCCATCGGCGCATTAAAATTGTTTGAAGCCTCCCATTTAGCAGATACCGTTTACTTTTTTGCAGGTACTAAAACCAAGCTCCAGATTATTAATTTAATCAGCGATCACCAAACCCACCACCGGGCACAGATGATTGTATATTTAAGATTGAACGGCATTAAACCACCGGACTATGTTGGGTGGTAATGGTATAGCAACCTAGCCGACTTCGGCCAACGCTTGTAAAAAAATCTGACTCAACTTTTCATCTGCTTTGCCGGCCACAGCTATAATTTCCGCAATATTAACCGGCTGCAGATTATCAGGGTCGCATTCATCCGTTATAACGCTTACCGCAGCACAGGCCATTCCAATATGATTGGCAACAATCACTTCCGGAACGGTACTCATGCCAACCATGTCTGCACCTATTCCTCGTAAAAAACGATATTCAGCTTTTGTTTCCAGGTTGGGCCCCATTACGGATACATACACCCCTTTTTTAATTTCAATGTTAAGTTCTTTACCTGCGTTTAAAATAAGTTGATTTAAGCGGACATCATAAGGCTTGCTCATATCTACAAAGCGGTTTCCAAATTCAGGGGAATTTAATCCCCGCAATGGGTTATCGGGCAACTGGTTTATATGGTCTTCAATCAAAACCAAATCTCCTTTTTTATATCCTGCATTCATGCCACCAGCCGCATTACTCAAAAAAAGACATTTTACGCCCAACGCACCAAGCACCCTTATGGGAAAAGTAATTTCCTGCATACTATATCCCTCGTAATAGTGAAAGCGGCCCTGCAAAACAATTACTTTCTTCCCTTGAAGATTGGCCAAAATTAGGTTGCCTTTATGAAATTCAACAGTCGCTTCAGGAAAATTTGGAATTTCCTGATAGGAAATTGACTTTATTACGTCTACATGATTCAGGAACGAACCGAGTCCTGTTCCTAAAACAATTGCGGTATCAATATTGTTAAATTCATAACTGGTAAGGTAGCGGGTTGTTTCTGCTATTTTGGGCAAGATATCTTTCATAAAATAAAAAAGTGTTTAAATGAAAATAGTGATTTTAGATGAATGAACAATTGATTCAATATTTAGTTTCTCAGATATCATTTATTAATAAACACATTAATTATATTTAGTTTTTACAGTACAAATAAATCGTAAAAAAATGTCAAATCACTATTACAATGCCGAAGACCTTAACAAGTTTGGAGATGTTGGTAAATACCAAAAAGAATTAGCCGATAAATTTTTTGGCTGGTACGGCGAAGTATTTAAAGACAGTGCGCTGAGCGCCAAAGAAAAGTCGTTAATTGCCCTTGCCGTGGCCCATGCCGTGCAATGCCCTTACTGCATTGATGCCTACAGCAGCGATGCGTTTGAAAAAGGATGGAGCGAAAGCCAACTGATGGAAGCCGTGCATGTAGCAGCAGCTATAAAAGGCGGAGCCGCATTGGTGCATGGTGTACAAATGATGAATAAAGTGAAGGAGATTGCAATGTAATTATGAAATCATTAAAAGCACAACATAGCCCGCTGGCAGATGCCCACGAGCAAATCGAAATACTCGAGCATGGCGCAAATCACGATGACGCTTTCAGGTTGATTCCCTTTCAGCAAAAGCTGGAGGGCATAGGTTTGTATCCGCTGAAGCCAACACGATTGGAAATTTTTCAAATCAATGTTGGCAAGATGTGCAACCAGGTATGCAAGCATTGCCATGTGGATGCCGGCCCCGACCGAAAAGAAATTATGACCAGGGAAACCATGCAGCAATGTTTGGAAGTATTGAAAACAAATCCTTCATTTAAAACAGTCGACCTCACCGGCGGGGCACCAGAAATGAATCCGGAATTTCGCTGGTTTATAGAAGAAATAAAAAAGGTAAATCCATCCATAAACATCATTGTGCGGTGCAACCTTACCATCATCCTTTCAAACAAAAAGTATTACGACCTGCCAGATTTTTTTAAGCAACATAATATTGAGGTTGTTTCATCTTTACCATTTTATACAAAGGATAGAACAGACCGGCAACGGGGTGATGGCGTGTTTGAAAATTCTATCAAAGCATTACAAATGCTGAATGCTGTAGGATATGGTGTTGCAGGAAGTGGCCTGACACTCAATCTTGTTTACAATCCGGCAGGCGCTTTTTTACCGCCTTCACAAACATCTTTAGAAAAAGATTTTAAAGACTCGTTAAAAAGAGATTTTGGAATTGTGTTTAATAATTTATTCGCCATTACCAATTTGCCCATCAGCCGCTATTTGGATTATTTATTGCAATCGGGTAATTACGAAAAATACATGGAAAAATTAATTACGGCGTTTAACCCGGCAGCCGCTGCAAATGTAATGTGCCGCAATACCATTTCTGTTGGATGGGATGGCTTTATCTATGATTGTGATTTTAACCAAATGCTGGAATTAAAAGTGGATTGCAGCAGCAAACATATAGCTCAATTTAATTTGCAGCAATTGGCAAACCGTTCAATTGTAGTTAACCAGCATTGCTATGGATGTACAGCAGGCGCAGGCAGCAGTTGTGGAGGTGCCGTTACAGTGTAAGTATGCAAGCAGCCTTAATCATATTTGTCCGCAACCCTGTATTGGGAAAAGTAAAAACAAGAATTGCTGCTACCATTGGTGATGAAAATGCATTGGCAGTTTACAAACATTTGTTGCATCATACCAAAAACATTACAGCAGGCGTTCAGGTAACCCGTTTTGTTTTTTTTGCAGATGAAATAGCAACAAATGATTTATGGAACGGCTATGAAAAATGTTTACAAAGCGGAAGTAATTTAGGCGAACGCATGAGTAATGCATTTGAATGCCTCTTTGAAAAAGGATTTACTAAAATTATAATTATCGGAAGTGATTGTTTTGAGCTGGATGAGAAAATAATATCAGGCGCTTTTTTAAAATTGAATGAATACGAAACTGTAATTGGCCCGGCAACAGATGGCGGCTACTATTTATTGGGGATACAATCGCCTTTTAAGAACCTGTTTGAAAATATTACCTGGAGCAGCAACAGCGTATTTGATGAAACCATCAAACAAATTGAACAAAGGAACCTATCGCTTTTTTTATTGCCATCTTTAAACGATGTGGATGAAGCGAAGGATATAACATTTGACTATTAAAATTATAATAATGGAACATGCTTATTTAGAAACAACAAAGAATGTTTACAAAGATCAGAACACCTGACTTTGGCGGAATTTAAGATGACACCAACTGGTAAATAATTTTCAAATCAGTTCCGGGGTATTCTGTATCGGTTTCGTTTAATTTTTCACATAAATACTGCACCACCTTATCCTCCTTTTTATAGTTGAGATTATGGAACTTCACGGTTAGGGTTTTATTTAGATAATCTGGAATAATGTCTGCATCTGATGTAAAAATTTTCTGTAATAATTGTCTGCCTTCATCGGGATGGCTTAATTGATTTTTTATCATATTGTACATTGCTGTTTCCGCTCTGTAAGCAATCATTTTGATGTTATCCATGAATTGTTTTCTGACGTTTATTGCATTGGTAAATTTTTCCGTGGGTGGAAGTGAACCGAAGGTTATTTTTCTATCTACCTCCTTTTTTTTATTTTTTATTTCTAATATTTGTGCTTCTACCTCTTTTATTTGCTGATGCATTTCTGCTTTTTTAGCAATGCTGCGTTCTAGCTTTTTGCCTTTTTCGTTCTCTAATTTTAAGGTGGTGTTGGCAAACAGTGTTTTTTGTTTGGTTAGGTTTCCATTGAGCGATCTTAATTGGCTTTCTAAAAGTTTATAGGCCGGGTTTACCAGCATCCTGGTATCACTGATTGTTTCCTTCTGATAGCTCACAAGTCCATCAATATCAAAGTTTTCCGACATGTATTTGAAAAAGTTTTCCTGACACCATCTTGCAAACATGTACAAGCCTACGGCTACTATACCCAGTGTCCAATTGGTAGTGAGTATAGAGGTTTGATGACCGGATTTTGATAGCTTTCTTATTTCCCTGCAGGAAACTTCTATGGGATTTGCTTTGTCATTATTTGTTAACGTAATTGTTTTTTCGGATAGTTTTAATTTTTCCTTTGTCCCGTCTTCATCGATCGTTTCATATTCGGTAAAATCTTCTTCCAGCCATTTGTCTTTTACATTTTTATTGTAGGTACAAATGGCGACTCGCTTTTCCCATAAATAATGAAAAAACTCCACGCTATAACATTCCCGGTCACACACAATCATCAATTTGTGCAACTGGGTATTTTGTAGCAATTCTTCTGTAGTAGGCTGCTTAGGCACCTCTGCTTCCAGACGAGGTAATATGGTTGTTTTTATTTGCTCTATCATACCACTGTTGATAGCTTCGTTAACCACAAAAAAGGGCTGGCCGGTTTTATCATTTACCCAATAGTCGGTACTGCCACTCATGCATAAACGAAGCCGGCTTGTAAAACGCTTGGGCATATTGGTGGTGTGACCATAGTATAAATTGACATGGCCATCTATGTACAATACGCCCGCCAATCCAGTATTGGCCGCCATCCAGCCCTGACTTAATTGCGCACTCCACTGTTGTACATTACCTTTTGTAGCAAACAGATCTATGCGCTCACGCAAGGTTTTTACTTCCGGTATTCTGTCCAACCCCATTACCCTTCCTAATTCCCCACAGGGAATAGTGTTAGCCTGGTTGACATTTTTAACTCTTAGTAAGCTTAAAAATGCTAAGCATAAGAAAACCATTTCTTCTGTATAATACACCCCTTCCAGCTTAAAATCTTTGCTATGCTTAAGTAATCCATTGCACAATAAGGCAGGCAAACTCAGCAGAACACCTGCACAACTCAGGTCTGTTTGCTCATTAAATTTAGTGGTGGCGGGAGTGCCCTTTACCGCAGCCAATATCCTTTGGGCGGCATTACTACATGCTTTTCCCATACCGGTATTATTATCTATAACAATACGGTCCGATTTGGTCGGGACGTAACTATTTTCCGCTATGGCTTTAGGTGCTATTAAAGTAAGCCGATTTTGTCGGATGGCTTTTTGAATAGTATCAACTTTTATTGATAACGCTTCCGCTATCTCCGGGAGTGTATCACCCTGACTGTATTTTATTTGTATTTGAGTGATTATAGCATCCGTAAGTTTTAAATTTTCAGCCTTTTTTTTTACTTACAAAATCTGCCAACTCTTTACTTTTTTTATAACGCTTCACCCAACGTTTTACACTAACAGGACTTACTCCAAAGCAATTGACAATGTCTTTCTGTTTACAGGAACCGTTTGCAAGGAGCTGACTGGTGATGTATCTAAAACTATCTATATCACTTTCGTTATGCATAAACATTGGCATTGATCCGTTAAAATAGTAAACGGTTTCCGCCCTTCTTTGCACTGCTATCATACTATTAATCAATGTGGCTTCAGCAGGAAATAAGGGCAATAATATTTGCAATGCTGCTTTATTTTTAGTGGGTTCTTTTTTAGAATTCTCCTCCATTTGGGTGTCATTTTAAATTCCGAAAGGAAATCTTTGATTCCACAATGTAATAATTCTGAATGTATTGATAGCAAAGAATTGTAGCTATTTTTTATCATCTTTCTCAATCCTAGAGGTCAGGTGTTCTGA
>Ga0163154_10004573_pt1 | contig 18061 bp, 15 predicted proteins | sample OliLakLV19MP9P1_FD_148649 | JGI IMG/M metagenome (GOLD analysis project Ga0163154, IMG submission 148649) | Freshwater microbial mat bacterial communities from Lake Vanda, McMurdo Dry Valleys, Antarctica - Oligotrophic Lake LV.19.MP9.P1 | ecosystem: Environmental > Aquatic > Freshwater > Lake >...
AACGGCGCGGCCAAGGGATCATCGAGCATGTAGATCGAGAAGATGTCGGCGTTGCCCTCGCCCATGCCGTCCGAACCGTTGCCCGTGCCGTAGAGAACGTTGAGCCAGTGCCCCATCTCGTGCGCGACGACCGAGCTGTAACACGTGTTGTTGCAGCCGCCGCCAGCCGTGTAGTAGTTGGTCGACGTCCCATTGAAGAATGCATTGCACGTCTGCGACTGGTTGACGTTGGTCGTCGACAGGAAGTCCGCGGTGTTGTCATTCGGGAAGACGCTGCGAATCCAATCGCGCTGCTTGTTCACCCAGTTGAATCCATTGGCCTGCGCTGTCACCAGGGGCGCGGACGACGGGTTCATCAACAACGCGTTCGGCTGGTTCGGTTGGACGCTGTTGAACACCTGCGTGTGATTCGAGCCTGCGAAGTTGAATACGTTCGTGAAAGTCCCGCTGTAGCCGACCGTCACGTTCAGCGGCGTGTTGATACCGGGGAACGTGAAGCTGCCATTCGCATCGGTGAACACGGTGCCAGCGCTCGACTGGACGCGCATGTAGGGCATCGGTGTCACGACCGGCGGGTTGCCCGCATAGTCCGCCGCGACGCCCGGGGTCGCCATCGAGCTGACCGTCCCCGTCACGTCGACGTAGTGGATGGAGGTCGCGCGCTTCAGGACCTGGCGCGTGCGCGCGTCGATCGTGTACGTGTAACCCTTGGGATCGAAGCCCGGCTCGATCCACTGCGCATCAACCTGCCACGCGAGCGTCCAGCGCCTCGCCTCCTGGTCGTCGACGTGCGCAAACACGAGCTGCGCAGCGCCGTAGTGGTTCGGCTCGACGCCCTCCGTGCGCATGAAGGCCTCACGCGCGACGAGGCTCGCGAAGGCCGCATCGAACGCCGGGCGGGTCGAAGGGTCGTCGATCGTCGGCGCCGCCGTCGTGTGCAGCGAGAGCAGTCGCCCCTGCAGATCGAACAGCACGTTGATTCGCCCGTCCTCGACCGGCACTCCTCCGATCAGTTGATCGAAGCGTACGGTCATCTTGTCCGTCGTGTTGCCTTGTGCGAGCGGGAGGAAGAACACGCGCACGCCGATGAGCTCGCTCAACGGGACGCCGTGCATGCCCTCCGTGGCTTCGATCCATTCACTCGCGAGGCGGATCCAATCGGAATCGACGTTCGAGTCTGGCTCGAAGCTCGGCGCTGCGTTACTTCCGAACAAGAACTCGAGGGTGCCCGTGCGCGAGTTGGTGTGGCTGCGCCATTCAGCGCCGTGTCTGCCGCGCCAGTCGGTGAGTTGGTCCTGCGGGCTCGCCGAAGCACGGGGCTCGGGGGTCCGGTCGTCAGGGCCCGAGGTCGGCTCCTGCGCACAGAGCGCCGCCGTCGCGGCATAGAAGGCGGCCAAGGCAGACAGACGCTTCGACATGAGAGTGGTCGTCGATGTAAGGGGAGGTCACGGAATCCTTACCGCCCCACAGGGCGGCGGGTCCGCAGGCGTGCGCGAACGCGGGCACGCGCCCCAGGGTAGCCCAGATGGAGTCGCCCAGGCACATTCCAGCCGCGCGGTTCGACGGCTCGGTCGATGCGGCCCCCCGCGCCACCAAGCTGGCGCTCGTCGCCGAGCCGTCGAGGCTGACCCTAGACGGGATGCGCGACCGGCCCGCGCCCGGCAGCCCGGCGGCACGACCTGGCGTGCCCTCTCAGGGCGAAAGCGTGAACGTGATCGACGAGCTGAGGTTCGCGCCGCTCCCGCCGGGGGTCTGGCTGTCGCGGTACAGGCACTGCGCGTGCACGACGTCGCCGGGTTGATGGCCCGCGCCCTGTAACGAGACGGGCACGGAGGTGCGACCTTGTGCATCGGCACGCGAGATACCGACCAATATCGACGCCCCACCGACGCAGGGCACGCCGCCAAACAACGGCGTCGGGGCCGCGTTGGCGCCGATGAACATCGCTGACAGCTCTCCGGGCGGCACATCGACGACGCCGAGCCGCAGCCGCCGGCTCGAGAGGCTCGTCAGCCCGGACGCATGCAGCGTGGCCTCGCGCCCCGTCGAGCTCGGATTGCCAGCGCATACGGTCGACCAGCGCGGGAACGCGACCAGGCCGGTCGGCAGCGCCGGCGCCAGACCGGGGGCGCGCAGGCGACTCGCGCTCCACGCCCTTGCACGACTCCTAAAGCGACCCTGGGCGAGGTGCTGTACCCTCGTGCGCGTTCGACTCAACTCCCTACTCAGCTCTTTGGAGGTCTCCGATGTTCGTACGACTCGTCGTTGCAGCAGCGCTGCTGTCCCCGCTCGCGTCTGCTCAAGTGGTCAACCAACCAGCCCCCAAGGCCACGGCGCAGAAGACGGCGCAGGCCACGCTCACGGTGGGCCACCCTGCGCCGGCCCTCGCCGTCGAGAAGTGGGTCAAGGGCTCGGCTGTGCCCGCCTTCGAGCGAGGCAAGGTCTACGTCGTCGAGTTCTGGGCGACGTGGTGCGGCCCATGCATCGCAGGCATGCCGCACCTCTCCGAGCTGCAGCACACGTACGCCAAGAAGGGCGTCACGATCATCGGCGTCAGCAGTATCGACACGCGTGGCAACTCGCTCGAGGCCGTCGAGGCGATGGTCGCCGACAAGGGTGACGTGATGGGCTACACCGTCGCCTGGGACACCGAGCGCAAGACCAACGAGGCCTACATGAAGGCCGCCGGCCAAGGCGGGATCCCGTGCTGCTTCTTGGTCGACAAGGTCGGCGCAATCGCCTACATCGGGCACCCGCTGTATCTCGATGTCCCGCTGAAGCACGTCATAGCGGGGACCTGGGACATCGAGAAGGGCAACGCGATGGTCTCGGATTATCGCGCTGCGCTCAACGCGGTTCACCAGGCCGCCGGCGCGGACCCGAAGACGGCGCTCACGAAACTCGGCGAGCTCGAGACCAAGTTCCCCGACTTCGCGGGCATGAACGATTCGCTCCACTTCAACCTCGCGCTGCGCACGGGCAACACCGAGGCCGTCTCCACGATCGGGACCAAGCTGGTCGACGCCGCGATCGCGAACAAGGACGCGGCGGGTCTCAATCAGATCGCGTGGTCGATCGTCGACCCGGAGGCCGAGGTCGAGAAGCGCGACGTCGCACTCGCGCTGCGCGCCGCCGAAAAAGCCGCCGAGTTCACCGAGTGGAAGGACGCCGCGATCCTCGACACCGTCGCGCGCGTCTACGCATGGAAGGGCGATTTCGCCAAGGCGATCGAGCTGCAGACGAAGGCCCTCGAGCACGCGAACGAGCAGCTGAAGGCCGACATCGTCCGGGCGCTAGAGGAGTACCAGGGCAAGTTGAAGAAGTAGCCCGAGCCAGCCCACTGACGGCCTCCGAATTGGGCGACACGACGTCGCGCATTGGGGCGGAAAGAGGAAACCGAGCGGCCCAGTCGACCGAAAGGCTCGACTGGGCCGCTATCCTCACCGCTTCCTGTCTGCGCCCAAGTGACGGGCAGCGGCGGTGCCCGCTCGGCCGCGCCCGACCTCCTGCTACATGCACCCGACTTCGCTCATCCTCTCGTTCCTCGCGGGCGGTTCCGCCCAGGAGTCGCGGCGTGATATCGGGGAACTCCAGAACACCTGGCCGGTCGCCCCGGCGCTCACCCTGGAGCGCAGTGATTCCGGGCCCTTGCCCGCCTCCGTCACCGCCGAGCCCGCGCCGACCGGCGGCTGGCTCGTCACGTTTTCGTTGACGTCCAGTGTGAAGGCCAACACGGTCTCCGTCGCGGGCAGCTTCAACAACTGGGATGCGCTGCGCGATCCCCTGCAGCGCGATGCCGATGGGCGCTGGCGGGTCCGCGTGCGGGTGCCGGACGGCGTGCATTCGTACAAGCTCGTGCTCGATCGGTCGCGCTGGCTACCGGACCCCGAGAACGACGACCGCGAGCCCGACGGGTTCACAGGCCACAACACCCTGCTGCGCCTCGGTGCGCTGGGGCGGCCCGAAGCGCTCGCAGCGCGTGTGCGCGACGGCGCGGTCGTCACCGCGGCGCTGGAGCACGACCAGAGCCGCACACTCTACGTGCAACGCGCGGCGGACAGCCGCGCGCTACTCCGCTATCGCACGCTGGACGGCGACGTCGAGGCCGTGTCGGTCGTGTTGCGTGGCATCGGCGAGCGGCCGATGCGCATCGCCGCTCGCACGGGCGCGTTCCTGTTCTGGGAGACAGCGCTCGAGCTGGGCGACACGCCGCTGACTTACGGCTTCTTGCTGCGCGACGGCCAGCTCATCGGGACCGACCCACGCGAATACGTCCTCGATCCGGCGCGCGTGCCACACGTACGGACGCCGGAGTGGTCGAAACACGCGATCTGGTACCAGATCCTGGTCGATCGCTTTCGCAATGGCGACCCCGACAACGACCCACGCGGCGTGCTGCCCTGGACCAGCGCGTGGTACGAGCCCACGGCGCGCGAGAAAGGCAGCGGCGAGAGCTTCTACGAACACTTCGTCTTCCGCCGCATGTACGGCGGCGACCTCGCGGGTGTGCGCCAGAAGCTCGATCACCTCGTCGCGCTCGGCGTGAACGCGATCTACTTCAACCCGCTGTTCGAGGCGCACGGGCACCACAAGTACAACGCGACGGACTTCCGCCACATCGACACGGGCTACGGCGCGGGTGAGGACTACGAGGAGGCCACCAAGGACGAGGACCTGCTGGACCCCTCGACGTGGGTCTGGACGCCGTCGGACCGCGTCTTCCTCGCGCTCCTGAAGGAGTGCAAGGCGCGCGGCATGCGCGTGATCCTCGACGGTGTATTCAACCACGTCGGGATCCGCCACCCTGCGTTCGTGGACGTCGTCGCGCACGGCAAGGCCTCGCGCTTCGCCGATTGGTTCGACGTGCGCTCGTGGGAGCCCTTCGAGTACGCGGGTTGGGCGAGCTTCGGCGAGCTGCCCGTGTTTGCCAAGTCACCCGACGGCTTTCGGTCTCAGGCGGTGAAGGCGCACATCTTCGCGATTACGCGCCGCTGGATGGATCCCGACGGCGACGGCGACCCATCGGACGGGATCGACGGCTGGCGCCTCGATGTGCCGATGGAGCTCGCGATGCCGTTCTGGGAGGAATGGCGCGACCTCGTCAAGTCGATCAACCCCGACGCGTACATTACAGGCGAGGTCTGGGACCTCGCCGAATCGTGGCTCGACGGCGAGCGCTTCGACGCGGTGATGAACTACCGCTTCGCCGACGCCGCCGTCGCATGGATCGGGCACGAGGCCCAGAAGATCAGCGCCAGCGAGCTGGACCGGCGCCTCGCGCTCGTGCGACTCGCTTACCCCGCGGAGTCGACGTCGGCATTGATGGACCTGCTCGACAGCCACGACACGGACCGCTTCGTCTCGATGATGTTGAACCCCGATCGCGCGTACGACCAGAAGAACCGCGAGCAGGAGGCCGGCGCGAAATACGACCCGCGCAAGCCGGACGCCGTGCACTACGCACGCTTACGCCTCGCAGTGCTGTTGCAGATGACGTACGTCGGCGCCCCGATGGTGTATTACGGCGACGAGGTGGGGATGTGGGGCTCGGACGACCCGAACAACCGCAAGCCGATGCTGTGGCAGGACCTCCATCCCTACGCCAACGAGCACGAGGACCGCGTCGACGAAGACCTGCACGCGTATTACCGCCGCGCGATCGCGCTGCGCCGCGAGCACGCCGTGCTGCGTATCGGCACGTTCGAGACCGTTCTGGCCGACGACGCGCAGGACCTCTTCGTCTTCCGTCGCCAGCTCGCAGGTGACGAGCTGATCATCGCGTTGACCCCCGCGCGGGACGGAGCGACGTTCACATTGCCAACCGGGGATTGGCGCGTCGTCTTCGGGCCCGAGTCCCACCCGCGCGACGCCGAGGGCTCGCGCGTGGGTGTCCCAGGCTGCGGCCAGGGCGGCGCGGGCGGCCGTGTATGGATGCGCGTGCGTTGACTCATTCGGTGCGACACCACACATGAGCGAAGATCGTCGCAAGGGCGCGCGCCGCGCCACCGCCGCTGGACGACGCAGATCGGGGCGTCGCAAGGTCGACCAGGCGCCCGCGAACCCGTTCCCGCGCCTCGCTGGGGCGCTGCTGCCGCTCGCGTCGCTGCCGTCGCGGCACGGCGTGGGTGACCTCGGACCCGAGGCGCATCACTTCATCGCGTGGTGCGCCGAGGCGGGTCTCGGTTGGTGGCAGATGTTGCCCGTCGGGCCGATCGGTCCGGGCGATTCGCCGTATTCGTCGAGCTCCGCTTTTGCCGGAGAGCCGTTGTACCTGTCGCTGGAGCGTCTCGTCGACGATGGCCTCTTGGCGTCGACGGACGTGCAAGCACCAACAGCGCTCGCCCGTGGCAAGGTCCAGTACGGCGCGGCGCGCGCGTTCAAGGAGCCGCGCTTGCATGAGGCGTTCCATCGATGGCTGAAGCGCGGGGGCTCGCGCAAGGCCTACGACACGTTCTGCGCCGACGCGGCGACCTGGTTGGACCCCTATAGCCACTACGTCGGTGGCGACCATGAGTCCACTCGATTCCTGCAGTACGAGTTCCAGCGCCAATGGACCGCGCTGCGCGACGGAGCGCGCGCGGCGCAGGTGCGCTTGATGGGTGACGTGCCGATCTTCGTCGGCGCGGAGAGCGCGGACGTCGCAGCGCACAGAGAGCTCTTCCGCCTCGACGCACATGGACAACCGACTGTGTTGACGGGCTGTCCTCCAGACGCGTACAGCGCGGACGGCCAGCTCTGGGGGCACCCGCACTACGCATGGGACGCGCACAAGAAGGACTCCTTCGCCTGGTGGCGCCGCCGCATCGCGCGGCAGCTCGAGCTGTTCGACGCGGCGCGCATCGACCACTTCATCGGTTTCCACCACGCGTGGGAGGTGCCTGTCGGCGAGCGCACCGCGCGCAACGGCAAGTGGGGCCGTGCGCCGGGTCGCGAGCTCCTGGAGGCGATCGCGCGTGAGGTCGACGGCGCGCTGCCGCTCGTCGCCGAGGACCTGGGCGCGGTGACTGACGAGGTCCTCGCGCTGCGCGACACGTTCCACCTGCCGGGGATGCGCGTGCTGCAGTGGGGCTTCGGCCAAGGCTCGTACCATGCGCCGTTCCGCTGCCCCGAGAACGCGGTGATCTACCCTGGCACCCACGACAACGACACGGTGCAGGGCTGGTGGAAGAGCGTCGACGTGCACACGAAGCAGCGCTTCCGCGCGTTCACGGGCGGCGCCGCCGCGACCGCCCACTGGGACATGTGGCGCGCCGCATGCGCCGCGCCCGCGCACACGGCGATCGTGCAGGTGCAGGACCTCGTCGGACTGGGCCGCATCGCGCGCACCAATCTGCCGGGCACGCCGTCGGGCAACTGGTCCTGGCGCGTCGCACGTCGCGAGCTCTCACGCACGCTCGCGAAGAAGTCGCGCGAGCTCGCGCTCGCCACCGATCGCCTCCCGCGCTGACTTTTCACCACGCTGCGCGGCCATGCCGAATGCCGCGCGTGTGCACGTCGCACTCGAGTCATGTCGACCAAAGACCTCCTCAAAGAGCTGTCCTTCCTCCCGCTGAACCTGGCCTGGTCGTGGAACCACAACCTGCAGCGCGTCTTCGCGATGCTCGACCCGAACCTTTGGGAGGCGACGAACCATGCGCCGCTCGAGGTGCTGCGCCGCGTCCACCCGGCGCGGCTCGAGGCGTGTGCCTCGGACCCGGAGTTCCAGCGGCTCTTCGACGTCGCGTGCAAGTCGACTTGCGACTACTTCGAGCGGCGGACCTGGTTCGATCGTAAGTTCGGCAAGAAGCACAAGAAGCTCAGGGTCGCGTACTTCTGCTCAGAGTTCGCGATCCACGAGAGCATGCAGCAGTACTCGGGCGGTCTCGGCGTGCTCGCCGGGGACCACGTGAAGTCCGCGTCGGACCTCGGCGTGCCGCTGGTCGGCGTCGGCCTGCTCTATCGACACGGGTACTACGTCCAGGAGCTGTGCGCGGACGGCTCGACGCGTGTGCTGTACCCCGAATACGACTTTGCGGACATGCCGATCTTCGACACGGGCATCGAGATCGAGTGTCCTGTCGGCAAGAAGCTCGTGCGCGCGCGCGTGTGGATCCTCGCCGTCGGACATGTACTGCTGTACCTCTTGGACTCGGACCTCCCCGGCGCGCCCAAAGCGCACCGCGAGCTCACCGAGGGACTCTACAAGGGCGAGCCCGACTTGCGCCTGCGCCAGCAGGTGCTGCTCGGCGTGGGTGGGATGCTCGCGTTGAAGGCGGTCAAGTCCATGCCGACCGTCGTGCACCTCAACGAAGGCCACGCCGCGTTCGCGAACGTCGAGCGCCTGCGTGCGTTGCGGGCGAGGGGCCGCAAATTCGAGACGGCGTTGGCCAACGTCCGCGAGAACTCCGTTTTCACCACCCACACGCCGGTGCCGGCGGGCCACGACCGCTACGCGCCGAAGGACGTGGCCAAGTACATGTCGTCCCACCTCGCGGCGCTCGGCATGACGACACAAGAGTTCGCGGACCTTGCGCGCGAGAAGCCCGGCGACAAGCACGAACCGTTCTGCATGACGGTCCTCGGCCTGCGGACCAGCGCGCGTGTGAATGGCGTCGCGCAGCTACACGGCGAGGTCTCACGCAAGATGTGGGCGGGCGCCTATGGCGTCGCGCTCGAGGACGTGCCGATCGGCGCGATCACGAACGGCGTCCACGTGCGCACGTGGCTCGCGCCCGAGGCGGAGGCGCTCTACACGAAGCACCTGGGCAAGAAGTGGGGCCAGTTCGGCCCCGACGATGACGTATGGGCGAAGTTCGCGGGCGTCACGGACGAGGAGCTCTGGGCGCTGCGCAACACGCTCCGCGCGAAGCTCGTACACTTCGTGCGCGAGCGGCTGGCGCGCCAGGCGCGGCGGCGCGGCGAGGATGCTACAAGCGTCGCCGCTTGTTATTCGATGTTCGACGAGGACGCGCTGACGCTCGGCTTCGCGCGCCGCTTCGCGACGTACAAGCGCGCGCCGCTGATCTTCAAGGAGGCCGAGCGGCTCGCAACGTTGATGGGGGACCCGGCGCGCCCGGTGCAACTCGTCTTCTCGGGCAAGGCGCACCCACGCGACACGGGCGGCCAGGACATGGCGCGCGAGGTGCACGAAGAGGCGCGTGCAGCGGGGTTCCACGGCCGCGTGGCGCTGATCGAGGAGTACGACATGCATGTCGGCCGCATCCTCACGAGCGGTGCGGACGTGTGGCTGAACAACCCCATCCGCCCGAACGAGGCCAGCGGCACGAGCGGCATGAAGCCGCCGCTGCACGGGGGCTTGAACGCGTCGATCCTCGATGGCTGGTGGCCGGAGGGGTTCGACGGCGAGAACGGCTGGGCCATCGGCGACGGCACGGAGCTGCCGGAACAGGCGGCGCAGGACGCGTTGGACGCCGACGCGTTGGTGACGCTCCTGGAGCGCGAGCTCGTCCCGCTCTTCTACGAGCGCACCGAAGCAGGCCTTCCGACGAAGTGGCTCGCGAAGGCCCGCCGCTCGCTGGTGACGATCCCGGGCACGTTCAACACACATCGCATGGTGGGTGAGTACGTGCGGAAGGCGTACCTCGGCTGAGCGGAGGCTACGAACAGCGACGGAGACGCTCAGCAGTGACTGCGCACGTCGCCCGGATTGGACCTGCGGTGGGGATCTGCGCGCATTGCCCCGACCCGAGCGGCTACGAGCGCGTGAACTCCATGCGCACGCTCGTGCCTTGGAGTCCCGAGATGGCGCGAACTCGCGCGTCTCGCTCGCGGATCACGGCAGCGGCGAACCCCTGGCGGCGCAGTACAGGTCGAACCACTCCTCGCGCGTGAGCTCGAGGTCCACGGCGGCGACCGCGGCAACGATGCGATCGAGGCGCTGTGTGCCTGTGATCGGGTGCGGGCACGACGGGTGGCGCAGCAAGAACGCGTACGCGACCGTGTCGAGCGAGACGCCGCGCCGGTCCGCGACCGACCGCAGCGCCGCGCGGACACGCAGGACCTCGGGCGTATCGGCCGTGAAGAGGCGTCCACCGCCCAGCGGCGACCACACCATCGGGCGAATGCGGCGCTCGAGGCACTGGTCGAACGTCCCGTCGTGGATCGGATCGACGCGCAACACCGAGGCCTCGACCTGGTTGGTCACCAGCTGCTGGCGCACGTGAGCTGAGAGCATCGCGAAGTGCGACGGCGTGAAGTTCGAGACACCGAACGCGCGCACCTTGCCGCTGTGCTCGAGGTCGTCGAACGCTGCCGCGACCTCCGCGGGGTCCATCAGCGGGTCCTGGCGGTGCAGCAGCAGCACCTCGACGCGGTCGGTACCGAGCGCACGCAGACTCGACTCCACGGAGCGGACGATGTGCACGCGGCTCGTGTCGTAGGCGTGCCGCGTGTGATCAGGGCGTTGCGGCGAGACGCTCTTGATACCGCACTTCGTCACGATCCGCAACCTGTCGCGCAAGCCGGGCTCGACCCGCAGCGCGGCGCCGAAGAGGCCCTCGCACGAATAACTGCCGTAGATGTCGGCCAGGTCGAACGTGTCCACGCCCTGGTCCAAAACGTCCGAGGTCCACGAGGCGAGCGCCTCGGCGGACATCGACCATTTCGCGAGCCGCCAGAGACCCGCGACGATGGGGGAGAAGGGCGCGCTCATGCGGTGCGAGAGTGTACGCGCGCGGCACCGGTTCTGCCTGACAAGCCCGTAACGCGAGCGCGGGCGCGGTTGTGACCACTCCCGTGTTCACGTTGTAGCACGGGTGGTGCACCGGGCGTCCTAGTACCGGCTCCTCGGTGCTCCAGCATTGCGCGGGCGCATTGGCCCGGCACTTGCACGGAACGCGAGCACCAAGGCTTCGATCCACTTCCCTCATGCACATCCCTTCCCTCGCGCTGTCCCTCGGGACCGCGTTCCTCGCCGCGCTGTCGAGTGCGAGCGCCCAGGAACCGCGGCCGCCCAGTGATGTCCCTGTTACCATCAAAGAGCTCGACGTCGCAGGCGCGATCGCCGAGTTCCAGTCGTTCAAGACGCGCCTCGGCGAATACCGCGCGGAGATCGGCAAGGGCCGCGAGGTCGCGAAGGAGACCTCGCAGATCCTTGCCGAGCTACGCTCGACCGCGACAGTGGAGAACGAATTCAACGAGGAGAAGATCCTCGCCGCGGTCACCGGTTACGTCGACGAAGTGCTCGGCAAGCAGGTCGAGCTGGTCGACTTCCTCGAGTCGCAGCGTTACCGGATCAGCTATTACGCCACGAAGATGGCCGCGTCCGTGCGGCCCGAGGACATCGCGATCCTCTTCGGAACCGTCGAGCAGAACGACGCCGCGATCGTGCACAGTGTCCAATCGCTCGACGAGGCGCAGCAAGCCATCGCCGCGTTCGTGGACGGCTTGCCCGATGACGAGTTCGACGCGCGCTCCTTCAAACCTACGAGCAGCATGCCGCGCGAGACGCGCGCGCAGCTCGACCAGCTCGTCGCGCGTTACCAACAGCAACGCAACGGGCTCGACCTCGCCAAGAAGCGCCTCCAGCTCGTGCGCGCCGCTGCGCGCGGTGGCGCGCTCGCTGCGAGCGCCGAACTCGAGATCAACTCCGACCTCCTCGTGGGGCAGATGTTCGGCGCACTCGACAAGGTGCGGTTGCAGATGAGCATGGACCTGCTCTCGCTGGAGCAGCTCTTGTCGGGTTACGCGCGGAGCGCGCGGACGCAGGGCATCCTCGACGCCTTCCAGAGCCTCGTCGAGATGCAGGGCGACATCGAAGGGCCGAGCCCCGAACTTGCGAGTGTCCTCGACTGGCTGCAGGACTCGAGCATTCGGCGCCTGTCGATCTCTGCGGACGGACTCCAGCGCCCAGGCCTGGACGTGCCCCGCTATTCCGGCCTCCTCAAAGAGGCGTACACCGCCGCCCGCGGCGGCATCGATCGGGAGGTGAACTGATATGAGTCTGCTCCTCACCATGGCGGCCCTGGCCGTCACGTTCCAGTCCGGCGCGGGCAGCCCCCTGAGCTCGCCTGCAGAGGCGTCAATGGCGCGGCGCCCCCGCGCGCTGCGAATGACACGACGCCCGCGAGCGCCGAGGACCTGCGCGTCCGCATCCGCGAGATGCGCATGAACCTGCTGCTCGGAGGCGACCAAGTGCGCCGCGCCGAGACCGAGGCGATCGAGTTCTACAAGGGCAAGTCGCGCTCGCTCGACGGGCGGCTCGACGACGTCGCCTCCGAGCTGGCCGAGGTACGTGCGAGTTACGACGTCGCCCTCGACCGTGCGCTGGCGCAAGGTGGTACGGCCGCGGGCGATCAAGCGCTGCAAGAGGCGCAGCCGCTGCGCACAGAGATCAGCACGCTCGAGGCGGAGCGAACGGACCTGCTCGACCGTCAAGGGCGCGTCTCGGTCCTTGTCGACGCGGTCGAGTCGCGCGACCGCGAACGTAGCCGCTTGGCGGACCAGGTCGAGAGCGCGTCGCTGCGGCCCGAGGACCTCGGAGTTCCGATGGGGTCAATCGGTCTCGCGCCGCCGCCGCTCCCGTCCGAGGTGGTGGCGCCCCTCGACAATGAAGCGCTGCTGGGTGATCTGCTCGAGCGCGACCCGCGCTCCGCACGTCGGCTGCTCTTCAGGAGCGACCCGCGGGGGTACTGGCAGCGTTTCCCGCTGCAACCGCCGAAGAGCGCGCTCGCGAAGACGCTTCGTTTCCCGCTGCCGGATCCGCCCGGGCAGCGCTGAACGAATTGGGCCATCGCCCCACCGAACGATCTCTCGAAAACATTCGACCCATGTGGTGGACCTATCTCGAACAGGGCGGACCGTTGATGTTCGCGGTGCTCGCGGCCTGGGTCGTCGTGCTCGCAGGAGTCGTCGATCGGGGGCTCTACGCCCTCGGTCGCGGCGCGCGGCGGCCGGCCGCTCGTGTGCGCACGCTGCTCGAGTCGGGGGCCGTCGCAGAGGCGCGGCGGTGCGCGACGGCAGAGCGGGAACGAGCGCTGCGCGGAGTGGGGCGGATCGACTCCGTCAGCCAGCTCGCGACCAGCCTCGGGTTGTTCGGGACCGTCGTCGGCATCGCGCAGGGGTTCTTGGCGCGCGGCGGAGAGGGCGACGCGACCAGCAGCCTCGAGGGGCTCGCCTCGGGGCTCTCCACCGCCCTCTACACGACGATCGGTGGGCTCGTCGTTTTTCTGTTCGGACAGATCGCGCTCCTCGTCTACTCCGAATGGCTCGAGGCCTGCGAGCGCGGGCTCCTCGAAGCCGGGGAGGCCGAGTGATGAAACAAACGCGGACCGCGGGACGCACACGTGGCGGGCTCGGCTCGAGCGCGCTGACACCGCTCTTGGATACGCTCTTCCTCTTGCTCTTCGCGCTCCTGGCGTCGAGCCAGCGCGCGAGCATGACGCAGGTGGACCCGCGTTCGGAGGAGGTCCAGGTCGAGCTCCCGACCGTCGACCCGCTGCAGCAAGCCGCAGGCGGAGACCAGCCCGACGTGCGCCTCGTCGTCAACGTCGATGCGGGCGGGATCGTGACCTTGCACGCTGGCGCCGGTCCCGTCGAGGCGCCCACCGCGGGCGCTCTGCGGGCCGCCCTCGAAGCACAGGCGGCCAGCGCGACGGGCCGCGTCGTCGTCGAGATCCGCGCCGACGCGGCCGCGCGCCACGGCGTGACCGTCGACGTGCTGCAGACCGTACGCGCGGCGGGGATCGTCGATGTGCGCTTCGTCGCCACCAAGGGACCGGAGGCTGACGAGACGCGTCATTTCGGCAACGCCGTGGAGGACGCGCGATGACTTTCCTCCTGCGCCAGAGCTTCGGCTTCGGCCTCGCGCTCGCGCTCACGTGGTGGCTGCTCTACCGCGCGCCCGCGCCGACGCCGGCTGTCGGAGTCACAGACTCTGTCGGCCCCGTGGGTCTCGAGCCAGTCGTGGAGAACGCAGTCGACGTGTCCGACCTCGCCGCTGTCGCGCCGCAGCCGCCACAGACCGTTGCCGACGCGCCGGAGACCGTCGCGATTCCGCCGCCGCCCGAGGCGGGCTCGCGCGATGGCTCGCCGGAGGGCGAGGCGCCGGAGGCCATCTCCGACCACGAGCGCGATTCGGACGTCGCTGCACCCGTGCACGAGCCAAGTCCCGCTGAGGTGGGCCCACCGCGCCCCGACGCCGTCCAGCTGGCCACCGACCGGACGCTGCTCGCAGCGGCCGAACGCGAGCTCTCGGGCGAGGCTGCGCTCGGATTCTCGACGGTGCTCGTGTCGTCGCCGGAGGACCAGCTCGAGATCGCACGCGCTTTCGGCGAAGAGGTCGTCCTCGTGCCGCGCGCGGCGCTCGACCCCGAGGCCGCTGGGGTCGTGTCCTACCAGCTCGACCTCTCGGCCGCGCCGCGTGTCGTCGAAGTCGCGGGTCGACCGGCGCTCGAGCGCTACAGACAGTATCGCGACCTCTTCTCCTACGACTTCGAGCGCCTGCCGAGGCCGCTCCGGACGTTGCGCAGCTCCGTCGTGCGCCGCGACGAGGTCTTCCTGTTCGCCGCGCTCATCCCCGCCCGTGAATGGGCGGTTGTCGTCGGCCGTCGCCAGGAAGCGGTCCGCGCCCTCGGCATCGCCGAGACCGAAGTCGAGCGCTTCGTCCTCCGCTACATCCGTCTCGCGGACGGCAGCTTCGACCTCTCGGTCGATGAGGTCCACCACGTGGACGGCCGCCGCCTCGTTCCATCCTTCTCACAGCAATCCTCAGCGCGCACCGGGCGCGCCTCCAAGCAATGAACTCCCCTCGTCCCGAGCTCGCCCTCATGGGCGCCTCTCCGCTCCTGTTCCTCGCCGCAGTCGTGTTGCTGCTGGCTCCTTCCTGCGCATCGACCGGCGGGCGCACCTACGCCACTCCGGAGGAGGCGACCGCCGCGATGATCACCGCCGCCGTGGCCGGCGATATGCCGGAGGCCGAGCTGATCTTCGAATCGTTCGCGGTTGATCCGGTCCAGCGTGACCGGGCATACGTGGCGCTGTTCGGCGCGGCCTCCGAGCGCTACGAGTCCGGCCGCAGCGCCGAGGCCGCGAACCTCCTGACGTTTGTCACCGAGCGCTATCCGCATGCGGCCGCGGCCCGGGAGGCGCTCGTCTATGCGCTCTTCCTGGAGCGCGCCGAGGCCGGGGCGGCGACCGACGCATCGACGACGGCGATGAAGAAGGCCATCTCCTCCGTGCGCTCCGGCGTCGCGATATCGCCGACCGGGGTCGACCTCGCTGAGACGCAAGTCGCGATCGACGGCGGCGACATCGAACGCGCGCGCGACACCTTCGACGCGTTTCTGACGAGCTGGGATCGGGCACCCGCCGAGCTCGTCGTCTACGTCGAGGACATCGATCGCTATCTCCAGTCGCGCTGATCTCGCTCCAACTACGCCCTTGCGTCACGCACGATGAAACACTCGATCGAGGAGTCGCGCGGCTCCACCCTCGCGCAATGGACGAACGCTGTCTTGTTGGCGGTAGTACCGGCTAGCTGCGTCTCATCGGACGCGAGCAACGGCGCCCGTAACCGCGGAGACAACGCGACCGCGGACCTCGCCGTCGAGATGGAAGCGCTGACGGAAGAGCTGGTACAACGCGCAAGCCTTCGCATCCCGCTCGGATCGATGCGCGTGTTCGTGGACGATCCGATCGCAGTGCGGCCAGATAGCAAACGCTACTGGCCCGCGCATTGGGCCGCCGATGAGTGGCGCGCCACGCAGGCTGCAGTCGAGTTCGAGCTGCAGTTCACGCTCGCGAACCGGATGAACGTCGTCGGAGCGCATCGTCATGCGAGCGCTTCGGCGTCGGATTCTGCCATCGCGCTGGCAGCGCATGATTCATACGACGCGCACTCGCGCGCGTCCCACGCGCTGCTCACGACGTTTGTGCAAGACGGCATCGAGCTGGAGCTCACCGTGCAACTTGTCGAGTGCGACTCGGGGTGGATCGTCGCGACTGCCCGGCGCAGGATCGTCGGCTGGTCGCCTGACTCGTACGCCTTCCTGGAGGATCCACCCCTGCCCACCGCCCCGATCGTTCGGGGGACCGAGGTCGCGCCCGCGGTGGAGCAGGGGGCGCTCGCTCGAGTGGTGGCCAGCGTCGACCCCACTTCCGTGGCCCTCGACACGACGCTGGCCGAGCGCTCCGCGAGCGTGTCTCCGGCACCGCCCACGGACTCTCTCGTGAGCCAGAGCGACGCATACGAAGTGCTCGAACCCGTTGACGGACCGGCGGCGTTGCGTCGGAGAGCGCTCGAACGGAGCGCGACCGAGGTCGCGGCGCGGGTCGGCGACGGGACGCAGTGAGCGCGTGAGCAACAATCGTTCGATTGTCGTAGCTCGAGCTCAGATATGCCCTTGGCGCAGCCCCTGACGGGGCCGCGCGGTGCGCCGTTCCTCCGGTGGCGATGGGGGAGCAGCTCGGCGCCATGGGCTCAGGCGAGCGTCACGAGCGCGAGCGATGCGGCGCTGACCGCGACCCACAGCACGACGCCGAGGACGAGCGGCCGGGCCCCGACGTTGCGCAGCGTCGCGGCGCTCGTCCCGAGGCCCAGCACGAAGAGCGCCAGCAGCAGCACACGGCGCGCAGCGCCCGCGACGTGCTCGCCGGCGTTCGCCAGCGTCGGTACGAGCGACACGATCGTCGCGGCGCCGACGAAGCCCAAGATGAAGAGCGGGAACTGCGGCCTAGCGGCGCCGCTCGCGCCAGCGCCCATCAACCGCGCGCGGCGCGCGCGATGCCAACCGAGCGCGAGCACGACCGGCACGATCCAGAGCGTGCGCGCGAGCTTTGTCACCGTTGCGAGCTCGAGGGCCTCGGGCCCGAACGTCGCGGCGGCGCCGACGACGGAGCTCGTGTCGTGGATCGCGAGCGCGCACCAGCGCCCGAACACGAGCGGGTCGAGGTCCAGCGCGTGCCCGATGGCGGGGAACACCACCAATGCCATGGCATTCAGCGCAAAGACCACAGCCAGCGCGACCCCGACGTCCGCGCTGCGTGCGCGCAGGGCAGGCGCCGCGGCGGCGATGGCGCTGCCGCCGCAGATCGCCGTGCCGACGGTGATCAGCGCCCCGAGGTCCGCGCCGATCCGCAGGCGCCGCGCGACCCACGCCCCGAGCGCCAGCGTGCCGAAGAGCGTGAGGCACGTCGTCCCGAGCCCCTCCAGGCCGGCGCGCACGACGTAGCCCAGGTCCAGCCCCGCGCCGAGGCCGATGACCCCGAGCTTCAGGAGCCGTTGGCCCGTCGTGTGCGCCCAGGTCGGAGCACCGAGGGACAGCGCAATTGCCGCGCCGAGGGCCAGCGCGGCGATCGAGGGCAACCCCGCGGTCACGACGGCCGCCGCGCCGAGCGCCACGAGGGCGAGGCGCGCGACCTCACGCGGCTGGCGCGGGGCGGCGGCGAGGAGGGCGAAGGGGCGGGAGCTGGAGACGGCGCTCGTCACGCGGGGATCATCGCTCGCCTGACATCATGTCAGGCGATGGTTCTTTGCATGAGCCATCAGCGGAGCTGATGGGTCGTTATCTTGGCGCTCGATGGTCCACCCCACGCTCGACCCGGCCTTGCTCCCGACCTTCCTCGACGTGCTGCGCCACGGCGGCATCGGCGCGGCGGCGCGCGCGACGTTCCTGTCGCAGCCCGCGGTGACGGCACGGATCCGGCGCCTCGAGGAGACGCTCGGCGTGCCGCTGCTCATTCGTTCGCGTGGCGGCGTCACGGCGACACCCGCGGGTGAAAAGCTCGCGCGGTACGCGCGCGAGGTGCAGCGCCTCCTGGACGAGGCCGAGCGCGAGGTGCCCAGCGCCGACGTGCACCTCGGGCGCCTCGAGCTGATCGCCAGCACGACGATCGCGGCTTACGTGCTGCCCGAGGCGCTCGCGCGCTTCCGCCAGCGCCACCCGTCCGTGCCGATCCGCCTCGCGATCGGCAACACCGACGAGGTGATCGCAGCGCTGCGCTCGGGCGAGGCGCCGCTGGGCCTCGTCGAGGGCTTCGCGCGCGCGAGCGGCGTGCACCTCGAGCCGTGGGTGGATGACGAGCTCGTGCCCGTCCTCGGCGGCGACGCGCCCGAGCGCAGCGC
>Ga0163154_10004579_pt1 | contig 18047 bp, 17 predicted proteins | sample OliLakLV19MP9P1_FD_148649 | JGI IMG/M metagenome (GOLD analysis project Ga0163154, IMG submission 148649) | Freshwater microbial mat bacterial communities from Lake Vanda, McMurdo Dry Valleys, Antarctica - Oligotrophic Lake LV.19.MP9.P1 | ecosystem: Environmental > Aquatic > Freshwater > Lake >...
GGAGAAAACCGTTTCTAGGCGAGGTTTTAGCCCCTCTCCAATTTTTGGGGAGGGGTTGGGGTGGGGATAAAAAACCTTAACTTAACGGTATTAGCCTTTAGTGCGCTTGATGCGACTAGCTGGCGGTTCAAAACCGCCAGCAAATCCTCAACACCGATGCTCCCGTCTATGTGGAAAATATCTATAAGACCGATTTCTTTGGCGAAATCGAAATCAATGTGATGAATCGGGCAGGGTATAAGGCGATAATAATCGTCCCACTTCGCACCCAAGAACGTCATGAGGCATTTTTGGTGATTAATTGGGAAGATTATCAGATCTTTCCACAGCCGTTGCGCGTGATGATAGAATTGCTTGCGCCACGCCTCGCAGAAAATATCACAGCCCGCCGTGCGTATTTGCAGGCACAAGAATCACAACGAGAGACAGAACTGTTTTATCGCCTCAGCCAAAATATCAATAGTGCTGTGACCTATACACAAATTTTAGATGCCTTTGCCAATGTATTTGGTTCATTCAGTTATACAACTGCGTTGATGGTGGCAGAAAATTATGATTTTGCCACCGCCACCAATGCCAAAATTGTTGGTGTGTTGGGACCAGGCAAAAAGACATCACAGGCACTCGACAGCATCGAAAAATTGGATGTCATTTTTTTAGATTTGGAACTGCCAAATTACGATGGCTTTGAAATTTTAACCCATTTAAAGAGCAAGCCACAATTGGCTGGTGTGCCAATTGTGGCGTATACCGTTCATAATAGCGAAATTGATGCCGCCCGCAAAGCAGGGTTTCATAGCTTTTTGGGTAAACCACTCAGCATGAAAAAATTTCCGGACCAATTACAGAAGATACTCGCTGGCACACCCGTCTAGGAAGTTTAATTTTTAACGATTGTCAGATGATACTCCATCGGGACTGTGGTAACAGGTGCTATAGCGGATATGGCTATCACCACCGACTCGACTTCTCGGTTTAATATGATGGGATGTATGTCTCCATCCCCAGTGGGCAAAAACCAGCGTGAAACAGTTACTCTGTTTGGTAGGCTTTGAATCACTTGAATCCATGCCTGCTGTGGAATTTGATTTGTCACCCACACCCATCCCTCACTCGTCCATCCGCCGTTATCGGTTTCAAAATCGGTATAATAACCAATTTCGGGAATCGCCATATCATCCACCACCATACCCGCATAATTCACAGCATCATCGGTGATAAGTTCAAAGCTGAGTATGACCGATTGCCCCACATACGCATCTAAAATAACCGATTCTTTTATCCAACCATTGGTAGACAGGCTATACCCTGCTGTGCCATAAAGATTGCCCAATGGGTTATTGGTGGTCATGGTATCGGTTTGGATGGTCTCCCATGTTGCGCCGTCATCGGTGCTGATGAGCAAATAGCCATAATCCCAATCGGCTTCCAAATCTGCCCATAACTGATAGGTGAAGGTGGCAGTGGAGGCATTGGTGAGGTCAAACTCACGATATAGGCGGGTATGGCTCACATCGCCCCGATTGCTATACCAAAATTTTTCGCCACTGGTGGGGTCTGTGGGCAATAACCGCACCGTTTGCGGAATATCTAGCTCAATTTGGAGGGTATCCCCACCCACAAAATCAGTTAGTGCATAATAATGGGTGGCATATTGCGACACTTGGCGGATGACATTGATGTCGTTCCCATTGAGGCGCTGTGTCGCAACGGGGACGAGGCTATTCACAGTCTGATAGCCATACGATGAATGGAGTTGCGTGTCTTGGATGAGATTGGCAACGACCCAATTGCCAAAAAATTCTTCGGCGGTGATAGCACCTAGTGTCGCCACCACATCATGCACACCAAACATGCCATTAAGCGGATTTTCTGAGAGGGCTTGTATGGCTTCGATGCCAAATTGCTCGTATAAATAGGTGACGAATAAATATCCCGCCCCATATTCTGCCAGCCGATTATTAGACAGCCCAAAACTGGTTAATTGGGTGTCTGGATTGGTCAGAAATGCCTCTGGATAGCGATTCGCCGCCACATAGCCCATATAACCCTCTGTGAAGGTAGAAAACCCCTCATTGACCCATGCCTCTTCGTTGGGGGTGACATTGGCACGAATCATGTGTTGAAATTCGTGTGCGAGGGTACTCTGCAAAAAGGCGCTATTCACACTGCTATTGGTGGATAAATTAACAAAAAACATCTCACGGGCATTGGAATGGAGCAGAATTTCTTCTGGATAGTTATGGCGACGGGCAAAATATGCTGCAGAACTCGCGCCGAGTCTGGTGGCAAAAAGGATATGCAGGCGTGGGTCGCCATCCACACCCGGGAGGGGTTCTGTCCCCCAAATAGCGCGTGTTTGGGCATAAATATCAGCATCAAAGGCTTGAGCGAGGGCTTCTAATTCCCGATTGTTCACATTTTGACGATTTTCTACCCAAAAATAGGCATATTCGCTCACAACTTCTAAGGTGGCGGTCAATTGGCGTGTTGTGCCGTTATTGTTGTCCGATACCCAAAACGCATCGCTATCCCCTTGTCTGAATGGGACGGGATTATCGGTGACGGGTGGTGCTTCTATCCCATAAAACTGATAAGCGAGGGCAAACGGGTCATTTTGGGGTATCACTGTCTCGCGCAAAATGGCGAGAGTCGCCTCTGGTGACTGGTCGGGTGAATTTGTTTCTTGCGCCATGAGGCTATTGGTGATGAATAGCAATGCTAGCATAATCATCAAGCGCATGGGTATGATAGGGTGTTGGGTGTTATTCATCATCCATCGGATTCCGTTGTTGGGTTTCATCGCTCATTCCTTCTAAATCTGGGGGGACAAGTGGCAAGGCATTGTGTTCGGTTGGAATTTCTATCAGCAGTCGTTCCGTGATAGGTCTGGTGGGTGTTTTTGGTGATGGTGACAAAGCCGTAAATCCGCGCTCGGTGGAATGACCTGTGGGGTGTGTGGGTGGATTGAGAAAATTTGGTGGTGCTAAGACGGGTTCTGGGCGTGTGACCGTGACCACTTGGCACAATTCGGTGAGGGCTTGTTGAATATCGCCTTTTAATCGTTTGCGAAATTGCCGATAGGTCTCGGTGTTATTTTGCCCATTAAGTGTGAAGGTATAACTCTCATGGAGGGTGCGCCCCACGATGACCATTTCTGGATCCCATTGGTCAAGCAATGTGGGCATTCCCTGATAGCACTCGTGTAATTCAAACACAATCCGCACCTCACCATGCGTCCCTTGCAGGCGCATATCCAGCGCAATCGAGAGGAGTGCTGTTTTGGGTGTGAGCCGTTTTTTGAATTGCCGTGACATCCATTTGGCAATAGGCGCAACTTTGCGTGAAATTTGCTTTGGCTTCAGTTTTCCGCCACGATGCGCGGTCTTATTGAGCCGTTTGACCCATTTTTGTGTCGCCAACACTTGGCTACGGGTAATTCTGCCATACATATCATATTGCATCATGCGGAGTGCGGTAATTTTCCAGCCATCCAAATAGCGCCCATTCATCCCCAAGAGCAATTTGCGGGCATGATATGTCCCTGCCCGACACGGATATTGCACACTGTTATTTTGGGCGTGTTGTTGCCATAACTGTCTGCGCCCGATGGTGCTGTTGCGGTCATATTGCCCAACGGTGTGATACGGTGGCTTATAACTGCCAAATAGCGGTGTTCTGCGAAATAAGACCCGCAAAATGAGCCATAAGACAAATACCAGCAGAAGGATACCCACCAAAATTCCCGCCAAAATGAGGCGTTGGTTGGGGTCATTGAGGTTAATATCGGTGTTGATAATGGGAATACGTATCACGCCATCGGGTAAAACGGTGGTGATTGTTGGTGTGGCGGTGGATGTGGATGGGGTGGTTGTTGGTGGATTTTGCGCTCTGTCATATAGGGGGACGGAGATGCTAAACGATGCGGTATTATCCAGCAGGGTATCGGCAGATTCTTCTGATAATAGCACCCGCACACCCAATGGCACTTGTTCGCCTGCAGGAAATTCGCGCACAGGAAATGTGAGGACAACCTCGCGCACTTCGCTAAAGCGCAATGGGGTGAGTGGGCTTTGGGTGATGACCGCATTGGGGTTTGCCATTCGATAGAGTTGGACAACGGCATCAACGGTGGCATCCCTACCAATATTTAGCACAGCAACATTGACCGTGAAGGTGTTTTCATCCACAGATAGTTGCGCGTTGGATAGCACCCGTATCTGATAATTGGGTGGGCTAGACGACTGGGCATCAACCGAAAAAACGGGGATAATCCCCAAAATGATAAAAAAGATGAAGGCAATTTTTTTGGTGAGCATGGCGTTCTGCTAAACTTTCGTTATTAGAGCATCTGATTTATCTCACTATAACGCGAAAAGCCGATTGTTTCCAAGTCGCTTACGCTACGATTGGCAGTCTGTTGGTCTATTCCTGCGCTATAATAAAATAAATCGTGTGAAAGGGATGTTATATAATGGTCATGTTCGAAGAATTATTGCAAATGGTTGATAAACTCGATGATGAGCAACTTAATCGGTTACGCTCACGAATTGAGCAACGTCAGCAGAAACAAGGTTTTCAGATAGATGGATTATTAGACATCATAGATGATTTTCGACAGGGATTATCTCAGTCAGATTTAGATGAGATGTTTGAGGCAATGAATCAGGAATATATAGAACCACTTGAGGCAGATGAATGATTTATCTTTTGGATACCAATGCGATTTCCGATATTTTGAACAAAAATGAAATTGTTTTAGTCAATTTGAAAAAACATGAAGGAGCTAATATTTATTTATGCCAACCAACTTATTATGAGGTTTTGCGTGGTATTCTTAAGAAAAATGCTATTCGCCAAGAGCAAATTCTCAAAGGACGCTTAAAAAATATGTTTCTTTGGGAATCTGTTCTTGAACAAGATTGGGTTGAAGCCGCTTATTTATGGGCAAAAATGGTTAGCTCTGGGAGACAATTATCAGATATGGATTTGCTTATCGCGGTCATTGCAAAAAGGCTTAATGCTATTTTGGTGACAAGTGATAATGATTTTATGGTGCTTGGTTTAACTATTGAGAACTGGCGTTTGCCAAAATAGAATTAGGGTGTTGTCAGCACACGAATCCCACCCACGCCAACCTGTAATTCATCACCATTCACCACCAAACGCCCCTCTGCTTGTGTTTCATCGCCAAATATTGCCAAACTCACCCACCAGTCGCCACTAGTGGCATTTTCTGGTAGTGGGATAATCACCATATCGCCAATCGGTGCTTGATTAGGCGACCAGCAAGTGGTCGGATAACGCATATCCATCCCAAAAAATTCACGGGGTTGCCATAGCACCATATCCCCCGCCACACCATCGGGACTGACAGGGGTTGCCCCAAACCACAAGGCATCATAGACCTGTTGCTCATTCGTCCAATTCACCCATAGGCGAATCGCGTTGCGTTCTGGGTCATATTCCCCGCGCCATCCCACAAGGTCAAAATTGGCGGTGTCGCTCATACGGGTAAAACGCGCTTGGATAGCGGTCATATCTGCAATTGGTTGTGGACGGGCGGGTGGCGCGGTCAATTCGGTTGTGAACACATTCAGGTGGCTGGCAAGTAAAATCACAGACATCGCTTGTAACCCATGGACTACCCACCACGCCCGCTTGAGGGAGGCTGGGTCAGTAGTGTCTGCTTGTGGATGATTAAAAAGGCGTAGAATGCCGTCATAGGCAACAAGGAGCAAAAAGGGGGTCATCCACGACCACACCCGCGCCGTTTCGCCTCGTGCCGAATTGCTGATGGTGGTGATGATAACCATAAGCCATAACGCCAAATTGAGCAACACAATGGGGGGCATAGCCCCTTTTTGGTGGGTGCGGAAATGATGCCATAGCCCGTATGCGCTCAATAGCGCCCAAATCACGCCCGCAAACAGCACCCAATCCCAAACGTGCATGAATACCCAAAATAGATAGTTGCGGTCAAGTGCAAAATGGTCATTGAGCGCCATCCGCAAAATTTCTAGCGGGGTCTCGCGGGTGATGAGCCAATAAATCATCCAGACAATCGCCATCCCAATTCCAAAGAAGATACCAACACCTTCTGCAAAGAATAGGCGTGAGGAACGAATGGGTTTTTTGCCCCATAAGGCACTCATCAGGGCATATAACCCAAACAACAAAAACATCGGCATAAAGGCAAAATTGATAAAACTACCAACGCCTGCGATGAATCCACTCAGAATTAAGTGGCGGATGGTGCGCCGATTTTTTAGCCCTGCGGTGATGCCGTGTGTGATGCCCAAATGCAGATAGAGAAAACTGCTGATGGCAATCAGGGGATAAAGTGTGTTCCATGACCCCGCAAACATGGCAAAACTCGGCACAAGCGCCCACCCGATGATGATGCGCCGTGCGTGTGGCTCAGAAAATAGGCTTTTGGCAACGGCATATAGCGGAAGCACCGCCAACGCCGCCCAGAGGGGCATGAGGATACCAAACCAAGCCGATGCCCATTCTGGCGCAGTGTATTTCATGGTGGCATACGTGTGACATTGATACGGGAAAATTGGCTCACGTAATGCTTGTGATATGGCGGGGTGTGGTGTGAGCATATCCTCCAAAAAGCCATACCACATCGGCGCACCAGGCGGACTAAGCGCCACATGACGGGGGAGGTTGGGCATAAGTTCTGACCAATCCCGCCACAAATCGCCAGACCAATCGAGCAACACCCCAACCGCATGAGGGGCAGTGGCGGCGGGGGATATGGTACGGGCTATCATGGTATAAAACGCATCGCCCTCGCGCACATAACCTGCGCCAAAGCTGATGACGCAAAAGCCGATAATCACCACCAAAAATAACAGCCACAACCGACTTTTTTGCACACGCCAAATCACGATGAGGTAGCCAAATACCACCCCCGTCAAGATGAGTATGCGGTCAAATGGCGCGATACTATATCCCCAGCGCCAGCCAAATCCACCCCGTAGCCAGTCGCTTAGGTTGAGGGCGACTGCCAAGACCAATCCCCCTGCGATGAGGGTCATGAGCCAAAATGCGCGTCCACGTTGTTGTAACATAGATGTTTAGTTTACAAACCGATATTTAATCAGTGTCCACAAGGCTTTTGGTGCATCGTGCCACTTAATCTTTTTGCCTTCGTTCCATTCGCGCCCATTGTAAGAAATCGGCACTTCATAAATACGGATACGCTTCTTTAGCACTTTGGCGGTGAATTCGGGTTCAAATTCAAATCCACGCGCATTAATTTTCATATCTGTCACCACTTCGCGCAAAAACACCTTATAGCAAGTCTCCATATCGCTCAAAATGGCGTTATACAAGACATTGGTGGCGAGTGTGAGTAGTTTATTGGCGACCATATTCCAAAAATTCATCGCCTTGCGCGGTCCACCCAAAAAGCGCGAGCCATACACCACTTTGGTGATGCCTTCTTCGAGTGGTTTGAGCAAAGCAGGGTATTCACGCGGGTCATATTCTTCATCGGCATCTTGGATGAGAATCACATCACACCGCGCCGCCTTAAACCCTGTGACCAATGCCGCGCCTTTGCCCTGATTTTTATCGTGATATAAAATTTCGAGGTCGTCATTCAGAGGGTCTTGTTGCAGACGCTGTAAAATTTCTCGACTTTTATCGGTAGACCCATCATCTACGATGATAATTTGGTTTGCCAAATTGACCGCACGCACGCGCTCAATCACCGTCTCGATGAAATGTTCCTCGTTGTAGCAGGGGATGACCACCGTTAAGGTGAGTTTTTTGCTTCCCGGTCTGGCTGTGCTAGTGGCGGTAGATTTATTTTCTTGCATGTAAAAATCCCTCAAGATAAGTGCTATTAGATGAATCTAAAAATTATAGCACGAAATTGAGACCTGTTAATATCCATCCCCGCCGAGAGCCGTCCCGCCTGTTAATTCGTTGATAATCGTCACACCCGCGCTCACACCGAGCCGAGTCGCGCCTGCTTCTATCATGGCGAGCGCAGTAGCAAGGTTGCGGATGCCCCCACTGGCTTTGACACCCATATCTGCGCCAACGGTTTGGCGCATGAGCCGAATATCTTCAACTGTTGCGCCACCCGTAGAAAATCCGGTGCTGGTTTTGACAAAATCTGCCCCTGCATCCACACAAACCCGACAAGCAACCACTTTTTCTTGGTCGGTGAGTAGGCATGTCTCCAAAATGACCTTACAAATTGCCCCTCTAAGCTGGCACTCCGCCACGATGGACGAAATATCATGATGCACCTCGCTGATATTTTCGGCTTTGAGGTTGCCCACCGATAGCACCATATCAATTTCGGTTGCGCCTTGCTCCAATGCGAGTTTTGCCTCATGTACTTTGGCGAATGGGTGCATTGCCCCTAGTGGAAATCCGACCACTGTACACACTTTGACGGCGCTCCCCGCCAATTTTTCTGTCGCCAGTGGCACATATACCCCATTAACGCAAACAGAGGCAAATCCGTATTGGATTGCCTCTGCACAGAGCACCTCAATTTGTTCGGGCATGGCTTCTGGTTTGAGCAGGGTATGGTCTATCATGCCCGCGAGGGTGTTGGCATCGAATGTCATTTCATTTCGTCCACATTGACTTGCACATAACTGCCACTGCGGATAATCCGATTGATGTATGGGTTGCGGATGATGGGCATTCTCATACGTTCATCGCCCCGCACTAAAGTGAGGTGATACACCGATATTGAGCGTAATCCCGCAAAAAAACGGTCTTCCACACCGACTTCACGCTCAATTTCCCATCCTTGTGTGAGCAGTGTGACCAACGCATCACCACCCGCATATTGCTCAGAATCGGGGTGCCAATGTTGGGTGACATCAAAATAATCCATGTGATAATTAGAAGAGGTGTTATTCATTTTAAGCGCTCCAAAAAATAATCGGTCTTTTTCTTTGATTGTAACCGACTATTTTCGATTGGGCAAATTTATTTTTTGTGGGGGTTTATAGCGGTGTTACTATCGCTTCGGAGGTAGTTTCTTGCTCAACGATAACCTGCTGTTTAGCCGAGGCAATATCGCGTAATGAGCCATAATTTATCGAATAGACTTGGGTAAATTTTGCGCCAAAGAGAACTATCTGCGCCGAATAATAAATCCAGAGTAAAATGAGGACAAAACTCCCCGCCGCCCCATAGAGGCTGGCAGTCCCACTATTGGATAAATACAGCCCAAGCACAAATCTGCCCAAATTAAATAACAGCATCGTCACCACTGCCCCTACCAATACATCGCGCCATTGCAAGGTAATATCTGGCAAAATGCGATAAATAATGGCGAATAGAATGGTGGTCAGGGCAAAAGAGAATAGAATGTGTGCTATCCGAATCGCCAGTTCTGCACTCGGCAATAAAAATAAAACAAATGACCCCAAAAGACTGCTAAAGGTGGTGAAAAGGAGCGATACCACCATCAAAAACCCAATCATAATAATCATGGTAAAGGAAATGAATTTGTTAAATAAAAATCCTCTAATACCACCCTTTATTCGCTCTTTTGGCACATGCCAAATGGTGTTTAAGGCACTTTTAAGTTGCTCAAAAACCGCCAATCCCCCAAATAATAAGGCGAGAATACTCAATACGGTGGATACAAAACTACTTTGTGGTTGACGAATTCCCTCGATAATACCGGCAATAAATGACCCCGCCGATGAACCCATTGTCTCATTCACCACATTAAGTAAGTTATCGTGTATATCTGATGATTGTAAGATAAATCCCACAATCGCAATCGTTAGCACCAATAAGGGTGCTAACGAAAATGTGATGTAGTAAGCCAATGCCGCCGCTAAACGAGGGATATTATCCTCATTCCATTCGAGATAGGTTCTTTTAAATAAATTAAAAATCACCTTTAGATGAGTCATCATATCCCTTTCGTGAATATTTCATTGTTAAGAGGGCTGTTTTATCTGTTGATGCGGTATTCCTCGCTAAATCTGCCAACCACACCGCGACTATCCACCGCCGCCACCGCTATTGCCTCATATAATTGCCAATTTGTGGTTGACATCGCCCCTGATGAGGGGTCTATGACGGTGAAATATTGGTCAAATATTAACGAATTGGGACGACGCAAGCCCACCACATAACGACCCGCATCTGGCACAGATTCCCAAACGAGGGTGCTGTTGCCATCACCAATATCCCGCAGGACGATATTGCGCGGTGGAATGGGTCCGCCACCGAGTGCATATAAAATGCCCATGATGGTACGGGTAGATTTGAGTAAATATCCCGCATCCACACCATCTATCGTATCACGCCCTTCACGTTTTGGGGTATCTTCTAATGCTTCGATGAGACGTGATGACGGAAACCCTTTTTCTTCAAACGATTCATGGTCGCCATACCGCCCTTCACGGTCAATTTCGTTTTGCATGGCGAGATTGAGGTCGAGTCGGTGATAATAGGCGATGAAATTCAATGAGCGGGCAAATTGCCGTGAGCGTGATTCATTGGGTGGCGCAGAAAACAATCGTAATTCGCGGTCATTCACATTGCCACGCGGGTCGTTGGCACTCCCAATGGTGTCGAGATTCAACATGCCAATGACGGGCAAATTGTTGGGGAGAATATAGCGTTCCACAAAGGCTTTACTGCCTTGTCTGCCCACTTCTTCTGCCGAAAATAGTACAAAGAGGATTGTTGCACGCATGGGGCTGGTGCTGAGGATACGCGCCATCTCCAAAATTGCCGCCACACCAGACCCATTATCATCGGCACCGGGCGCAAAGGCATTGGCATCGGTGAGGTCATCGGTACGGCTATCATAATGTGCGCCCACCACGATAATGCCTGCTTCTGCACTTGTCCCCTGAATATAGCCAATGATATTTCGTTGATTGCTGACAATCCCATTATAGCTACTATCGAAATTTTGCTCAAAGGTGATAAATTTTCCGCCAGATTGCGCTTGGATTTGCTTAAAGGTATCGCTAATATAAGTCGCCGCCGCCCCAATACCGCGTGTGAGTGACTGACTAGCAGAATTGGTATGGCGGGTATGAAACCCAACCAGCGCATTGATATGTGTCATGAGCCTATCCGACTCAACACGGTTCATCAGATTAAATAATTCCACATCCACCGTTGTTTGTTGGGGTGCGCCGAGTGTAGATTGGTCGGGCGCAATCACGCCCCCTTGCGGGGTGGCATAACTGAGGGGTGGTTGTGGGGTTGGGACATCTGTCTTGCGTGGTAGCAAGGTGGGCGGGGCTTCTTGTGTGCCTAAACTACAGGCGAGAAGCACAACACTCAACCAAAGAATGAGCAAGACATGATTACGTGGGGATGGTTTCATTGTTATTTTATAATACTCCAATTAAATGAACATTCCGCAGTCGTCCCACCACTCACTGCGTCACAATTGGCAAGCACCCGATTGCCAGATTTTACCTGAAAATTGCCTCGCCATGCGAGGGCGTTGGCGGGACGTGATATTTCATTGCGAATCTCATCGCATCCCCAGTCACTATCTATATTGGGCGTTGTATTCGCGTTTCTGACGACAATACACGCATTGGGTGGCAAAATTTGTTGCGTAATTTCGCTCCCTATCACTTGGCTTGCGCCTGTACCCAGTGTAAAACTGCTCAAATCGAGGGTGGCATCACTTTCGTTGTGAATGACCAAAATATTCGATTGGTAATAAATCATCACGGCTTTGCCACTGCTATTATTGGTCACTGTCACATTTGACCCCGCACCGCCACCAGATAAGAGAATAATACCAAGTATGATGACTGCCACCACACCACCAACACCTGCTAACAGGGATATAGGCAACTTTTTGGGCATAGCAGGTTTTTTATTCATCGAATCTGGGCTGATAACAGGCTGATTTTTGGGCGTTGCCGATTCAATCGGCACAATGGGGACTGGTGGGGTTTCGGGTTCAACGGCTGGCTTGGCTTTTGGTTTGGCTTTTGGCTTGGTTGTTGATTTTGCCGTTGGTTTTGGGGATGGTGCTGGTGTATCCCACCTATCCAGCAGGGTATCCTCTTTGATGTCGTCCTTTATCGGATAGGTCGTTGGACGGTCTAGGACGGTGGTGGCGGTGGTCGCTTTGGTCAACAAAGTGCCATAAGCCGATTCCAATGCCTGAATAAAATCAGTGGCTTTTGGATGCCGTTTTTCGGGTTCTTTTTCGAGTGCTTTGAGCAATTCACGCTCAACACTCTTGGGGATGCTGGCATTAATCGCACTTGGCAGGGGCGGGGCTTCACTAATATGACTGAGCGCCACCTGCATGGCAGTATCGCCCTTGAACATGATGCTCCCCGTGAGGATTTCATAGACAATCACCGCCAACGAATAGGTATCACTTTGGGGGACGGCTCGCTCAGAGGCGAGTGCTTGTTCTGGGGAGATATAACGCGGTGTGCCAAATGCTGTGCCACGAGTCATGTCTATATCTTGGCGCAATACCAGACCAAAATCGGTGAGGAAGGCGCGGTCATTTTTGTCTATTAGCACATTCGATGGCTTTACATCCCGATGAATAATGCCATTTTTATGGGCAAAATCCAACGCCGCCGCCACCTGCTTGAGCAAATGAAACATGCGTGGCAAGGGCATCGTCTGACCCAAACGTTGCAGGTCGTTGATTTCATCTGCCAAATCGCGCCCAACAATGAGTTTCATCACCAAAAAATATACATCGTCTTGTTCGCCATATTGGTAAATTGGCACGATATTATCATGGTCTAGTTTGGCAACAGCGCGTGCTTCACGGGTGAATCGTTCCGAAAGGGTGGGGTCAGAATCTAACATGGCACGGGTGAGGACTTTGACAGCAGTTTCTCTATCCAATTTTTCATCACGCCCAATATAAATCTTTGCCATACCCCCAGAAGCCAAAACGCCCGTAATCTGATAATCACCCAATTTTTTGCCAATCAGTGGGTCATTCTTTGATGTGATTGTCTCCATTAGAACCTCATCCCGTTTGTTTATGCAGGTCAATGCGCGTCATTGATTTTTATTGTATCTTATCACACTCATTATAGGGTAGAATGTTTTCTGGATTTAGGCAACGATTTCTCAACGCAAAAGGCAATAATTATGCACATTCTCTTCATTACCACCTATTTTGAACCCGATTCTGGCGCGGCGGCGGTGCGTCTCTCGCGGTTGGCGCGTGGACTGATAGCGCAGGGACATCAAATCACCGTCCTCACGACCATGCCACATTACCCAGTGGGCAAAATTAGCGATGGGTATCGGGGGCGGTTTGCTATCAAAGAAAATCGGGATGGCATGACGGTTATCCGCACATGGCTATGGGCGACCACCAGCCCAAAAATCAGCCGAAAGCTCATCAGCCAAATTTCATTTATGGTTACTGCTATGTTGCGCGGGCTATTTTTCAAGCGTCCCGATGTGATATTCATCGAAGGACAGCCTATATTCACCAATTTTGCAGGGGTGTTCATCAGTTTTATCAAACGCCGCCCCTATTTGTTGAATATTTCCGATTTGTGGCCCCAACACCTGCTATCGGTAGGCGCACTCACCGAAAAAAGTCGCATCTATAAAATGGCATTATGGTTGGTGAAACGCACCTATGCATGGGCGAGTGCCATTGTCGCTCTTAGTCCTGCATGGGCGCATACCATTCGGTCACTGGTTAGCCATCCGCAAAAAGTGAGTGTCATTTTTAATGGGGTGGATTTGGAACGGTTTCATCCAACAATTGACCCCACACCCTTTTTGACCCAGCACCAATTGCCCACCGATAAGCACCTTATCACCTTCATCGGCACATTTGCCACGCAATACGACTTTGACACCTTATTTGCGGTGGCAGGGCATTTTTTGATGCGCCATGATGTGGCATTTGTGTTTATTGGCGGTGGGTCACAAGGCGAGAAGGTGAATACGGCACATCTGCCCAATTTATATAAAGTGGCATGGGTTGGGCATGAGGATATGCCCCGTGCGTGGGCAATTTCGACCATCACGATATGGGCAATGCGTCCCGCGCCGTTGTATGAAGGCACAATCCCCGCCAAATGGTTTGAAGCCACCGCATCGGGTGTGCCGATTGTCGCCGCCCAAACGGGCATTGTGGCGGCACTCATCCATGAGCATGGGCTTGGGATTGTGACCCCTGTGGGGGATGTGGATGGCATGATTGGGGGGATTGCCCGCCTATTGGATGATGAGGCGTTGCGCGATGATTGTAGCCAGAAGGCACGGGCGTATGCCGAAGCGCATTTTTCTCCCACGCGGGTGATTGGGGCGTATGAGGCATTGCTCAAGGCGATAATGCGATGAATAGGGTGTCTTTGCGTTATTTTATTCAAGCATTTATTTATCAGATTTTTCTTGAGTAAAAAACCGCGCTCTAAGTTGAACCAAGTTTCCGCCTTGTTCACCCCATACCTTAGCCCCTTTTGTATATCCAACCGATTGGTCTAATCGCAACCCATTGGGGTTTCCAACATCTATCCACATCGGATAATGGAGTAATTTTTTCAATGATTTGGCGATGGCTTTATACAAAATCGGTATGTTGGGATTTATATCTTCTAGCCATGCCGATTTTGCCCTCAAATACCCCATCTCCAAATCATGATTGGTTATGGTAGGGCATGTAACTATCACACATCCATAGCGTATGGGGTTGTTTAGTGCTTCATAGGCTTGTTCATCATTTAAGATATGTGGAGTAAGATACACATCATCCACATCGGTTAAATGGTGATAAAGGGTTTGTGATTGTTGAAAAGTAACCAGACGGGCTTCATTTCCAAATCCTATTTCTGTATGGGTTATAACACGCAATACAGCGTTTAATTGGAGTTGTACCATCACAGAACCAAGCAAAGACACTGCCTCATCTGGCATCATGAAAAATTCTTTTTGTGCCATATTATTCTCTCATGTAGGAAGCAAAAAACGGTTATTTTTTACACCCTCTTGCATTAATTCACCGCCGTTTGTAACCCATTCTTTAACACCTATTGTATATCCTATATTTTTTACAATTAAAATATTATCTGAATATACATTTTTTACCGCAATAGGACTAAAAAGCAACTTGGCTAAATCTGATTGGACTCTTAAAAAAAGATTTTTTGCATGTTGGTTTACAATCGTTTGGTTATTTTCGTCAACCCATGAATATTTGATTCCGAGCGCGCTACTATACAAAATTTGATTATAAATTTTAGGAAGCACAAATACCATAAACCCATATATGAGTGGTTGCCTGATAATCATTTGGGGATGTGGTAGTTCTATTTTTTTATCCCCTATCCATATTTCATCGTATCTCTGAAAATCAGATTGAGTTAATGGCATATTCATGATTTGAGCCGGCTTATCATCAAAATATTTACGCCCAATAGCAATAAGCAACCTTCTTTCCAGAGTTATTTGTATAAAATCTTTTGCCTCATCTGGCATCATGAAAAATTCTTTATTCGCCATTTTGCAATCCAACTCCACTAAAGAAAAAATTATACGGAGTAAATACAGGTCTAATGCCCAGTGCACGCTCTAAATCATCTAATGCACGAACCTCGCGTGCTATTGGTGTTCCATTTAGATTACCTCTTCCAACATTCTCATAATATAAACTACCATCTGGCGCGCGCATCACTATATCTGGTCTTCGAAAACTAAGAAATCCACCAACTGTTGGTATTTTTATCTCTCTCCATCCTGTTCCACCGCCCACACGCTCATAACCCATATTTTCCAACGTTTGTATTCGTGCGTCAATCACATTACGATGAAGTGGACCCCCGCGAGTTCCCCACGGATTAGGTACTCTTGTAACGGATGGATTACCAGATGGGCTACCAGTGTTACGACCACCTGCAGGTTGCGGTCCGCCCATACATTCAGATTGGCTTCCAACATCTGTCATATCAAATAAATTATCACAAAGCGTATTAGGCAAGCTGTTGCTAATTACCTTTGTATAAAGTTCTGTAATGGTGCTACCATTTAAGGTAAATATTAGCATGATTAAGGCTATTGCTAACCTTGATATAGATGCTATACCCAGCAAATTTTGATAAAATGATGTTGCCTGTACATCACTTAAAACATCGCTCACGAAATTCTTGACATCTTTGACAAATTCAACTTCGGCGACTTTTTGTTGCCAATCCGCATACGCCGCCCAGTGGTTCTTATTGGCTTGGCTTTGGGTCACACCAATAACCACAGCCTGACCTGCTTGCGCTTGCATCGCCTGATTTTCTGCCCAATTGGCAATCGAGGTTTGGGCTTGTAGGGCTTGCTGTGCCTGCAAATCGGCGAGTGCTTGTGCCTTTTCTGCCTCTTGCTCTTTCTTTTTGGCGATCGCGTTGGCGCTCATGGTCAATGCACCCGCACCCGCCGTAATCACACCCAATGTCGCTAGTGTGACCAGTACCCCATTCAGAGGGGTGGTTGTGGTCACGAGCGAGATAATGGTCGCTGATGGGATGATTTGGGGTGCATCCAATTCACGCAATGTCTCTATGATATTTAGCGTACTATTTTCATTTAGAGGTGGCACGGCTTGCACAAATGGTAATTCTTCATCCAAAATGATGCGCGGAATCCGTTTAATATCCTCATCGGTGCGGTCAATCTGTGGCGAGTGAAAATAGACATTTTCGTCATGCAGATCCGGTGGAAAGTCATCTGCTGTCTCGAAGGGTAGTGTATTGGGTGGGCTGACGAGTGGCGAGTGAAAATACACACGCTCATCGTGCAAATCAGGCGGGAAATCGTCTCTGGCTTCAAACGGTGGGGTATTGGGTGGATTGGCTGGTGGCACAATGTTCACCACAGGCGGGGCTTGCACAATCTGGATGGTATCGGCAATTGTGAATTGGGTAATTTTTTCTGCTTCGATGTTGCCCGCAAAGTCAGTCGTGAAATATTGTATCCAATACTCACCAACACCCGTTATGGTAACAGGGTGATGATACTCACCCCACACGCCGTTTATCGCCATGCGAATCGTATTGACCCCACTCACCGCATCCCAACCCGTGAGGGTGACGGTATGCCACTATCTATTTCGGTAAGCGTGGCGGTTGTCTGAGGTGGGGTGATATCATAGCCCACCTGAAAGGTTTGTGTGGTGATATGTTGAGCATTATCCACCGCAAAGGCTTGCACGGTATATAATCCCTCATGACTGAAGGTGAATGGTGAGGTATAAAGCGTTTGTGTGCCATTTTCGACCTGATAAACAATGCCAACAACCCCACTGGTCGCATCGTCTGCACCTAATGATACGATTGGCGGGGTAATAAACCAACTATTTTCGCCATAATCGCCTGCCAAATATACATCCAATATGGGTGCAATGCTGTCTATTTGGATGACCACACCATCATAGGTGCTATGACCCGCGTTATCACTTGCTTGGGCATCTAATGAATGGATACCATCAGTTAGTGTGAGGGATGTGCCACTTATCCACCCCATCCCATTCAGGTTATAGTCTAAACGGGCTAACCTACTAGCGGTATCCTCGGCAAAAATCGCAATGCCAAGCGGCGTATTCCACCAGCTACCCGCATCTGGTGGGCGATTTAAGATAAATTGCAAGGTTGGTGGGATGGTATCTATTTTGATGATTGTCGTGTGTGAAGATTCTGCATTATAACCATCTGTAGAGTGAAAGGTGAGGCTATTTGTGCCTTCATTTGTGATGGTGAATGGCGTTCCATGATAATTGTCTGGTGTTCCATTTATGTCATAAACGGTTTCGCTCACGCCAAAACAGCCAACATCATTGACATCAAAGGACACATCAACCGGGCTGGTGAACCATCCATTATCCCCTGTTAATCCAACAAAATTGGGTGTTGTGATTGGGGCGCTATAATCGTGTTGGGCAGTAAACGGCGGACTCCATCCACTAGACCCACCGGCATTATGAGATTGTGTGTGGACTGTGAATAATCCTTCTGGAATATTGGTGAACATATAATTGGTAACATTAAGTAACCTTCGCTATGTAATTATAAAAACAGCCCCTATCC
>Ga0163154_10004585_pt1 | contig 18034 bp, 21 predicted proteins | sample OliLakLV19MP9P1_FD_148649 | JGI IMG/M metagenome (GOLD analysis project Ga0163154, IMG submission 148649) | Freshwater microbial mat bacterial communities from Lake Vanda, McMurdo Dry Valleys, Antarctica - Oligotrophic Lake LV.19.MP9.P1 | ecosystem: Environmental > Aquatic > Freshwater > Lake >...
ATAACGAAGGGCTTTGTCTAGGAGGCTAAAGTCATATTGCATTTCAACCGACTGCCGTGCGCTCTTACCTGGAAGACCCACACAATCTCTACAGCAAGCCCCTTAAATGCGGCTACAACCCCTACACCTGCGAGTGGGAAGAGTGGAGTACCAATCCGCTCAAGCAGCAAGCCATTGCGTATTATGGGATGCAGGAGCTGGTGAGGCGAGAGCCGCAAAAGACAGCATAAGAAAATAACCAACTCATCCGCCTCAAAGCTACGGGTACACCCTTAGCACTGGCGAGGCGCATTGGCGTGTCGAAACGGCAATTATACCGCCTGATACAAGAATTGCGCGACTTTGGGTTACCGATAGAATACTGCAAGAAGCAGCGTTGCTACCAATATATCAATAAAGTAAAAGTATGGGTAGAAGTGCAAGTAAACGAAGAAACCCTTTTAAAAATAAAGGGAGGCAAAAGTTTTACTAACTTTTTTGACACAGTGCCAAAATATGGCACTGAGCTGCCTTACCTTTGTAATATCAGCTGAGAGGGGGATGCCGAAAACCCTGAATAGAGTAGGTTTACTAAAAACTATAATTTATATGGAAAAGTTAAGTTTGAAAAAGTTTTCAAAAGTTGGGTTGGAAACAAAAACGCAAAAAAACATTACAGGTGGCTATGGAGGGGGGGGTGGAACTCCTACCGGAGGTGGGTCAACTTCCATTTCAGGTGGGGATTGGATGCGTTTTACATGGAGTAGTGATACTCAAGAAGCGAACGGAGGGATTGTTACACATGGCAACGATTATGTTCCGCAAGTCTAATCCTGATCTTATATCAAATGTTTTTATCTGAAATATTTTCAGATAAAAACATTTATTTATTAATAATAATTATTTATGAAGTCTGCAATATTTTTTCTCATTCTTTTTTTATATTCATTTAGAATATTCGGATATGATTCTATGTTTCTTCGTGATAGTGTAAAGGGTAATTTTTATGAATACTTCGAACTAGTACGTTTAGCTGAAACTGCTATTCTTGAAGATAGCATTTCTTTAGCCTCTTTTTACTACAAAAATGCTTTTTCAAACCATACTACCGTATTTTCTATAGATTTGTTTAATGGGATGATTTGTGCTTTAGAACTTGAAGATGTAGTTTTTGCTACTCTATGTGGAGAAAAACTAGTTGAAAGAGGATGTAAAAAAGATTTTTTTACACAAAAGAATTTTGAAAAATACAAAGATAAAAACCTCTTTTCAAAAGTTATAAATGCAATATACTCTAAAAAAGCGGGGTCAAATATTGATACGCTGTTAAAAAAAGAAGTAATTGATTTGAAAGATAAAGAACAAAAAGAGCATTATGTAGGAGTTATAAAACCAGGCAAAAAAATCAGAGATGAAAAAATAATAAATGAATTTGTAAATTTTTATAAAAAAAATGGTTATCCAACAGAAAAAGAAGTTGGCGTTTATTTATTAGGAGATACGCTAATTTTAAATTCTTTCTTTTATATTCTTTTTTTACATGATTTTCAAAAAGAAAATTATGAATTTGACAGTTTGCTAATATCTTTTTTAGCAAATGGTAAAATGAGACCTCAAGAAGTTGGTTATATCTTGGGACACATGAAACCATTTTTTATAGGATTTGAACCTTACGTTATTATAAATGATACAGCATACGAGAAATCTTTAAGTATCGCAGAAGAAGATTCGGTGAATATAGAACGTGAAAAATTAGGGCTTGAAACAATAGAAGAATTTAAAAGGAAGATTATTTATACTCTGCGAAATCCAGATTTCTTTGAATTTAGGTTAAACGGGACTATTCACAAATTTGGAGATTTGATGCCAGAAAATACAGTAAGCGTATTTGTAAAATACCTTAAATTAACACCTATTAGAGATGATAAGATAAGTTCTCTGATACTTAAAGCACTGTAATTCATGATCCTAATAATTAGTTCGTATAGTGACCAGAGTACTAACGATGTGATAGATTGGTTATTGTATTGTGGAGTGCCGTTTATAAGAATTAACGAAGAGGATAAAATAACAAATATCAACATTGTAATAAATGATATTTTATTTGATATTGAAGTAACGTTTTTTGTAAAACTTATAAAAAAAGGTATAAAAGTAAATTCTAAGCAGATTGAAGGATACTGGTATAGGCGAGGTAAATTGAATTATGATATAGAAATAGGCGAGGTAAATAAAGTTTTTTCTCAGTTAAAGAAAAACCTCGAACTAGATAAAGATTCAGTGGTAGAGTTAATACATACTTTACTCACGACTCAAAGCAGAAGTCTCGGATCATACTATAAGGAAGCAAGAAAAAATAAGTTTTTAGATTTGCTGATGGCGAAGAAGGTAGGACTCAAAATTCCTAAGACTGTTTTAAGTGGATCAAAAAAATATATAAAAAAGAATTACGAATCACTTAAAAGAGCGTTAATTACTAAAAATATAAGGTATCCTATAAATATAACCACTGAAAACATAAGAATAGGAGATCCCGGTACAGTAGTTATCGGCAGTAAAGATATAAATGTTTGGAAAGAAAACTTTCTACCAGCAAAATTCCAAGAAAAATTAGAAAAGTTATATGAACTAAGAATATTTTTCATCAAAGATAAACTGTTTTCAATGGCAATTTTTTCTCAAAAAGATGAACAGACTCGAGTTGACTTTAGAAACTACAATATGAGTTCACCTAATAGGATGATTCCATATGTTCTTCCTTTAGAGATAGAGGATAAAATAAAACAATTCATAGTAAATAGCGAATTAGATTCTGGTTCCATTGATATCGTTGTGACTCCTAATGATGAATTTATTTTTTTAGAAGTAAACCCAGCTGGTCAATTTGGATTCGTTTCATTTAGCTGTAACTATTATCTTGAGAAACACATAGCAGAATTCTTTACAAACCTTGATGATAGTTTTTTCTAATAAAATTATTCGTTAAACATCAAGTATATGAGTGCTTTAAAAGATTATTTGGATACGTTACCGCCGATTTACAGGTATGCCGGAGAGGTAGAATCTGAAATTCCATTCAAATTACAATTATCTAAATTACAACAATCTCACGTAGAAGTCACTCTATATAATTCGGGATTCGTTGTAGTTACTGAACATTATAGACCTATAACTAAAATAATCCACCCATTGAATCAGGAAGATTATGAGCATAGAAAACGATAGATGGAAAATTTACAGTTGTTGTAAGCTTGTTAAGGGAGCTTCAAGAAGTATCATTTGTGATTTACAAAGAAGTACTTTCGAGTTTATACCTAATTCATTATATGAAATCTTGTCCAACCAAGAAGATCTCAACTCAATAAATGAAATCAAAAAACGGTACGATAGTGAAGATCAAAAAACAGTTGACGAATATTTCTCTTTTTTGATAGATAGAGAATTTATTTTTTTTACAGATTTTCCTGAAAGATTTCCTGCACTTTCATTAGATTGGTTCTCGCCCTCTAAAGTATCAAATTGTGTTATTGATGTCAGTAAAAAACACGGAAACGAATTATTGAATTTTGAAAACATTTTTAGTCAACTTCAATGTTTAAATTGCAAATATATACAACTAAGATTTTTTGATGAATTTAACTTAAGAAAAGTAGCTGAAATTTTAGACAAATTGGAGTGTACTAATATTGTAAGTGTTGAATTAATTCTAAAATATTCTACAGGATTAGATATCGGTGATGTTGATGATTTTATATCAAAGTATGCACGCATCTGCTCTGTTGTTATTTACGGACATCCATGTGATAAAATATATTCTCTAAGTAAAGATATTGGTGGTTTATTGTATATTTATTACTCTTCTGTTCAATATTTATCAGAAAGGAATTGCGGCATCATAATCCCGAGCTATTTCTCTATTAATATTCAAACCTTCACCGAAGCCCAACTCCACAACACTTGTCTTAACCGTAAAATCGCCATAGATGTAGATGGTAACATTAAAAACTGTCCTTCCATGCCACACTCTTATGGCAATATTAAAGACACCACCCTTCAAGAAGCATTAGAGCATCCTGACTTCAAGAAATATTGGTACATTCATAAAGATCAGATAGAAGTGTGTAAAGACTGTGAATTCCGCTACATCTGTACCGACTGCCGAGCCTACATCGAAGACCCGCACAACCTCTACAGCAAGCCCCTCAAGTGCGGCTACAACCCCTACACCTGCGAGTGGGAGGAGTGGAGTACCAATCCGCTCAAGCAAAAAGCCATTGAATATTATGGGATGCAGGAGTTGGTAAAGGATAATGAAACTAAAGCATAAAAAGAAAGCAAAAAACCACAGGTCGGCAAAACCTTTCAAAATACAGAGCAGACCAAGCATCTCTTGCTTATCCTGAAATAAATAGAAATATTTTCCAAACTTTCAACCTCTTTTTTACGTCACTACCAAAATTTAGCAGTGAGTAGGATTATCTTTGAAACAGGAGCTGAGAGAGATGCTAAAAACCCTGCCCAGAAGGGGGAAGAGTAGGCAGTAAAGTATAAAATTTTTAAATATGATCCGTTTTATATTTGTCTTGACTTCCTTATTTCTTCTTAGTTGTAAGAATAATGCTCAAGAATTAAGAAAATTATCCCCAGAAGACGTATTGTATAGAGCTAGGATAGGAAAATATTATGATCCTGAATCGTTACTGTATAAAGATACGATTGGTCATATCATGGACTATCAAACAATAATTACATTGAATAGAGATTCACTTGCAATGGATGAATACGTTGATAAGACAGATTCTGTAAAAGTAGGCATTGTCAGAAAAATAACTTCAACCGATATATTACTTAGGCAAGAAATAGCAAAACTACTTAGTGACAATATCGAACTTCAGATTAATTATATAAAAGCAACTGTTAAAGACTCGACAATGAGAGCAATTGAATATGCGATGTATGCCGCTCCAATTACGCCTATACCTATCAATTGCGATAGTACAAAAATTTTGCTAAGTAAGATATTGATATCTGACCAAAAAGGCAGATCAGAGAACACAATTGATTTGAAGAAAGATAGAGAGAATCAAATAAAAGTTGTGAGTATTATTGAAAACTGTGGATTTCCGAGATATAATACGGTAGGTGAAGATGGTATGAATGCTGTATTTTTGGTTATACAGCATTCACACAGAGAATTAATGGAAAAATATTTTCCTTTGTTAAAGGAATCCGCTGAAAAGGGAGAATTGAGTAAAGCTGACATTGCTTTAATGGAAGACAGAATCTTAATTAATAACGAAAAAAAACAAAAATATGGTTCGCAAGTGAAATTTAACGCTAAAGCCAATATGTACGAATTGCTTCCTATCGAGAATCCTATTGTAGTGAATAAGTTACGTTCGGACATAGGACTCGAACCGCTTGAAATTTATTTGACTAGATTTGGTATTAAGTGGAATCCTATTTCTTTCAAAATTGAGAATAATTATAAATAATTACATGCAATAAAACAGCAAGTAATTTAAATACATCTTTATGATTTTAATTTTGAGTCAAAATAAATTTGAATATAGCACTGATAAAATAATAGAATGGTTAGATAATTTAGGCGGAAGTTATCTTCGGATCAATGGAGAAGACTTGCTCGAGCCAGGAAGCTTCAAAATGGATTTAAAAAATGGGGTTTTTGAGATTGCTAAAAAACCGCTAAATTTTAATGAAGTTAACGTTGTTTTAAATCGAAGATGGTTTAATGAAGATGAATATTTTGAAAACTTCTTTGAAGAAAATATGCACAGCAAAATCATTTGGAATTTACTAAATAGTATTAAAGGTGAATTGAATGCATTAAGTGAATTTTTCTTTTTTAATCTTCCTTCTAAGTGCTTATGGATACCTGAAAAGAAACGAGTAAATAAATTGGTGGCACTTAAAACTGCAGAACTTATAGGCATAGATATACCAGAAACAGAAGTATTGTCGAATAAGACTGATCTTACTTCATTTTTAGACAGAAATGGTAGAATAATAACAAAGGCAATCTCTGATACTTTTCCGATTGAATTGGAAAAAGAAACATTTTTTTACTATACAAAAGAAATTTGTAATGAAAATTTAGAAAAAATACCTAATACTTTTAATCCCTCTCTTTTTCAAACTCTGATAGAGAAAAAATACGAGGTTAGAGTTTTTTTCTTATTTGGAGATATGTATGCCATGGCAATTTTTAGTCAGAATGACTCTTCCACTGCCACAGATTTTAGAAACTATAATAACGACAAACCAAATAGAGTTGTACCATATGATATTCCTGATTACTTACAAGTTAAGCTTAAGAACCTAATGAATGCCTTAAATCTTAATACGGGTTCTATTGATTTGATTAAAACGATACATAATAATTATGTATTTCTTGAGGTTAACCCAGTAGGGCAATTTGGAATGGTCTCTCAACCTTGTAATTATAATTTACATAAATTATTTGCTGAAAAATTAATATATTATGATAGAGAATACAAGTTTTTGGAGTGAGGATGATAGCAGAGTTTCAGTTATTATTTTGTTTCCTGTCATCAAAGAATTTAGTAAAAAAATAAAGAACAGAAGAAAAATAGTTCGACCTATTAAATACTACAATTCTATGGGTGTTCATAGTGAAGTATATCCATTAGTAATTTCTAAAATCTTACTATCATGATAGAAGACGAAAAGTATTTAATTGTACATACTCATTGCTTTCTAGTGAATGGCATAAGTAATCATATAATTCAAGACGTTCTAAGAAACCGAATTGTAAGAATCCCAGTTGAAGTCTTTAATTTTCTTGTCTCTGCAAATAAAAATAAAATCAAGGAGATCAAACGTACTATTGATAGAAAATTAATTAATCATATTAAAGATATTTTTAACTTTTTGATAGAAAATGAGTTTATATTCTTTTCAGATGAACCTGATAATTTTCCTTCTATTGATACGGCATATGAAGTGCCAGAATTAATAACAAACTCAATAATCGATTATTCAAGTGATTCGGACTTTGATGTCGAAAATATTTTACTAGAGTTAGATCAACTTGGGTGCAAACATTTAGAAATTAGGTTTTTTGATTATGTAAAATTGGAAGTACTAAAATCAATATTGGATATTTCCTTAGATACAAGATTGTTGTCGATTAAAATAATTACAAAATATACGCCATCCTATACACCCAATATAATTAATGAAATGATTGAAGATTATCCCCATGTGGATAAAATAATTATTCACAGTACTCCGGTACATATTATTGAAAAAACGACTGAATTGTATCCAAATATTTTATACGTAGCGTATAACTTAACATCTGAAATCTGTTGTGGTATTATAAACCAAGATTTATTCTCAATAAATATTGTATCACATACAATATCAAAAAATTACAACAGTTGTCTTTTTAAGAAAATATCAGTCGATAAAAAAGGGAACATTAAAATCTGCCCTTCTATGAAAGAAGTTTTAGGCAATGTTTACAATATGTCTCTATATGACATAGTTGTATCAAAACCTCAAATCCTTACTTCTTATTGGAGCATCAACAAAGACCAAATTGAAACTTGTAAATTTTGTGAGTATCGCTACTCTTGCACAGATTGTCGCGCTTATTTAGAAGACCCGCATAACCTTTACAGCAAGCCTCTCAAATGTGGATACGATCCCTACACAGGCGAGTGGGAGGAGTGGAGTACCAACCCGCTCAAGCAGCAAGCCATTGAATATTATGGGATGCAGGAGTTGGTGAGGCGAGAGCCGCAAAAGACAGCATAAGAAAATAACCAACTCATCCGCCTCAAAGCGACGGGTACGCCCATAGCACTGGCGAGGCGCATTGGCATATCGAAACGACAATTGTACCGTCTCCTACAAGAATTGCGCGACTTTGGGTTACCGATAGAATACTGCAAGAAGCAACATTGTTACCAATATATTGACAAAGTGAAAGTATGGGTAGAAGTACAAATAAATGAAGAAACTCTTTTTAAAATAAAGGGAGGCAAAAGTTTTACTAACTTTTTTGACACAGTGCCAAAAAATGGCACTGAGCCACCCTATCTTTGAATTATCAGCTGAGAGGGAGTAATTGTAAGTACGCAAAATGATAGTTATGCAAATAATTAATTTAGAGGATTTTAGTAGCCTTATTCCCTGTAAATTATGCTTACTACTTACGGGATTAAGTATAGTTTTTCTAACCCCTTTAATGGCACAAATGTCATATGGGAAAGAATTTGATGCTTTACTTGTTAAAGCTGATAGTTTATACAATAAAAAGGAATATGAAGAAGCAGGTAAATATTTTGACAAAGCTTTAGACTTAAAAAACGGTAAATACCCAGATAGTGGCAGCTATAAAGATGGTTTTGTGGCTTGGGCAAGAGCCAAAAATGTGGATAAAGCCCTTTTTTATTTAAAAAGGTTAGCTCAAGAAGGATGGATAGAAAATAAGGATTTAGAAAAACTCAAAAAAGATTCTTTATATCAAATATTAAGAAATGACGAGAAATGGGATCAAATTCTGCAAATTCACATGATGAAACATCAACAATATGGCATCATCGCGGATAGTCTGGAAACTGTTTACAAGGAAGACCAAGCTTTGAGGCAAATAATAAACTGCGCACAGGAAAAATTTGCTAAAGATTCTATAAGTTTAAATTATTTCAATCAATTGATAGAAAGCCAAGATAGTGCCAATCTTGCTTTTGTTAAAAGTGTCATTCAAAAGTATGGTTGGTTAGGAATAAGCAAAATTGGGGACAAAGCTAATCGTACTCTTTGGCTTGTCATACAACATTCTCCGCTTGAAATTCAAGAAAAATACCTGGTTATTATCAAGGCGTCTGTTGACAAGGGAGAAACGCGAGCTAGTAGTTATGCGTTCCTTCAAGATAGAATACTCATGCGTCGAGGTGAAAAACAACTTTATGGCACACAGGTTATCGAAATAACAGAGACCGGAGAAAATAAAGTTTATCCAATTCAAGACCCTTCTAATGTAGATAAGCGAAGAGCAGAAATAGGTTTTGAACCAATTGAAGAGTACCTGAAGTCTATGAATGTAATAGTTAAAGATATTAAAGACTTAGATGACCCAGTCGTCTTAGAATATTGGAAGAAACTTATCGGCACTAAATTTTAATCATTATTTTCATAAATCTTTAAAATTTATTAATTATGAAATTTGAAAGCATGAATTTAGACAAGTTCAAATCCGCCGAATTAAAAGGATTTGAAGCCTCTAAAATCAAAGGAGGCTCTACTACTTATGAGGTTACATTTGATAGAGACACTGGAAGGGCAAAAGATACCAATATACTTACCGGTGATGCTGATTTCTAAGTAGTTAAATTTAATGTAATCGAGGTATTGAATTAAGTATCTTGATTCAGTACCTCATGTATTAAACAATATAATAACGTATGATTCTCTTATTTAGCATGGAGTATGATGTTTCTACTAATCAGGTTGTAGCATGGTTAAATAATGAAAATGCTAATTGGAAAAGGTTTAATGGCGAAGATATTGATGAAAAAGGTAATACTGTAAAAATTGATATTGATTCTAATCAAGAACAATCTCTAGTGATAAATAATGATTTTTTAAATTTAGGTCTTGTAAAAGTCATTTGGAATAGAAGAACACATGGGTTTACAAAAATTAAAAATGAAGTATTTGGAAACAAGGTGAAAAATGAAATTGGAGTCGGAGAGATTACAAAACTTCACGCTTTGTTAAAGAGAGAAATACTTGGTATACATAACTTCATTCAGAAAAAAATTGACGGTTTTTGGTTAGATCACCCCATAGATGAAAAACTAAATAAAATGTGTGTTTTAGAGTTAGCAAAGGAAATAGGATTAAATATTCCACATACACTTATAACAAACTCGAAAAAAGAATTGAAGGCATTCTTAAATAGAAAAATCAGAGTAATAACAAAACCAGTCAGCGAAGTAGATGGATTTAAAATCGAGGATGACTTATTTATGATGTACACTGCTTCAATAAACGAAGGCTTTATCAATGAAATGAATCAGGAAATCTTTTTTCCTTGTCTTTTTCAAGAGCTTATAGAAAAACTTTATGAAATTCGTACCTTTTACTTGGAAGGTCAATGCTTTTCAATGGCTATTTTTTCTCAACTTGACCAACAAACAAAAATTGATTTTAGAGCCTACAATCATAAAAAATGGAATAGAATGATTCCTTTCAAACTTCCTGTTGCTATGGAGGAGAAAATAGACAAGCTTATGAAGCAATTAGGATTGAAGCATGGCTCTATTGATTTGATAAAAAGTGTTAATGGACAATATTATTTTTTGGAGGTAAATCCAGTAGGGCAATTTGGCATGGTTTCTCATCCTTGTAATTACTACTTGCATGAAAAAATTGCACAAACTTTAAAAAAATACGATGATGCACAATAATGAAAACAGCCTTGTAAAAGAATTAAATAAACATGGAATAAAAGGCGATTTCCCATTACTCTTACAGCTCACCGAGCGTATAGATATTTCTAATCCAAAAATTGATACTCCGATAGAGATGAAACGTTCTAAATGTAAATTGGACGAAAATATTCCATTTTACAAACCTATCAGTAGATCTATATCCTCCAAAATATGATTTATTCTTCGATTAATCAAGCAGATAATGCGTTTTATTTCAAATTATTTCAATGTTGTGTGCCCGTAAAAGGACATACTCGAAGTGTTATATGCGATATTCAAAGAGGTGATTTGCATCTTGTGCCTAATGGCTTGCTTGACATACTGCATTTTGTAAAAGAAAAAGACATCACTGCAATCAAAGCTAATTTTGAGAACAAATATGATGATGTCATTGATGAGTATTTTAGCTTTCTGATAAACAATGAATTAGGTTTTTGGTGTGATAAATCGGAATTAGAACTTTTTCCTGATTTAAGTCTGGAATGGAAAACACCTTGTGTAGTGACAAACATAATAATTGATATTAATGCTAAAGATATTTACAACTACACTGAATTAATCCAACAGTTAAATGATTTGAGATGTCGCGCGTTGGAAATTAGATGCTTTGAACCTATCGCTTTAAACGATTTAAAAAATATCTTATCTTATTTTGATTACAGTGAGATTGAAAGCATTTATTTGTTATTGTGTTCTAACGAAAATTACATAGAGGATGATTATAAAGATTTGATTTTGAAATACGGAAGAATTGAGACCATCATTATACATTCTCACTTTATTGATTCAGATAAAAATTATAACACAAAAAGAATTACATACTCTCAACAAAAGATTACGTCTGAAACTCATTGTGGTGTGGTAGCACCTGCCTATTTTTCTTCCAATATCGAGTTGTTCACCGAAGCCCAACTCCACAACACCTGCCTCAACCGTAAAATCGCTATAGATGTAGATGGCAACATCAAAAACTGCCCTTCCATGCCACACTCCTATGGCAATATCAAAGACACCACCCTTCAAGAAGCATTAGAGCATCCAGACTTCAAGAAATACTGGTACATCCATAAAGACCAGATAGAAGTGTGTAAAGACTGCGAGTTTCGTTACATCTGCACCGACTGCCGCGCGTACATCGAAGACCCACACAACCTCTACAGCAAGCCCCTCAAATGCGGATACAACCCCTACACCTGCGAGTGGGAGGAATGGAGTACGAATCCGCTGAAACAAAAAGCCATTGAGTATTACGGGATGCAGGAGTTGGTGAAGCGGGAAGAAGAAAAGGCAGAATAAGAAAATGCCAAGGGTACACCAGCGCAGCTTGCCAGCCACATTCAGATGTCAGAACGCCAGACTTACTGCTGCATTCAGGAAGTCAAAGACATGGGTTTCCCCATCGAATACTGCAAAGAATGCGAATGCTATCAATATACCAAACCTGTAAAATTATGGTTTGAGGTGAAAATAGATGAAGAAACGGCACTGAAAATAAAAGGAGGACAAAACCCTCAAAAATACTGGGAAGACAACTATTCCTTCGCTTAATCCTGAAATAAGCAGGAATAAAATTCAAACTTTAACATATTTTTTTGCGCCACTGCCAAAAAATGGCAGTGAGGTGGGCTATCTTTGAATTATCAGCTGATAGGGGAATGCCGAAAACCCTGCCCAGAAGGGATGAAAAAGAGTAGGTTCTATTATTAAGTTTTTAAAAATGAAAAAATTAAATTCGGCTTTATTCAAAAAATTTGAGAAAAGTATAATCTCAAATATTGCAAAAATTTACGGAGGATATCAAACCTCTGATTTTAGTACGCAATATAATGGAAACTCTAGAGATTATGACAGAAAGGATACACATCCAGCTAATAGTGATTGGTCTGACTCTACTCGAACACAGGATCAAAGCCAGTAATAAGTGGTCTTCTTTTCTAAATAAGATTCTGCACAGTTTCTTTTATAGTAAACTGTGCAGAAATTCTTATTGATAACTAATCATTTTATAATATATGACTTTAATAATATCTAGTGAAGATGATTTATCGACAAACGATGTGATTGATTGGATGCTGCACTATAATATGCCTTTTGTTAGAATCAATGGGACAACAAATATAAGTGTTACCTCCATAGAAATAAATAACGAAAATATAGTAGATGTCGAATTAATACTTGATGATAACTATAACAAGAACAGACAGTTAAAATTATCTTCAATACAATCTGTTTGGTATCGGAGAGGTGGAATTAATGTAAATATGCTAAAACCAGTGATTAATTGTTTGGATGATAATGAAATGAATCAACTGAGGGAATACTTAAAGAATGAAAAGCGAGAATTAGAATTTGTAATATATGCATTACTTAAGAAAAAGAAGCATATTAATACCTTTCACGATGATGACAGAAATAAACTTCACACACTTATGATAGCAAAGGAATGTGGATTGAAAATACCGGACACAATTATTACTTCGTTTCAAGAGAAGTATACATCAATGTCCGCAAAACATAAAAGCTTGATCACAAAGGGAATTCGGCATGGATGCGTAACATTTAAAGATAAAATACTTGGAGGGGGAACTTGTTTAATTGATTTGAGTACTCAACACAATTTACCTAATTATTTTTTTCCATCATTGCTTCAAGAGAATCTGAAAAAAAAATACGAGATACGGTCCTTTTACATACATGGTAATTTTTATTCAATTGCAATATTTTCACAGTTGGATGAGCAGACTTCTATTGATTTTAGAAATTACAACGAAAAAAAGCCAAACCGAACCCCTCCTTTTGAAATTCCACTTGATATACAACAAAGGCTAAAATTATTAATGAATAAACTTGATATAAATTGCGGATCTATAGATATTATTGTAACAACTGATAATGAATTTGTTTTTTTAGAAGTAAATCCAGTAGGGCAATTTACACAAGTTTCAATTCCGGGTAATTTTTTTTTAGAAAAACAGATTACAAATTTTTTAAGAAATGATTGAGAAAATAAATTTAAAATCAATTGAAGAAGTTGATTTCAATGGGGTTCCTGTTCATGCAGCTTTCTGGTATTTCTGCCAGACTAACGCAATGGGTTATAATCCGTCACCTACGCACTTTACCAACATTCATATTCCTCATAGCCTTTATAAATCCATAAACTGCTTCTTTGAATTAAATAAAGAATGTCATGCAAATTCCCTCAAACCAGAATTTAAAATTCTTTGAATGCTGCATTCCTGTAAAAGGATACGCAAGGTCTATCATCTACGACTTAAATCGTTACGATTATGATTTCATTCCAAACCATTTATATGATTTCTTAATTAACAACGACAAGAAGATAGTTGATTTAGAGCGATATGAAAAAAGTGAGCGAGAGCTTATGATTAGTTACATTGACTTCCTACTAAATAAGGACTATATATTTTTTTGCGAAGAAAACGAAATCCCCTTTTTTAAACCTTTATCATTAGAGTGGGACTTTCCCTCAACAATTGTAGCAGTCGTAGCTGAAATAGGAAATGAATGGACCGATGACGAACAAGTTTTATTGTTAAATAGACTGAGAGAAGTAAACTGTTTACATTTGCAATTATATTCCGAGTCATTACATGAATTGATTTTTTTTACATCATTTCTTGAGAAGATTCAGGAATCAAATTTAAGGTCTCTTGAGATAATCATACCTTATTATGAACCGTTAGATGAGGTTACTATTAAAGATTTGCTATTCACTTACATTAGAGTAAAAAATATTATATTTTATAATGCTCCGTCAGACAGAAGTATCCAAATAGGAGAATATAAATATAAATGTTTTTATATAAAAAAAGATATAAATTTTGATGGGTACGTAGATTATGGATATTTTCAAGTAAACGTACAATTGTTTACTGAAGCGCACTCTCATAATACATACTTTAATAGAAAAGTATTTATAGATAAAAATCTAAATGTTAAAAATTCTGCTTTTTCAAAAAAAGAGTTTGAGAATTTACGTGACGAAAAATTATCTGTAATAGTTAAAAAACCTGATTTTCAAAGATTGTGGAATATTCACAAAGATCAAGTTGACGTTTGTAAAGATTGTGAATTTAGGTATATGTGCGTAGATTCTCGAATTCCATTGCAACGTGACAATGGAAGCTGGTTTTATCCAATTGAATGCAACTATAATCCATACATAGCTAAATGGAGAGGTGAAGAGGGTTATATCTCTTTGATAGATTGTGGAGTTATATGTAATTCTGATGAGTACCACATAAATTTCAATCAAATTGGTTCTATTATTGATATTATGTATTCTGAAGTGTCCTAAATAATGAACGATATGAGGTATTTAGTTTTAACGGGAGTTTTTACAACGTTCTTTTCTGCGCTCAATATCTATGCTCAACAATCATGCGATTGTAATGAGCGTTTGAGAAACTTAGCTTGGTACTATTACACCCAACACAGATTTGATGAGTCATTAGCTGCCATGACTAAAGCCATTAGTATTAAAGAAACAGAATCTTCCGATACAGATTATTTCATACTTGCACTTGCATACAGTGCGATTGATAGTGTTGACCAAGCTTTCAATGCTTTACTAAACGCAGCAAAAAAAGGCTTGAATAGAGAATTTTTTGAATCGGAAGATTTTAAAAATGTGAAGGTAAAAGCAGGAGCGGAGCGCTGGAAAGAGATAAATAATCAATATAATGATTATCACAATCAATATAAACTAGCTTTAAATCTTGAATATCGTTTAGCGGTAGAACAGCTAATAGGAAGTGACCAACGAATCCGTTCGAGTAAAGATGATTTAAGGCAACAAGATTATATCTTATTTGATTCTTTGAATTTTACAGATTTGAAAAAACTATTTGAAAAATATGGGTTTCCCAGTATGAAAAAGGATGGCTTCAATTGGGAGGTAGTGGATGTCTTCATGATGCACTATTCGGTGGAGTCATTGGATAAATATAAAGAAGTTGTGAAATTATTAGAGGCTGCTCATAGCCAATGTTTATCCGACTTGGGTGATATATCAGTAATTACCGATCGTAGAAAGCGTTGGATTGACCAAACAGCACAAACTTATGGTGCGTGGAACTTGAGTAGTGAAAAGGGTGTGTTTGGTGAAATTGAAAATGTTCAGGAGGTAGATAACCGGCGATTTAAATATAATTTATTGAGACTTAAAGAGCAAAGTGAATTAGAAGGGCGGGCATTACCTAAGGATTATAAACCGCTGCCTTATCCAAAAGATTACTTTTGTGGATTTTCTTCCAATTTGAAATAAATTTCCTTTCAATGCGCTATTTTCTCTTTTTTATGCTGCTATCATATAAAATTGCGCTTTCCTCACAGAATCTGGTTATTGATGGAAGTTTTGAGCAGTGTACACCTGATTTTCAATGCGATTGGCAAGTCATTGTACAAAGTCCTGACTTGTTTGTAAAAGATTTGGGGGCATCGAAGAACAAAGGATTTGCAAGATTAGGAAACCACGCTCGTACTGGTGAAAATTACCTGGGAATGTTTATGGGATACAAAAGCGAATTTGTGTTAGGCACATTAAAAATTCCTTTGCAAGCGGGAAAAGAATATAATATTGGAATGTACACTCATTTGTCTCCGCTTACTGTGAGTTGTGAAAAGAAATTTAGCGTCCTAAGTATTTGGTTTACAGATACTATTCCAAAGTTTATTATGAGGGAAGACTGGGGAATTGATTCACATTATATACCGCTAAAAGGGAAAAACAAGTATCTATCGAATACGGAGGATTGGGAATTAGTCTCTGGAAATTACAAAGCAAAGGGTGGAGAAAAATATATTTTGATTGGCAATTTTAAAGGTGCAAATTTGGATGTTACTAAAAATTGCAGGACTCAATATTACTTTATGGATGACGTTTTTGTGAATGAAAAGCAAATTTATCTGGAAAATCCAACTATTGGAAAAACAATTGAATTAAAAGATATTTTTTTTGAATCGGCAAAATGGGATTTATTGCCACTGTCATTTAGTGCTTTAAATGACCTTGTAACAATCTTGGAGATGAATCCTACATGGAGTATAGAAATACGCGGACATACAGATAATATTGGAAACAAGGATGTTAATCTTGATTTATCAATGAAAAGAGCGAGGGCAATTTATGAATATCTGATAAATAAAGGTATTGCTAGCAGAAGATTGAATTTTAAGGGGTTTGGAGAAAGTCAGCCAATAGCTTCCAATACAAGTGAAGAGGGAAGAACTAAAAATAGAAGAGTAGAATTTATAATAACACAGATTGGCATGAATAAAAAATGATTTATTAAATAAATTGGGCAAATAGAAATTTACAAAGCCAATTATTTTATGTACAAAATCGTACAAAGCTACTGGTCAAAGCCTGCTCTTGATGATGCCTACTTGCAAGACGATGGCAGATTTAAAGGTGGGTGGCTTCACGAGAAGTATAATTATATGAGTTGGGCACTGAGCTGTCTCAAATTAAGACAGCATTACGATAAAGTCGTACTTTTCACAGATGATTTAGGCAAAAAGCTGTTGATAGATAAATTGGAACTCCCTTATACGGATGTGCGATTAGATTTGAATAAGTAATTGACTATTTATAATTGACGATTGACCATCGGATATTAAGCTGATAATCAATAAATTAACTATTTGGGTGTGCCGATTATTTAGGTCGAACTATTTAATTTAAAAAATTACGATTCCAGATTATGGGCTGTTGGAAAAGTATATACTTACAGTTTACAAGAGGAGCCCTTTATTCATGTGGATGGAGATGTGTATATTTGGGATAAATTTAATATCCAAAATGACAAACCAGACATAGTTGTACAAAGTACATACGACTTTACGGAGCACACTAATTATGAAGCAATAAAAACTTACTTATTTGACGAGCTTGAAAACGTACCTTCTTTTATATTAGATCAGTGGAAAAAAGAAGATAATAAACTATCTTCCATCAATGCAGGTATTATCGGAGGAGACGATATTTCTTTTTTTAAACATTATACAAAAGAAGCATTCAATTTTCTACATTCTAATCTACATAAAAAGCAAGTTATTCCATCGCACATTTTAAATATGTTTTTTGAAGAAGTTCTTTTCTTTTCAATGGCTTCTCAGCAAGGAAAGAAAATATCTTATTTACTACCAGCAATGGATAATGAATTCACAAAAGTGACGTGTCTTCATTTAGTCCCTAAATTATCAACCTATATCCATTTAGTAGGGCGTGCCAAAAAAGATAAATTTGCTGGTCAGCAGGTGGAGCGAAGATTGAGGTATGAATTTCCAATTTATTATGAAAAGATCAATTCTTATTTTGCTTCTCTAAAAAAAGAACCGGTAAATAATGCAAATAAAACTACGTTTTATCAAACAGTGAAAGAAGAAAATAGTAGTAATAGTTATTGCAGAACTGTTTCGTTATTGAAATTCTTGAATGCTGATTTCCAATATAATAGTTTTGATGAATTGGCAAATCAAATTGAGCAAATAGCTCAGTTGCAAGGTCAAAATACGCTTATTCAAAATGCCCTTATTGAAAC
>Ga0163154_10004587_pt1 | contig 18034 bp, 12 predicted proteins | sample OliLakLV19MP9P1_FD_148649 | JGI IMG/M metagenome (GOLD analysis project Ga0163154, IMG submission 148649) | Freshwater microbial mat bacterial communities from Lake Vanda, McMurdo Dry Valleys, Antarctica - Oligotrophic Lake LV.19.MP9.P1 | ecosystem: Environmental > Aquatic > Freshwater > Lake >...
AGCCGATCTGCACGCCCGCTATGGCGGTGTTGTGCCGGAAGTCGCCTCCCGTAAGCACGTCGAGCGGATGCTGCCCGTTTTGCAGGACGCTCTGACCGCTGCCGGAATGGATTATTCCGACATCGAAGCGATTGCGGTCACCAATCGCCCCGGACTGCTTGGCGCGTTATTGGTTGGCGTCTCAGCGGCGAAATCTCTTGCCTACGCGCTTGATCTTCCCATTGTCGCCGTCCATCATCTTGAGGGGCATATCTACTCGAATTTTCTTGCCGCGCCGGATTTGGGCGATGCGTTTCCACTGCTCGTACTGATTGTTTCGGGCGGGCATACGCAGATCGTGCGGATGGACGGACACGGGCAATACGCGCTGTTCGGCAAAACCCGCGACGATGCGGCAGGAGAGGCATTCGACAAAGGGGCGCGTCTGCTCGGTTTGCCCTATCCCGGCGGTCCCAATGTCTCGAAACTTGCGGCAACGGGCGATACGAAGCGCGTACAGTTTCCGCGCTCTTTGCTCGACAGCCCCGATTTCAGTTTTAGCGGCGTGAAAACGGCACTGCGAAATTTTCTGCTCCGCGACAAGGGGCAGACGCCACTGGCAGATGTCGCTGCCAGTTATGAAGCCGCCATTGTGGAAACACTGTCCGAGAAACTGCGCCGCGCCGCCGTCGAAACCGGCATCAAAACGCTGTGTGTCGCGGGAGGGGTAGCGGCAAACCAACGCCTGCAAGCGACACTCAAAACAATGGGCGCGAAATACGGCTATCGCGTCGTCATTCCCGAACCCGTTCTTTGTACAGACAACGCCGCCATGATCGCCGTCGCCGGATATTATCGCCTTCTTTATAACGCGCCCGATACCCTTGCCTTCGATACTGTCGCGTCATCTTCTCTTATCACGACGGAATAGGCGTTGGGGATCGATCTCATTTTCACTGCGAAGTGGATTTCTCAATGTCACATTCCGAGGGCGGAGGGCGGTTGTGGCAGTTGACTACAACAACCCGCAACAGTTACCACACACCTGCCCTATTTGGTCTCTTCAAGACGCTTGACGGCGGCACTAGCGTTTTGCGCGTTGGGATCGAGACGCAGGGCGTTCTTATATTCGGTCAATGCCGCCGGTTTGCGTCCCAGTTTTTCCAAGAGTTCGCCGATCCGCACCGCGATTTGAGCGCGAACATTCGGCGGATAACTGCTGCTCTCCCGCAGAATTTTATACAGCGGGATCGCGTCCGCATCTCGCTCCAATGTCACGTAAAGGTTGGCGAGTTCTGCTATCACTTCCACATCGCCGGGCGTCTGCTTCCTGACCTGCTCATAGAGCTTGACGGCATCCTCTTTGCGGTTCTGCTGCACATAGCGGTATGCCAATTGAGAGCGCAGAGGTCGCTTCTGTTCCGCCGTTACATCGGCGCGATCATTAAGGGATTCCAGCAGTTTGGTGGCTTCCTCGGTCAAATTGTTCCGGTCAAGTTGGGCGATCAGTTCGGTGTGCGCGGGAATGTCTTTGGAATTGAGCGCAACGATTCGTCGCCATATCGCCAACGCCTCGGCATCTTTTTTGCGTGCTATGAGAAGGTTGGCGTAGGCTTCGAGAGCGAGTTTGTCCTTGCCATACTCTTCGGCGTTCTCACGGAGCAGCCTCCAGCCCTCTTCCTCTTGTTTGCGCTGAATAAATTGATCGAGCGTGACCGCTTTGAGTGTGCGCCGAAACGGAAACTTTTCTAACTGCACTTTGAGAAAATCGAGATAGCCGTCCGGTTTACCCTCTTCCGTATAGACACGCGCCAAGTCGGCATAGCGTTGATAGTCTTCGGGATTTTGTGCGATCTGCTTCTCAAACAGAGTACGTGCCTCGTTCCACCTCTTGAGTCGTATCAAGACCTGCGCTTGCTTGCCGGGTATCCACGTCTGTTTCGGGTCGGATTTCAGGAGCAATTCATAGGCGGCGAACGCCTTTTCGTCTTTGCCTGTCTGCTCATAGAGTTGTGCCATCGTCATGAGCGGACGCATATCTTTTGGGAATTCTGTTCTTAACCCTTCATAAGCGGTCAGGGCTTGGTCGAATTTACCGCGCCTCCGATACATCTCCGCGATTTGGAGGCGATAATCGAGCGGATCGTTGGTGCGTGCCGCACCCTTCCGATAGGCGTCTGCCGCGTCGTCTAATTTGCCTATTCCCTCCAAAAGCCGCGCCATATCCACAAACGGCGTGCCGTCTTTGGGGAACTGTGCTGCCATAGACTCGAACTCTTTCAGAGCGAGTTCCGGCTTTTGAGCGCGTTCGTATGCGGCGGCAAGGGCGCGAAATGTGGCAGGATTCGTCGGGCGTTGGGTGCGAGCGGCTTGTCCGGATTCCTCGATTTTGACCCGCTGCCAATAGTCAATCGCCGCGTCCATTTTGTTCTCTTTTTGTGCCAGCAGAGCAGAGCCGCGCAGTGCTTCGATATGGAGCGTTTCGGCGGCGGCGAGTGCCGCCGGTTTCAGTTTCGGATCGGTGACTTTGGACGCCGTTTTGTCCAATTTCATTACGCTCTGGAATTGCGCCTCCGCTTCCGTGTTGCTGCTCATTTGCGCCAGATTTTGGGCAACAGCGAGTTGCGCCTGTCCGTCATCGGGATGTTTCTCCAGCCACAGTTTCCATTCAATGTTGGCTTCGGTAAATTTGCCCTGCGCCTGTAAAATTCCGGCGGCTTCAAGATACGAGCGTGAATCGTCGGGCGCGACCTTGCGGTATTCTGTCCATGTCTGATAAACCTCATTGGCTTTGCGCTGCATGGTGTAGATTCGCGCCTGACGATAATAATGATCGATGTTTTTGGGATCGGCGGTCAGACGCTTGCGATTGAGAACAAGAGCGTCGTCATATTTGTTTGCCTTCTCATAGAGCAGTGCCAAGCCATCGCGCGCGGTTTTGTCGTTGGGAGCAAGCGCGAGTGCCTTGTTGTAGTGGGTTTCGGCACTGTCGAACATTGCGTCGCGTTGCTGCGGTTGAAAGATGTTGGCGGCTTCGGCGGCTTCAGCATATGCAAGGCTCGACCATGCTTGGGCATTTTTCGAGTTGATTTTGACTGCCGCCGTGAGTTGCTTCTTTGCCGTCGGGAGATTGTTCATCATAATCGAAAGTTGACCGAGATTGAACCGCGCCGCGAACGCATTGAGGTCGGAAGTTTTCGGATACATCTCTAAATAAGCACTGTAGGCTTTCGCCGCGGCACTCGCCTGACCGATTTTTTGCAGGACAAAGGCACGACTGAACCGGGCTTCGCGATTGGTCTTGTCGTATTTAAGCAGCGAATCGTAGGCAGCGAGTGCGCCCGTAAAATCGCCCTTTCGCTGCCGCAATGCGCCGAGAAAGAGATACGCGGGCAGCAAATTCGGCGCAAGCGAAACGGCTTTTTCCGCTTCCTTGATCGCGGCTTCGCGTTGATTGCGGCTGGCGAGTGCCAGCGCGTAAGCATAGTGCGTTTGGGCGTTCTGCGGAGCCAGTTTGACCGCTTGGGCAAACGCTTTTTCGGCTCCTGCCGCGTCACGTTTGGCGTTGGCGAGCGTTCCCAGAGCATAATAGGCTTGTGCCTGAACGGGAGCGGGCGGCTTGAGAGCAAGAGAACGGTTGGCAAAACCCTCGGCTTCTTGATAATTTTTGCGCTCGACGGCGAACCCCGCCAACTGTGCCAGCGCAAACGCATTCTTGCCGTCAATGGCAACGACTTTCCGCAACGCCGCTTCTAACTCAATCTGCTTGCCCTGCTGCAAATAGATCAAGACCATATTTTGGTAGGCAGACAACAGCGTTGTTGGGGGTAGTTTCGCCTGTGTCCCCAAATCGAGAAACTCGCGATATGCTTTCAAGGCTTCGGCATAGCGTTTTTCGTTTTGGCGCAACATTCCGCGATTAAAAGCCGCCGCCGCTTTCTGTACCAAAGGCGGCATAACGGATGGCGTTGGTACGTTCGGTTTCGTGCTGTTCGGCGGCGCGGGTTGTGCGCTGACAAGCGTTACAAAATTTAATGAGAGAAGCATCAACGCTCCTCGAAAAAAGATTCGGGTTTTCATGGTAATCAACTACTCTCAAATTTGGGTCGTCAGATTATTGGAAATTAATGATGATACAACATTATGACATACGCAACTGGAAGAGGGGGTTTCATACATAAAGAGAAGGAAAAAAGATAAAATCTTAATCAAGAATTTCGGGAATGGCATTTGTCTCACGAACATAATTCGCGATTTTCTGATCAGTCGTCACAAGTGGACACTCTAATACCATAGCCGACGCCAATACAATTTTGTCGTGTAAGTCGTGTCCAGCAAGCGAACCTTGAATTGTTACAAGACACTCCATAATTTCAGCATCTATAGAGCGAACTTCGATGTTGTCGCACTGCTTAATTTTTTCGTAAACTTCATAATAGAATTTTCTTGAGAACTCTGCATTACGGAGCCACTTGTCAAAAATTTCTACAAACACTATTGAGGGAATACTCAAAAGTACATCAGGCGAGCCAGAAAAAGCTTGATCCAGTAGTTGCTGTGTTGAGGCTGTAAATCTATGGGGTCGCTCAAAAACATGAACAAAGTAAAATATTAGACAATTAGTATCAATAACGATTCGCTTTATCATAAATGAACTGGCTCCAGTTTTCTTGTAGGCTGATGAGTTCTTCTTCGAGGCTTGTAACACTATCCTGTCTCAAATGCTTTAGCATAAAGTCTATAAATGAATAGTCCAATTCTTGCATCGTGAGAAACATAGTATCACATAGATAATAGGCGTTCTCAATAATACTGTGGCACTCTTGGCCATCTGCCACCTTGCTTTCTAAAACACAACACAAAAGGTAGTTGAATATACACAATTCTTCTTGCCAATTCTCTGCATATTCGATCCAAGCCGTCAGACCTTCAAGCTCTGTAGTTTTGTCTGAGAATTTAACTTCAATGAATTCCCTGAGTTCCTGTTTAGTAAGACAATGTGACATTTCTACCCTTCACTTGCCTTTTTGAGCAGATCGGTGGAATCGACATTCTCAATTTTAGGAATACTTCTCTCCAGGTCGCCAACCAATACGCCTTTCGCTTCCGATACAAAAGCTTCGTCAATCGTTGTAACACCTTCAGCCAAGGCAGCTTTTTCGAGTAGGTCATAAGCCATTTTGAGTATTTTGGCAGCGTTATATTCCGACCATTCACCTATTCGACTCAATGCATCCTCTGAGAATGGCTCAGTGCCTTGTAGATTAGATGTATCAATTCGGTATTCCGAAAGATACTTTTTAACTAGAAGAGTAGTGTGCTCTCTACTCAGTTTTCCAAACGGGATGAGATGATTTGAGGTTGTCCGAGGAGTGAAAGAAGCGCGATTTTCCATTCCTGCCTCAGCCCAAGCATCACTAATTAAACGAGGAACTCCTGCATGAAGTACCATCAGCAAATTATAAAAGCCTGTTTTTGCACTCGTATATAACCCATCAAAGATGCATGATCTTAATTCGAGAGCAAAATCTCTCTTCTGTCTTGCACTTTGAAATTCAGGGATGCGCTCAAAGTCATCAAGCAGAATAAATGCTCCATTAAATTCTGCAGATTGAAAAAACTGGACAAGATGCGAAAAGACAAAATCTAATCTTTCTCTGCCACGTCCGGGCATTTGAGTATAATAACCCTCAAAATCCTTCTGCATAGTCATATTGAGAAAAAGGCGATTTCTTTCGCGGTACAGAGGAAAATCAGCAGGTAAGCCTTGAAGAAACGGATTTAGCAGTATTGCGTTTGCGATGTCATTGTAATCAATTTGGTTTTGCTTGTACCATTCTATCTCACTCAATTTGGAGATCATCTCTTCTTCGTTCATATTCTCAAAAAGTTGACGATTAGGATACAGTTGATTAATTGATTGAATACGTAAGATAGCTAAGCAACTTTCTATGACATTGGATTTGAGTATAGCCTCAAAAATCAGATCGACAAGGCTTAAAAATGTTTTTGTTCTTCCTCCAGCCTCTGGAACGACATACACAGCAAAACACTTGTTTATGTTATTTGATATATCGAGGCAATAATCCTCGTTAATATACTGTTGCAAATTAACAAGAAATGCAGATTTGCCATTACCTCGCCCAATGTAAGACTCGTCTATTATATAGCCAAGCCGTAAGTGATTTGGATTAAGTTGAGATTTTTTAAGAAAAACATTTTCGATTTGCTCCAGTTCCTTTTTGCGAATTTCGATTTCATAAACTTTTCCATTGATTCGCTGATCTGTAGAGTCTTGGTTTACGTAAGGACTCGATGGGAAAGGATTTTCTATCAGATTGAATTTCTCAAATTTGCCCATCATCTCGGTGGGGGCAGATTGCAAAGGTTTTCTAAGCAGCTTGTTCATCGAAGCGGTCTCCTGGTGTTACATTAATAGCAATGATGTTGCGATACTTTTTATCTACCATCACCGGTTCTTGTTTTAAATACATTGCAGTTGTCTCTTCAGGAAGCCTATCTACTTCCAGAGAAATTTTAATCTTCAATTCGTCCGCCAAGTTTAATTTATATGCTTCATCCAAAAAGGTTTCAAATAGGCGTTCCGAAATTTTCATACTGTAACATACGAGTTCTCGCATAGCGAGTAAGTTAATAAAATAACTCCGATATGTACGCCTCAAGTCAAAGTACGCTGTGACTAAAGCATTGACAAATTTATCCTGGTTGGCATCATTCCACTTGGGCTTATGTATGTACAGGGATTTACCGTCTTCATAATTGAACAGTTTGTTAAAGTCTTGTGATGCGGATTTAGATACTACAACAGATGTAGGATAAACTATTCTCCCGCTAAAGTAGGGATAAAATTCGGTTGCATAGATAATGCCTATTTGTTTTCCTCGATAAATCCATCGGTCGAAAGTCGTCAGCGGAATATCAAATCCATAGATTTCTTTCAAAAAATAATTCATCCAGAAATCTCTGAAACGCTTTATAATCACGTTATATTTGATGGGATTAAAATCTTCGGAAGGACTCGACGGGAGCAACTTATTTTCAACAAGTCTGTTAATAAGAGTCTTATTGTGAGGAGACATATCTTTGACCAGACCGAGATTTGAGGAAATATCTTCTTGTAGTTTAGCAGTAAGCGCATGAGAATATCGAATTATATCTTCCACCGTTTTTACGTTAGAACGCTCAAAGTCTAATTGGCGTGGGGAGTAGTTGGGGAAAATTAGTAGCCCAGGTTTGTACTGATTTTTCGCATACAAGCGTTCAATAATACTCCTGAATGTACCATGCTTCTGCTCCATGCAAGTAAACAAATAGTTGTTGAAACTCTCAACGCCTTGATTTTCTATCAATTTAAGCAAATCCAGCCCTTTTACGGTCAATCTAAGATTGCTGAGGGCATCCTGCTCGATCAAGTCATAAGTTTTTGCCTCTTCTATAACTTCTCTAAAAGTGTAGTGGTAACGATCCTGCTGTGTCTTCGATGGTTCATCTGTCTCAAATTTTCGTTTATATTTCGACTCACCCAAGAAATTTTGCTTTTTGAGAATTTTAAATTCACCAAAAACCTTATCTTGTTCGGAGTACTTCTCAATACTTCTCAAAAGAATAAAAAAGTATTCCAACAAATAAAACCCTTTATGAGCTATTTTTATCTCATTGTTCATTTTTACTTCCCTACGGTATTCTTCCAAGATGTGCTACTATGCTATTGTACACCAAAGAGACCACATCAAAGTGTGCCTCAGAAAAATTTCATTACCATAAGCAGGAAATGTTTGCAGGAGCGTCGAAACGTCCTCTGCAATGCAAAAAGATGTGCTACAGTAAGACGAACTGCCTTTGAGAGAGTTTTTCTCGAATTTTCACGAGAAGAGCGACACACGGCAGAGAGTTGAGCGTCTTATAGAGAGTCCGCCCTGTTTTGCCCTAAGTGCCTGCACCAATTTGCACGCACCACTGGTTTTATTCCACCAAGGAGACCGATACGATATGAGTATTGCACGCATTTTAAGCCGTGTTGTTGCTCTCGGCGCGTTTGCCGCCGCAACACTGTTTACCAGCACCACAGCAGAAGCCAAACCTCCCTTCTCCGCCAAAGAAAAAGTTGCCTGCAACTATTGCCACACCTCCAATAGCGGAGGAGTGCGTAACTTCCGGGGAATGTTCTATGGAGCGCACAAACTCTCGTTTGCCGATTTCGACAACGAGTACGAAGCAAAGGCTGCCGGGGTCGATCCCAAAGCCATGGGTCCGGCTGCCGCACCAAAGAACCCCGATTATCCGTCCAAAATCAAGGCTCCCGAAGCCCTGAAATTCGTCCTCAAAGACATTGATGGCAAGCCGGTCAATCTGGCAAAATACGAGGGCAAAGTCGTGATGCTCGTCAATGTGGCGTCGAAATGCGGCTATACCCCGCAATACGAAGACCTGCAAAAAGTCTATGAGAAGCACATGAAAGATGGCTTGGTGATTCTCGGTGTGCCCTCCAACGATTTTGGAATGCAGGAACCCGGAACCGAAAAAGAGATCAAAGAGTTCTGCGAATCGAAATACAAGGTGACGTTCCCGCTGTTCTCAAAAGTCTCGGTCAAGGGTGAAGAGCAAACCCCGCTCTACAAATACCTGACAGACAAAGAGAAATTCGAGAAAACCGGCGGCGAAATCAAGTGGAATTTCACCAAATTTCTCTACAATACCAAAGGCGAAGTGATTGCCCGTTACGACTCCAAAGTTAAGCCCACCGACCCGATGGTCATGGAAGAAGTCGCAAAGGCTCTCAAGGACGTGAAGGACGAAGACAAGCCGAAAGTCGAAGAGAAAAAAGCCGACGGGCAGTAATCTCATGGATCGGCGAGCATTCATCCAGCGAAATGCTTTCCTTTTGCGAAACCGTTCTCTTAGGAACGGGCTTTGCAATGGTTTTTCTCTTGACAAGTGTTCGCTTGTCTGGTATAAACAATCTACCACTCTTGTGAGAAAACCTGTCTTTGCTCTATGGCAACATGACAGTTCGTCGCTTTTTGCAAATTTTCCGCCCTTTAGGGACAATAATCAGCCTCCCATTGATGTCGGTTAGTTGCAAAAAGGTCAGTCGCCCTTCGTAAATGAGCAGACAAAAACCAGCCTCTTCGTTTGCGCGTGAAACTTTTGCAGGACAAGTCCTGCAAAGAATTGGCAGGGACACTGCCATCAAACGTCAACGTGAACCAAGAGGTTGTGCGTAGTGTGACAACTCCTCTGCGTAAACGCAGGGGAGTTGTCACTGCATTAGACCAATTGATGCCGCATCCGGTTTATGGGCGGATGTTTTGGGTCTGCGTCCTCAATCCCAGCGATGTCACCTTCCAAAAAGTACAGCCGCCTAAACCGGAAAATCGTGCCTGTATATCAAGCGACTCGACGATGTAGATATGATCACGCTTCGTAAACTCATCAGCGATTCGGTTGCCCAAATGAAGGCGGATCAGTGAGAGCATTAGAACGCTTGACCCGGTGTTCTCGTAAGCAGGGCAGGTTTGGTGATATACTGAGTGCGACGGAGTATTTTGCCGTGCGCTATAGGTCAAAACTGTCCGCAAAATGCCAAATGACTTCGAGGCGACAGTGGACTTGCGGCGGGCAGTGCGTAGAACGGAGGCTTGCGTTATGCCGCCAATTGTGTGGACGATTCTGCTGCTGTTTTGGCTGATTATCGTTGCGTTGGCACTGGGACATCGTCTCCTGTATCTTCTTGGGATTGACACGCTACACGGTGACGAAAAGGTGCTGTTCGCGTTCGGCTTGGGCTGGGGTGCGCTGCAATTTGTGCCGTTTACGCTCTTCGCGCTTGGAATTGGGAAGCCGATAGGAATGCGGCTGGCTGCCCTGCTCCTTACGCTTCTTTTGAGCCGGGACGTGGCGACTATCATGCGGGCAGGGCGGGCGCGGCTGCGGCGGCTAGCGCATATCGCGCTTTGGAAGCGGGTCTTTTTCACACTGTATACCCTGATGCTGGCAGGGTTTCTGGTTCGCGCCGCCTGCCCGATCCTCGCAAGTGACGGTCTCACCTATCATCTGCCTGCGGCAATACGGTATCTGCATACGGGCAGCTTTGTCTACCTGCCAACATTGACCTACACCAATTGGCCGCTCTGTACTGAGATGTTTTTCGCATTGCTGCTTGGTCTGCATCAAAACGCGCCGCCCGCACTCGCGCAGTTCGTGCCGGGGCTGATTATCTGCATGGCGACTTACCTGCTGGCACGGCGGATGGCAGGAGCTTTGGCAGGCGTAGTGTCCTTGTGTCTGCTGCTGTTCATCAACGATCTCTGGAACCAAATCGCGGCGGCAATGGTAGACCTCACCCTCACAGTTTTCACCACGCTTGCTATCTACGCACTGTACTGCGTCTCGACAGACCGAGAAGCAGCGGCGCGACGGGATATGACAAAACTTGCCGCGCTGTTTGCCGGTCTCGCAACGACAGCGAAATTGACCGGCTTATGGACGCTGCTTTGCGCCCTGCTAATTTACGTACTCATCTTGCGGCGCGAAAAGCGAAGTGATATTCTACGCGCTGCCACAGTGTTTTTTTTGACGGGGTTTGCGCTCTTATTGCCTTGGCTAATAAAAACGTGGCTGTTGACAGGTAATCCATTCTACCCGATACTGCATTCCGTCTTTGGCGGCATCGAATGGACGCCCGAAGGCTGGGGGCGATTCCAGCTCGCACACCTGATTTATAACACGCCGCCCGGTCTGCCGCCGACACCGGAAGTCCTTCATACGGTTCACCGGAACATCATCGCAGCGGGTGCTTTGATCGGCGTCACGCTTTTGCTGTTGACGCGGCGTTCTCCGCAGTATGCGATTTGGGCGTTTGTGAGTCTCTTTTTTGTTTGTATCTGTGCGGGAAACTATCTCAATGCCCGCTTTTTGATGCCGATAGTTCCGGCATTTCTTGCCTGCTTATGCGTCAGGATGCCGCAGGCAGAAAAACGTCCTGCGCTGGCAGGGAGCGTGTGCCTCGTCGGTGCATTGCTCTGTGTATGGTGTTCGACAAAGCGGCTGGCAGGGTGGGTTCCAACGCTGGAAGAAGCCATACCCGTCGCCTTGGGACGCACGACACGCGAAGCCTTTCTGCACAAACGTATCCCAGAATACGCTTTTATTCAGCAAGTGAACCGCCTTCTTGAACCGGATACGCGCCTGTTGATAAGCGGCAGCAATCTGGTCGGTTTGTTTCGCCCGGAGGCACTTTGGTCAATCTATAACTTGCAAGATTCTATTCATTACAACTCGCAGGAGCGTTTGCAAAGCGATTTGCAGCGGCTGCATATTGCGTATGTGGCTTTGTTTCCCTATCCGAAGGACTGCGAACGTAATCATAATTGCAGACTGGTGCGGAATGCGGCGCAACAACCTCTCGAAACTCTGGTGCAGCAGCGCGGCGTTCTTGTTTTGGAACAGAATGACGCGAGGCTCTACAGGCTGCATCTGGATAACAACACGGATTAGACCTCTTGCAAGAGTCGGGTAGAGATCACGTACCCGCCTGAAAAACAGACTTCCTACGGACGAACCCGCAGGAAGTCTCTACCTCTGCATTGGGATTCGAGTGCGAAGCACGGCGGAACGAGACCTGCACGAGAAATTCATGTTGCTGTCCAAATCTCGTTGCTGAGATTTTGCCGGGTGTGCGGGCATTGAAAATACCCGGCACCGTGTCCTGCGGACAAGCACCCTTCGGATGCGTTGCTATTGCGCGAGAATTCCGCGTCCGAAGGACGCTTGGCGGAACGCCATACAGACGGGGGTTTTCAACCCCCGGTTAAGAGCAGCAACGAGACCTGCACGAGAAATAAATTGTTGCTGTACTCTTGCAAGAGGTCTACTCTGTCAGAAACAAATCTCTTGTTAGTAACTCACTCACCTCTTGCAAGAGTACAGCAGAATAAATTCTTCAGACGGAGGGCGTTACGCCGAAATTTTCCTTCTTGCCTTCCTGCTGACAACAGCAGGAAGGCATTTTGTTTTGTGCTTCAACCCTCTCAGTCCACGCCTTTGAGGGAGGCGAGCGGTGTCAGGGTATAGGCGACGCGGGCAAGTCCTGCCTTTACTACCGCGTCTATGACATCTTTTGCCGCTTTATAGCAATTCGGCGATTCGTCAATCGGAACATTGCCGCCCGCGTTGACCATGACGTTCAATCGCTTCATCTGCTGATTGACTTCGGATTGACTGAACTGACGTTTTGCCGCAGACCGCGACAACCTGCGCCCGCAGCCATGATTGACCGAATACAGACTCTTCTCCGCGCCCGGCTCTGCATACAGAATATAGGAATTGTCGCCCATACTGCCCGGAATCAGAATCGGATGCCCGGTTTGCTCCCACTTGGTTCCTGTCAGCATCGGATGCCCTGCCGGAAACGCCCGTGTCGCGCCCTTGCGATGTATCCACGCCTTGCCGCCGAGCGTCGGAACGTCCTCTTCCTGCACGAGATTGTGGCTGATCTCATAGATTAGTTCTGGCTCCTGCTTGAAGACTTTCTCGAACGCTTTTCCCACTGCTTCCCAAATCAGCAGACGGTTCGCGATGGCAAAATTGGCTCCGGCGGCGACAGCGTTTTTGTATCTGTTGTAGAGCGGATTCTCTGGCTCAAAGTAGACCGCTTCGGCTCCGCCGCGCACGTCCACGCCCTGCTTTTTGAGATACTCCTTGCCCGCCTCGATAAAATATGTCGCCAGTCCATGCCCGAATCCGCGTGAGCCGGTATGCACCATCACCCAAAGATGATCGTTTTGATCATATTGCAACTCTGCAAAATGGTTGCCGCCGCCGAGACTTCCCAACTGTCCGATGCCGCGCTGTAACGGCTTGTCGGGAATGTCCCATGTGTCATCCACTGGAATAAAGTCGCGCTCGGAGTTCTCGCGGTGGAAACCCAATGCCGTCGCCCCGAAACGCACGATCTCGTTGAACTTGCGCTCATCATAAACGTGTCCGCTGCCTTTGCCGGTTCCCATGCCGACGGTCTCCATCACGCGCTCGGAAAAGTTACGCCGCAACTTGTCGTCAAGTCCCTTGCCTTTGGAGATATTGGACTTAAATGCGAGCATCCCGCAACCAATATCAAAGCCTACCGGTGCTTGGCAAAGAGTCCCATTAGTTGCCATCACGCAACCAACAGGAACCACATAACCTGTATGTACATCCGGCGTAATCACGACATCCTGAACGCCCGGAAACTCCGTCGCATTGACGATCTGACGAAAAACCTCTTCCTCACACTCCTCGAACAATTTCGGCGTGAGAAAAAGGCGAACCGGAACCTTGACACCTTTGGTCAGCACATAACAATGGAGATCGTCGTTCCATTCACATTGATACTTGAAACTCATCAACATTTCTCCTTCATTGGCTCTATCGCACAAACACACGGGTTTGCTCATCAATCTGTGCCGTTGCTTTGACCATCTCGTTTCAGGCAAAGTTGCAACAAAAAGAGCCGTTCCGTGCAATGACGGAACGGCTCAGAGCAGACAAATTCAGGGTTTACGCGCCAGTCATCGAGTAGCTTTCGGCTTGCGGGTCAACATCGGGTTTCTTCATCCATTTGTTGCACGCGCTCGAACCGCTGACAAGCAGTGCGAACGGCTTCAATATTGGATGGACGCAGACGGCGATCTGCTGCGTTTGAATGGTGTTGCGGTGGGTTTCATCGTCCCAGTAGCCACACGTCAGGCACGCGCCGACGTGTTCGGGATCGGGGATATGTTCGTTTTTCTTGGCTTCTTGGTAATGGGTATAGGTAGACATCTCGATTTCTCCTTGTTGTCTGCGTCCTCATGAACGCAATGTACTGCTTGGAATGACGTGGCACGCAAAAGGACTGTTCCCGAATTACAAATGTACCTTACGCACGGGTCTCGTCGTTGTACACATCTCATTGCTGATAGCCAATGCTAAATATTGACAATGCGATTCTTCCTCTGTTCGCAGAGGCGCGTATTTTTGGATAAGTGGTTTGAGATAGGGACTGACGCATTAAATTGCGACAGTTTCATAGATTACCGACTTATGGGTAACGACGAGACAAAAACGTACCCGGCTAAAAAAACAGACGTTCTACGGACGCGAAATGCCCTCGGATTGACTCCCCTCTCCTAAGGAGCCTGCGACTGGTCAGGAGAGGGGTTGGGGGTGAGGTAAAGACGCTCCTCTGTCCTAACGGGAGTTACAAATACAGAGATTTTGCGCTAATCGCGAACAGTGCGGGGCGCGACCCAATCGCCGCGCCCCGCACAGACCACTGAGTTCCTCGTATTTTAATCGGCAATGTTCAACGCACTCAACTTGTTTTTGATGCGTTGAAAGGCGTTGTCCACCGTTTTGACCGTGACGCGCAGCTCATAGGCAATTTGCGCGTAAGGCTTCTCTTGCAGATAGGCGCGGAATACATTGCACTCCATCTCTGAAAGGCAGTGCAGTGCCGCCGTCATCCGTTGGAAAAGGCTCTCTTGGCGGCAGAATCGTTCCAACAAACTCAGGCTCTGCATATCGGGCAGACAATCCTGCAACAACGCGCCATCGTCCTCCTCTTGGGTTTGATAAAATGAGACGCTTCCCGTCAGCAGTTGGTGTTTCTGCCGCGACGCTGTTTTCAGTGCCGAGATGATCTGGCGCGTGACGCAGAGTTCGGCAAACACACGAAAATGGGCGCGTCCCTCCATGCGAAAATCGCGCATTGCCTTGACTAATCCGACCATTCCCTCTTGCAGCACATCCTCATGCTCTGCTCCTTGAATATAATAGGTGCGAACTTTGCTTTCGACCATCGGGCGATAGCGCGAAAGCAACAGTTCTGCCGCTCCACTGCTTCCTGTTTGAGACAGGACAACCAATTCCTCATCCTGTGTCCAGTGCGGCACAGGCAAGGCATTTCTTGTTTGGGCAATCAACGCAAGTACCTCCGTCTCGCCAAGTGGTGAGACCCTTGAATCCTTTCTTACACGGGAAAACAACGATAATCAACCCCCCGCCGCAGTGTGAGAGGACAAACGGACGGGATACAGCAAGCCATTATTCAGTTAGGTTCGAGTCACTGTGATACTCTACGGCATATTTGCCAGTGTGTCAAGGATATGTGATCGAGATCACAAAACAATCACGTTAGGAAAAGATTAAGAACTCACCTCTCGCAGCGGGGGTTGAAAACCCCCGTCTGGAAAAAACAAGCGTCTTTACCTCACTCCCAACCCCTCTCCTGATACCCGAACAAGTTCGGAGGAGAGGGGAGTCCATTCGAGTTGGTGCGTCTGAAAGACGCTTGTACTTTGCTGCCGGATACTTTCAGTACCCGCTACGAGAGGTGAGTTAAGAACTGTTACCTTCATCGGATGCCCTTTTCTTCGCTGGCTTTCTGGGGTACACTGTTCTTCACTGACAGAAATGAGAGAGGGCAATGGCACAGAATTTGACAGAGCGTTCCCAAGCGATCACGGTTGCGGAAAATATCACGCGGTTGGTTCCATATCGTCCCGGCAAACCGATTGCCGAAGTGGAACGCGAACTCGGAATCACGGGCATTATCAAGTTGGCGAGCAATGAAAATTCCCTCGGTCCGTCTCCCAAAGCCGTCGAAGCGATGCAGCAGTTTGCCGCCAAAATGCACCATTATCCCGATGCCGCCTCGTATGATCTGCGCCAAGCCCTCGCGGCTCATCTGCACGTCGCACCCGAAACCATTGTCTTAGGCAACGGCTCCGATGATATTATTCATCTCCTTGGTGTGACCTTTTTGGAACCCGGCGACGAGATCATTCAGGGCGATCCGTCGTTTGTGCGCTATGCCGCCGCCGCCATTCTCAACAATGCGCCCTGCCACTCCGTTCCGCTCTCGGCGGATTGGGTTCACGATACCGACGCGATGGCACAGTGTATCAACGCACACACCCGAATCGTTTTCATTCCCAATCCCAACAATCCGACGGGGACAACGGTAGGGCGTGCCGCCTTGCAACGCTTGCTCGACAAACTGCCCGAACGCGCCCTGCTGATTATTGACGAGGCATATTACGAATATGCTACCGACGCGCCTGACTATCCCGATAGTTTGCAATGGGTACGCGATGGGCGCAATGTGGTCGTTTTGCGGACATTCTCGAAGGCGTATGGGCTGGCAGGGTTGCGGCTCGGCTTTGGCGTCATGCCCCCTCATCTTGCGGAGTGGCTGCACAGGACTCGCGAACCGTTCAACGTCAATCTCATGGCGCAAGCGGCAGGAGTGGCGGCTCTCTCGGATACCGCTCATATCGCCCGCACCGTCGCCCTCAACAACGAAGGCAAGCAGGAATTTTCTCGTGCCTTTACTCAATGGGGGCTGGACTATACGCAGAGTTGGGGAAATTTCGTGTGGGTCAATGTCGGGCGTGATTGTCGTGCGGTGTTCGACGCATTGCTGCATCGTGGAGTGATCACGCGCACCGGCGATATTTTCGGCGCACCGACCCATTTGCGCGTCACTATCGGCACGCCGGAAGAGAATGCTAAGTTTCTCATCGCATTACAGGAAGTTTTACAAGCATAATGTGAGGAATTGCATGGAACATTTGAGGCGAGACACTCGTCAGGAAGTGTGCCTCAGGTGCAGTGTGCGATGGTACCCGCAACCTGCATATTCATTGCGGGGCGGCCATGGAATTGTCGCTTACGCCGAAAGGCTGAGAAAGCCCGGTACAAAATACTGTACCGGGCGCACTCATTCGGCGAATTCTCGTCTGCTCCGCATATTTTTCTGTTCCACAAACGTATGTGTAAGAAAAGCCTTCCCAAGTGAATTTTGGGGAGGCAATTCAGCCATTTTCATCCAATTGCATTTCTGAAAAGGGAGCCGCCATGGTTGCGGCAGGAAAGGACAGGGAATATATGATTTCCCAAGCGGAACAAGCACCTGCTCTGCGTGCGCTGGTGTGTGAAGATCAGGGTGTGACAGTCATGGCAATTCGGAAAGCCTTGATGCGTGCGGGGTATGATGTGGTTGGTGAAGCAGTCGAAGGGCAGCAAGCCATTGATCTGGCGGACGAACTCAAGCCCGATATTATTTTGATGGATATCAATATGCCGGGCAATATAGACGGTATTGCCGCGACCAAAGCCATTATTGCTGCGCGGGCTGTCCCTGTGATCATGTTGACTGCCTACAGTTATGACAACTATGTAAACGCGGCGCTCGAAGCGGGAGCCTGCGCCTACCTCGTCAAGCCGATCACCAGCGAGCAGCTACTTCCCGCCGTCAAAACTGCCATTGCCCGATTTCAGGCGCAGCAGCAGGTGACGCAAGAGGTGGAAGGCTTACGCGACCAGTTGGAGACGCGCAAACTTGTCGAGCGAGCCAAAGGCATTCTGATGGAGCAGAACACACTGAGCGAGAGCGAGGCGTTTCGCCTTCTCCAAAAAAAAAGCAGAGATAAGTGCCAGACCATGAAGCAGACTGCCAGCGACATCATCAAAGCCAAAGAGATGCTTTCATAACTCCGCCGATGTAACCATTCTAGTATATACCTTCTGCGTAAGTGTTCTCCTTATCAGGTACGAGAACGTACTCGGCTAAAAAGGTTTTAGGGATTAGGTTTTAGGAAAATTGCGTTCCGCCCCCCCTATTGCTCTATAGGTTTGCTTTTGACCGGGTACAAAAACGTACTCGGCTAAAAAACAGGCGTCCTGCGGACGCACCCCACAAGATGATCGCCTTCCCATGACACCCGTTACGGACGCGCCCTGTTCCTGCTTGGAAGCGGAGTGCAAAACCGCACCCAAGCAGACGCGCAAAGATTTTGTCGTATCCTGCCCCTGCTTGGAAGCCACACTCTCGAATCTGGGATTTCGTCCGTAGGACGTCTGTTTTTCAGGCGGGTACGTTTTTGTACCCGGACAACAGGCACAGCGAAATGAATTGTTGCTGTCCAAATCTCGTTGCTGTGATGAGATCGGGGGTTGAAAATACCCCGTTGTCGGGTACTGAAAGTACCCGCCTGTATGTCCTGCGGACAAC
>Ga0163154_10004588_pt1 | contig 18022 bp, 17 predicted proteins | sample OliLakLV19MP9P1_FD_148649 | JGI IMG/M metagenome (GOLD analysis project Ga0163154, IMG submission 148649) | Freshwater microbial mat bacterial communities from Lake Vanda, McMurdo Dry Valleys, Antarctica - Oligotrophic Lake LV.19.MP9.P1 | ecosystem: Environmental > Aquatic > Freshwater > Lake >...
AGTCTGCCATATTTCATCAAATCGGCGCGAGATACCCCTGCCTTTAGGTATGGGGAGGGATAGCGCCCTTTTCCTTTCTGTTATACAATCAGGACAGTCGAAAAGGCACTCTGCTCAGGCAGAGAAACGGTTTATTCTGGCTCAACACCAGACCGACAACGGAACGGGAGTTCCACAACGCGGCTCGTGTAATAGCGAGTCGGGCGGCAGTCAATCCGCCATACGCGGTGTGTGTCTTGGGCTTCGCGCCCGCCATAACTGCAAGCCCCTAGCTTTAGCTATGGGGTCGTTGACAAAGCTTAGGGGTTGGAATGATTAACTCACCGCAAAATCTTCCCGCTGCGCCTAACGCACCACGCCCACTTACGCGTGTATGGTGGCGCACGCTGAGTCGATCGCGCCAAGCCGCGTATACGTTTATCGGCATCGGGATTGCGATCATCTTAGTAGGTTTTGTGCTGCGCGCTCTTAAACAAGCAGGCGTCGACTTTTTCTTGCTCGATTTTATTGACCAAACCTACTCGAACTTCGGGATCGAGTTGGTCAGCGTCGGGCTGACAGTGCTGGTGATTGATCGACTGAATAGAGATGACGCAGAACGCGAGCGGAAAGAAGAACTTATTTCACAGATGGGGAGTCAGAGTAACGATATTGCGCGTGACGCAGTGCGGTTGTTGAAGCTTAAAGGCTGGCTCGCCGATGGAAGTTTAGAAGGCGCACGTTTGTGGGAAGCAAATCTTCAAGCGGCAGATTTGAACTGGGCAAATCTCCAAAACGCGGAACTAAACTGGATCAATTTGCAGCACGCGTCATTACATAATGTGAATCTGAAAAACGCGACCTTGACGATGAGTAACCTGGAAGGTGTGTCGTTAGTAAACGCAGATTTGCGCGGCGCAAAATTAATGGGCGCAAAGTTGCGAGGTGCGAGTTTGTACCGCGAGCAGTTCGACGAAACCACAATACTCCCCGATGGCAAAAACTGGACGCCCGACCGCGATCTTCGTGAATTCACCGACCCTGACGTTTGGAAAGCGAGCCATCTTCGCTCCACGCCCAATCAATCGTCACACAACTAGGCTTCCCAATCGTCGTGCTGCAAGCCCGCCACACGCCCGAACTCCGCCGTGTTATGGGTGATCAGTGTGAGGTCGTTGGCAACCGCAATTGCGGCGATCATCAGGTCGTTGCTACCAATCGGCGTGCCTTTGCGTTCCAAATCGATACGGATACGTGCGTAGTATTCGGCAGCGTGATCATCGAATGGGAGCGACAAATAGCGGTCGATAAGTGCTTGTTGCAGTTGGCGTATGGATTCAGCTTGATTGCTTTTCAGCGATCCCGTGAATAATTCGGCTTTGACAATCGAGCAAACCCCTAGTTCATCAACAGGGGTGCTATCGAGTTTTGTCCGAAGCTTGAGAACGCGCCCGTTGATATAGATGGCGATCACATTGGTGTCCAACAAATACTTCATTAATTTTCCACTGTTTCGGACGCAATAATCGGCGGATCATAGAGAATTTCGAGCGGAGTATCGACTGAAACGTCATAGGTTGCTTCTAACAAGCCAACGGGATACCCGTTTTCATCGAGTGCTTCCGCTTCACCTTCTACACTAAAAACCAGAACGATTTCCAGTTTTTTGTTGGCAAATCGCGCAGGAAGTCCGATACGCAGTTTTCCGTCTTTATCGGTCTGTGCTTTCATTATGATAGTATTGCATCATCCCTCCGCATTGCTCGCCTTCATTTCATACCCATTATACCGCGCAAACCGTGCTCATTTTTTGCCTATTTCACAAGCGATAGGAGTCCTCTATAATGTCGAAGTATCCCGCTCCACACTGGATCACCCTCCAAATTTGAAAGGACTGCCGTTTTATGGCATCGGAAAATCAAAAAGTCGCGGACGGCGTAGTCGTCAGCTTTCAATACAAGCTGTTTGTCGATGGCAAGCTGTATGTCGAAGAAGAAAACGACGACGACAATCAGATCGATTATTTGCACGGCGCGGATAATATTCTGCCCGGTCTTGAAACAGCGCTGAATGGCAGAACCGTTGGCGAAAACCTCAAGGTCACGCTGTCCCCCGACGATGCGTATGGCGAATATGATGCCGAAAACATCGAGTCGCTCGACCGTGATGATGTTCCCGATGTGGAACAACTTGAAATCGGCATGATGATCGAAGTCGAAAACGAAGACGGCTCGATTGAACTGGCACACGTCAAATCGATCAACGATGCGACCGTTGAACTCGATTTCAATCACCCGCTTGCGGGCAAGACGCTCACCTACGATATCGATGTGTTGAGCATCCGCCCCGCCGACGAAGAAGAACTCGCGCATGGTCACGCGCATGGCGTATACGATGATGAAGACGACGAAGACTGGGACGACGACGACGACGACGACAAGTAACATCGGGCTGCGTCTTGAGAACGGAACAAGGGCGATCTGAAGATCGCCTTTTTTATTGAAAAGCGCCGTAAGACCCCTGCCTTCAAGCATGGGGATATAAGGCGCAGGTCTTGTGTTTTTTCCGCTGAAATAGCGTATAATACGGGGAGGTTGATGTGCGCGGTACGAGACGTAAAAATCCGACCTCGATCATAATCCCGTAATATCGCAATACCGTAGTTAACGTCAAACACAGCGGGGCATCGCTGTGCTACCGGAGCGACGATAAGACGAAGGGTCGCCTTCGCAGTCGCGCTGAGGGTAGAAGCCCCCGCCTTTAGGCGTGGGGAGTATGTCACTGAAAAGCGCTTAACCGCAGCGGACGCACACAGGACGCAGAGAGCATGTCAAAATACTCTGTGTTGTCCGTGTTCGCTGTGGTTCAGAAAAAAAAGAGGCTTCTATGCGTTATATCCTCGCTTCGGGGTCACCGCGCCGCCGTGAAATTTTGAGCGAGCAAGGGATCACGTTCACCGTCGTCAAGCCAGACATCGAAGAAGTACGCCGCGCCGACGAAGCGCCGCTCGATTACATCGCACGCCTCAGCCGTGAAAAAGCGCAAGCCGTCGCCGCGCGGATTGGTGCAAGTGTGGGCGAAACGACGCTGATCATCTCGGCGGATACCACTGTGATTCCCGAAGTGGACGCGTTTGATATTCTCGAAAAGCCCCTCGATGCCGCCGATGCCCGCGCCATGCTCGCGCGGCTGCGTGGACGCGATCATCTAGTGGCGACCGCGCTGACAGTGCTTAAAATCGACGTGGGTATCGAACACTCAGCCCTCATTACCCGTGTGACGACCGCGACCGTGACCATGCGCGACTACACCGACGCCCATATCGACGCTTATATCGCCACCCGCGAGCCGTTCGATAAAGCGGGCGGCTACGCCATACAAGATACGACTGGATTTAATCCGGTGGCGCATTATACGGGCAGTTATACCGCGATTATGGGGCTGCCTGTAGAGACGTTCAGCGCCATGCTCGATGAAATAGCAGTCATCGACTCATGAGTCCCACACGCAGCGATGACTGGATCGACGACGACGAGTACCCCGACGAGCGCGATATCGACGATTTTGGTGATGAGTCGCCGGGTGATAACGACCCGCTCACGATTGGCAGAGTCGGAAATATCAACCGCCGCCATTTTTGGACGTTAGGGCGTGTGGCGCTGCTGATCATTGTGCTGATTGTGATAGCGAGTTTACTACTGCCCCAACTATCGTCGCTTTTGCGTTGATGGTCTCGTGAATAGGATTTGTGACATTTTTCTCACCACTCTCTGCTCAACGTTGGGCATTTGGGCTATATACAAAAGCCGAAACGCGTGTATCCTTAATCTTGACGCATACGTGCGACGGGGCTACAATTGCACCTAACTTCGCCATCCCACGCGAGGGCCTATAGCTCAGATGGGAGAGCGCTTCAATGGCATTGAAGAGGTCAAGGGTTCGAATCCCTTTAGGTCCATCAACCCCCCATACGCGATGCTGCGTCGGGGTTTTTCTGTTCGGTAACGACCATCGCCCATTTTTGGACGGAAGGGAACGGTTGTGTCACCGCAAAAACGTAATTTTGTAGATGATGCGATGCGCCGACTTCGCGGCTTAATCGATGATATAGACCGGTCGCTGGATCGACTTTTGAATCCACAGCCGAGTCCTAAACCTGTGCGCGTCCCTATCCCGGTGCCGGCGCGTCCTGACCGTCGTCCGCAGCGAGATGACCCCTATCGTTGAACTGTCCACCTGCCCTGCTTTTTTCTAGCAGGGTACTGTGACCGAAAGACACAAACGCGCCCATGTCTGGGTTGCTGTTTGTGTCTTTTTTATTGTGCCAAACGTGCAGCGGTTAGCTTTTGGCTTTTGCGATAAGCTATCCGCTTACATGGTCTACACGCCCTTTTTTACGAAGCGTTGATGGCTCATTGCTAATCACCAACCAAGAGTGAGAAAATGACTGACGACAAACGCGACAAAGTTAAATATCAGCCTTCCGCGATTGAAGCGAAGTGGCAGCAAAAGTGGGAAACCGACGGCGTGTATCGCGCCAAAGTCGATTGGAATAAGCCTAAGCATTATGCGGTGACAATGCTGCCGTATCCGAGCGGTGATTTGCACATGGGGCACTGGTTCGCCATGCCGCCGAGCGATACACGCGCCCGTTATATGCGTATGAAGGGCTATAACGTGTTGTTCCCGATGGGGTTCGATGCGTTTGGCTTGCCTGCCGAAAACGCTGCTATTTCGCGTGGTATTCACCCTGCGACCTGGACATACGCCAACATGGAACGGATGCGCGTGCAACTGCGCACGATGGGCGCAATGTTCGATTGGGAACGCGAGACGGTGAGCTGCGAACCCGCCTACTACAGGTGGACGCAATGGTTCTTCAAGAAATTCTACCAAGCGGGTTTGGCGTTTCACGGCGAAGCACTGGTCAACTGGTCGCCCACGCTGCAAACGGTACTGGCGAACGAGCAGGTGATCGACGGCAAAGACGAGCGCACCGGGCAGCCCGTCATCCAGAAGATGATGACACAGTGGTTCTTCAAATATACGCGCTATGCCGACGAACTGCTGGATTTCAGGTCGCTGGATTGGCCCGAACCTGTGCGCATCATGCAGACCAACTGGATCGGGCGCAGCGAAGGCGCGCGCGTCACCTTTACGACCGAGTCGGGTGAAGCGTTCGAGATTTTTACCACGCGACCGGATACGTTATGGGGCGCGACGTTTATGGTCGTAGCGCCCGAACATCCGTTAGTCAAAAAAGTGACGACGACCGCGCAGCAAAGCGTCGTTGACGCCTATATCGTGGCGGCGGCGAGCGCGACCGAAATTGAACGCCAGAGCGACGACCGCGAAAAAACCGGCGTCTTCACAGGCGGCTATGCGATCAATCCAGTCAACGATGAGCGCGTGCCGATTTGGATCGCGGATTATGTATTGATCACTTATGGCACGGGCGCGATCATGGCGGTTCCGGCGCACGACGGACGCGACCACAGTTTCGCCCTCAAATATGGCATCACGATCCGTGAAGTCATTCGTCCGACCGACGGTGAAACAGCGCCCGTCAGCGAAACCCCGTATGCGGGCGCGGGCGTCATGGTCAACAGCGACCATTTCGATGGTACGCCGAGCAATGGTGAAAAAGGGCGCAAGAATCCGGCGATCAACGCCGTCATCGATTGGTTGGTCGAAAAAAGCGTGGGCAAAGAAGCGATCAATTATCGTCTGCGCGATTGGTTGATCAGCCGCCAGCGCTATTGGGGTTCACCTATTCCGATGGTCTATAGCGCCGATGGATCGGTCAAGCCTGTCGCAGATGACGTGCTGCCTGTCGAACTGCCGCTCGATGTGCAGATTACAGGCGTCGGTAATCCGTTGAGCAATCATCCGTCGTTTATCGACGCGACCGACGAAAACGGGAACCCGGTGCGGCGCGAAACCGATACGATGGATACGTTCATGTGTTCGTCATGGTACTTTTATCGCTATTTGAGTCCGCATTTAACGACCAAACCGTTCGACCCCGAAGAAGCCGCGTATTGGCTGCCGGTCGATACCTATACGGGCGGCGCGGAACATTCGACGATGCACCTGTTATACGCGCGCTGGTTCGCCAAATCGATGCGTGACCTGGGCATGTTCGACGAAACGATTGCGATCATGAAGCAGCACGGGCGTGATTCCGATGTTTTGATGAAGGGCGAGCCGTTCTTACAACTGCGTAATCAAGGGCAGATGTTGGGTGAAGAACGCCACGGCGACCAGATCATCGCGATTGGTGAATACGACAGCGATACCAAACTGATCGCGCATACGGTCGGCGTCATCCCCAAAGAGGGCGATCAAAAAATGGCGACGGGCGAACAAATCGCGGCGCGCACGGGCGCGGTCGTGCTGGGCGAGATCATGAAGCGCACTGAAAATATTCTGACCGTCCAAGATCAGGCGGGGCGTGTGTGGACAGTCGAAGTGCCAGAGACCGCACAGGTGACGATTCCCGGCATCCCCGCGCCGAATACCGTCAACCAGCTCAAGCATCATCTGGAAATACAGCGTATGTCTAAGAGCAAGGGCAATGTCGTCAACCCCGATGATCTGGTCAAACAATATGGCGCGGATACCGTGCGCGCTTATATTCTGTTCGGCTTCGATTGGGCGAAGGGCGGTCCTTGGAACAGCCAGAATATTCAGGGCGTGGTGCGGTGGCTGAATGATGTCTGGGAATTGGTGACGACGCCGCCTGATAACGAAACAGGCGATCCATCCGCCGAACGTGCTGCTGAACGCAGTGTGCATCAAACCATCAAGGGTGTCGCGGATCGCCTGGAGGATTTCAACTTCAATAAAGCCGTCAGCGAGTTGATGGCGCTGAAGAATGAGTTGCGCGTGCATATCCGCGAAGGCAAATTGAGTCGTGCGGCATGGCACGAGTCGATGAAAGCCATGCTGTTAATGATGGCGCCGTTCACGCCGCACATCGCAGAAGAATTGTGGGAGCGCATGGGGCAACCGTTCAGCATTCATCAGCAGGCGTACCCGGTTTACGACGCAGCAAAGGCTGCCGACGATGTGACGACGCTGGTCGTGATGAAAAACGGCAAGCCGATCGACCGCATCGAAGTGCCCGCGACGATTAGCGAGGACGACGCAAAAGCGCTGGCGCTGGCGAGCCCGGCGGCGCAGCGTGTGCTGAATGGCAGCGCGCCAAAGCGGATCATTTTTATTGGCACGCGCGGCGAAACAGGCGTACTGGTCGAACCAAAGGTCAATATCGTCATGTGATAGCGGCATCACTGCCGTACGACCATAAAGCACAGGGCAGGGCAGTGTTAATAAACCTCACCACCCAATCCCTCTCCTCATGGAGTCTGAGGGGACTGCGGGGTGAGGTTTGCCCGCAATGATTGTTGAAAATGTCCTGCCTTGTGACCTAAAAGCGGGCTTTTTGGCGAAAGATGAAAGAAATTTGTAAATTATGCGGGACTCGCGATCTATTGTTTCGATTTATACGCAAGCTATGCTAGACTTATGGATGTGACGATGAGCATAAACGCGAAAACGAGATGCGTGTCTACATGACTATTCTGGCACTGATCGTGGATGATGATGCGCCTACACGCTTTGTATATAAGCGTGTGCTCGTTTCACTTGGCTTTGATGTCATCGAAGCTGCTGACGGCTTACAAGCGCTTGCCGCGCTGCATGAATTTCAGCCGCGCTTGATTTTGCTTGATTGGCTGCTGCCCAACCGACCGGGCGCGGACGTATTGAAGGCGATTTATGCTGATCCAGCGCTGCGTGATAGCTATGTCATCGTCATCAGTTCGCAAAACCGCATCGACCTCGAAGTTGAACTGCGCGAAGGCGATATATTCTTGCGTAAACCTGCGCTGCCACAGCAAATCCGCGATGCTGTACGGGTGGTAAATTGAACCTAAAACCCGCGCACCCGCGCTCCTACCCAATTTTCCGCTACAATAGATGATTGTATAGGCAGCAGACGAACACGGAGCGCTTCGCCCACGATGGCGTTTGAACTCGAAGCATTGGTCGGTCATCTAAATCTGATCAACGGACGCGCGATCAGCATCCCGCCGCCCGGCGCATTAATTGAAGTCACGCCGAAAAAAACTGCACGCGGACGAGAACTCGATCTCTTCTTCGCGCTCGTGCTGCCGGGTGGCGATTCTTCTGCCAAGCCGGAATTTTACGAGCGTATGTCCGGTTATGCCTCGGATGCCTATTATGGCAGTACAGGCAGCGTGACCAGCGGTTTGCAGGCGGTCTTTAAGACGCTCAACGAAAATCTTTATATGCACAACGCCGAAGCGCGGCGCAGCGGACAAAAACGCTTTGAAGCCAGTCTGATCTGCGGTGTCTTGCGTGGAGTCGAGTTGTATATCGGGCGTGTCGGCGGGGCAGTCGCGGCGCTGCGCAATGATGGACAGGTCACGCCGTTTCCGGTTAATTTTGATGACGACGAAGGTTTGATTGGTCCGCCACTTGGCGTGCATGTTGACCCCGATACCCAGGTCAAGCATTTCACGCTGACGCATGGCGCGCGCCTGCTCGTCGGTGATCCAGCGCTGGCTGATTTGAGTATGGATCAGGTGGCGGCGACGCTGGCGTATCATGATATTGGCGCGCTGCTCAATGGCGTCAAAGAAGTATGCGTGCGCGAAAAGATCACCAACGTCCAGTTGTCGGCGTTCGAGTTCGTCAAGGCGGGCGAACCCGTGACTCTGCCCGTGCGCGAAGTCGAAACTACTGCGGTGATTGGCGCGCCAACCGCGACCGCTGTAGGCGCGGGGCAAGCCCCGCCCGCTGACGGTTCGTTAACGGGCGGCGTTTCTGCCGCTTCTACAACACCCATCCTTACGCCAGACACGGGCGGTGAACTGCGTCGTTCTAACAAACGAAAAGAGACGCTCGACCGCACGATGGGCGCATTGGCTTTGGGCGTCGCCGGATTTTTTCAGGTCATCAACAGGATATTTGCCATGTCGGTTCCTAAACCCAAAGCCGGGTCGCGCGGCTGGCTCTCGACTCCCGCCGCCACAGGCTTAGCACTCTTGATTCCGGTCATCGTCGTCGGCGCGGTTGTCATTTTATGGGTGACAGGCACAGGCGAAAGTGAATATGATCGCTGCATTGCCGAAACCAATGAAACTGCCACGATTGCGCGCGGTATTCCCGTCAACGACGTAGACAGCACGATCAACGCATGGAACACCGTCATTTTGAAAGCCGAAGAATGTTTGACGCTGCGCCAAAATGACCCCGAAATGCGCGCCTTGATCGGAGAAGCGCGCACCGTCATCGACGCGCTCTTAAGCATCGAACGGCGCGATTTGAGCGTGCTCGATACCTTCCCCAACGCCAATTTATCGCGCGTGGTGCTGCAAGGCGAAGACCTGTACGTGCTGGATGATGGCAACGACCAGGTGTATCGCGTCACACTTGGCACCGATGGCTTGTCGATCTCGCGCCGTCAGGAACCGATCCCAAATATGCGCCGCAATGCCAGCGTGCAGCAGTTTACAATCGGGGATGTGGTCGATATAGCGTGGTCAGAACGCGGCGGCGGCTTGAGCCAGTCCAACGCCATTACGATGCTGGATAGCAACGGCATACTCGTCGATTGTTCGCCGCGCTTTTTGCAGGATTGCAGCGCGCAGCAGCTCCCCGCCACTGAAACATGGAACACGCCGAGCAAAATCGTGTATTGGGGCGGCGGTTTGTATGTGCTGGATGCAGCCGCGAATCAAATCTGGCGCTATCGTTCCACAGGCGCAGCGTTCAGCAATACGCCGACCGAGTACTTTACGGGCACAGGACGCCCGGATATTCGCACCGCCATCGATTTCGATATCGATACCGACGGCGTGGTCTTTATCCTGCTGGCGGATGGACGGATGCTCAAATTCAACGGCGGCGATGTCGAAGATTTCGCGTTCACCTTCCGCGAAGGGCAGCGCATGGACAGCGTCGAGAGCCTGTTCCTGAGTACTAACCCAATCGCGCAAAGTCTGTACTTTGTCAGCCGCACCGACCGCACCATCTACGAAACCACGTTCAGCGGTACATTCATGCGCAGCTATCGTGCGTTTGATGAGTCGTTGTTCGCCAGCGTCGAAGATGTCGCCGTCGATGCCAATCGCGGTATTTTGTACGCGGTGAGCGGCAATTCGCTGTTTGGGTTCCGACGCAACTTTTAGTGAGCCGGTGAGGGCGCTCAACCGAATCGCCCTCACCGATAACTACGTGCGATTATTCTGCGTCGTTCGCTTCTTCAATCACCGCCGACAGCACATCGAACGGAACGCTGCCCAGCTCATAGTTCACGTCATCGACGACGATCACCTCTAAGTTACCCGCTTGCTTAAATGTACCGTAACGGACGCGCAGCGTTGGAGTACCCCGTACGCCCACTTCGTAGGCAAGTGCAGTATCCACTTCGACCTGTGTGGTTGCTTCATCCTCTGCACAGTCCAGCACCGTTTCGTTGTCGAGATCGTAAGCAGGCGCGATCAGTTTAATGACGCGCTCGTCGAACGATCCTGCTGCTGCCAACTCGTAAAGCGCTGTGTGCAATTCCCAGAACGCGCCGTCGCGTTCGTTATCAATACATTCCAGCACACGTCCCGCCAGAAGCGTCGTCTCGCCGCCTGAGGTCGGGAAAATGCGATACTCGAAACGCGCCATGCCAGTCACGACATACGTTTCGATCAACTGCTGCATCACGGGTGCGTAGTCTTGGCAATGTGAACACGCCCAATCCGCAAATTCGACAATCGTGATCGGCGCATCGGGGTCGCCGAGGACAAAACCGCCATCTTCAGCCCGTAGTTGCGCTTTTCTGATAAGGCGCTTCGTCGGTCGCCTGTGCATTGGCGTTATTCCTGTTTTCAAACATACCGCCTTGACGAGCGGTCGGCGTCGGGGTTGTTTCTTGCGCCGCAGCAGCAAAGAAGGGGATGATCGCCAGCGCGATCAGGAGTGTCGCCACAGATTTGAGCATGGATCATTCTCCGATTAAGATGCTATCAATATCACTTGTCCTTCGTTGCCTCCTATCATAACATGCGCTGATCCTCGACCCATCCCTAAGTATGTTAACATTTTGCGGCACACCATTGGTGTCCGTGCGGGTCTTGACCTGCCCACGATCTGTAGCGCATCATGGGGGTAAGACGGCATCGATGCTGTCGGTTCAATCGTCTAAAGGCTCATTTGTGGAAACTGAAAGTGCGTCAACCAAGATAGACAGTTATGCCGCGCTGCGACTGCCCGATTTTCGCCTGTTATTGAGCGGTCGTTTGATCGCGCAAATCGGTGAAATGATGGTCTCGGTCGCGGTCGGCTGGGAATTATACGAGCGCACCGGCAATGCGTTCCTGCTCGGCATGGTCGGGCTGGTGCAGGTGATCCCTGTGCTGTTATTCTCGCTGCCTGCGGGCTATATGAGTGATCGCTACAACCGTAAACGCATCACGCTGATCTCACAGGTCGTGCTGGCGTTATGTTCGTTGGTACTGGCGTATTTATCGGTGACACAGAGCGATTTAATCTGGGTATTCGTCGTGCTGGCGATTATCGGCGTCGGGCGCGCATTCAATAATCCCGCGGAAGGCGCGCTGACACCGCTCTTCGTCTCCGCTAATTTGTATCAAAACGCGGCGACATGGGGCAGCAGCGTGTGGCAGTTCGCCGCCATCGCCGGTCCGGCGTTCGGCGGCTTGTTCATTGCGCTGACAGGCGGCGCGGCAGGCGTATATCTGATCAACACGGTCGCGGGCATGATTTTTGTCGGCGTCTTGCTCAAGGTCAAACCGCGCGCGCAAACATTCGCCGCGCCCGAAGAAACACCGATCCAAGCGCTCAAAGCCGGGCTGCGCTTTTTGCGCGGCAACCGTCTGATTTTGTCGTCGATCTCGCTCGATATGTTCGCGGTCTTGCTCGGTGGCGCGACCTATTTACTGCCTGTATTCGCCAAAGATATTTTGTTCGTTGATTCCGCTGGGTTAGGGGTATTGCGCGCAGCACCATCGATTGGCGCGCTGATCATGGCGGTGTTCATCGCGCGGCGTCCGCCATTCAAGCAGGCGGGGCGCACGCTGTTATGGGCGGTCGCAGGGTTTGGTGTGGCGACGATTGTGTTTGGTCTATCGCAAAATTTCTGGCTGTCGCTGGTCATGCTCGCTATTCTGGGCGGGCTGGACAACATCAGCGTGGTCATCCGCCACACGCTCGAAATGACGTATACGCCCGATGATATGCGCGGGCGCGTCGGGTCGGTGCAAACGATGTTCATCGGCGCATCGAACGAACTTGGCGGCTTTGAATCGGGCGTGGCGGCGGCAATTTTGGGACCTGTCGGCGCGGTCGTGTTCGGTGGAATCGGCACACTGGCGGTTGTGTATGGCGTCGCGCGCCTTGCACCCGAACTGCGCGCGCTGCGGATGATTGGGCAGCCATTAATTCCTGACCCAGCGTTGATGCCCGACCCGGAACGACCGGGTTTTATCGTGCCCGCCGCCATTTCAGAAGCGGGCGCGGCGGACTGACGCACCGAAAGCGTGGAACGGCAGGTGTATAATGCCATGTCTAACGTAGCGGCGACCCACTGGGTCGTCCAATGGGTACGGCGCTGCCATGCCCGCACGCGGTCATTTATTGTGAGGTCTGTATGCGTATTCCCGGATGGCTTTTTCTGCTCGGCACGGTCGGGCTTGTGGTAGCGACAATAGTGTGTTCATTCGGCGCGTTTTCGCTGGCGCGTGGTGTCGCAGGTGATCTGGCACAAAGTGGCGTCGTCGTCTCGTTTGAACAAGTCGCACAATCGATTCCAACCCCGACGATCACGCCGACGCCCGAACCGACTGGGCTGCCAACGCTCGATCCCGCGCTCAATGTGACGCCAACGATCACGCCGATCCCGCCGACGCCGACCGTCACACCAACGCTCGACCCGATGGCGGTGTATACCTGGGATGACCCGCGCCGTGTCAATATTTTACTGGTCGGCATCGATCAACGCGAAGGTGTGGCGGACGAAGGCTATTACCTGACCGATACCATCATCGTCGTCAGCATTGACCCCGTGCGTAAAGCGGTCAGCTTGCTCTCGATCCCGCGCGATTTGTGGGTGGCGATTCCCGGTTTTCAATATGGGCGCGTCAATACTGCGTATCAATTGGGCGAATCAGGCGCGTATCCCGGCGGCGGGTTGGCGCTGTTAGCGCGCACGATCACCGATACCTTGGGCGTCAACATCGATAACTACCTGCTGATTAACTTCAATGTGTTCACGGCGGTGGTCGATCTGGTCGCGCCGTCCGGCGTCGAGGTGTGCCCGCAAACCCCTATCGATGACCCTGATTACCCTGATGCGGGATTTGGCACGATCCCAGTGTATTTCGAGGCGGGCTGTCAACGGCTTCAGGCAGAGCGACTGCTGCAATATGCGCGCACGCGCGCCAGCGAAGGCAGCGACTTTGACCGCGCGCGCCGCCAGCAGGAAGTCATTCTTGGGCTGCGCCAAGAAGTCGTGTCGGCGGGTGGCATCGTCAACTTTTTGACGCAAATTCCAGCATTGTGGACAGAACTATCAAGCAGTTACACGACCAATTTGTCGCTCGACGAAATTATTTCGCTGGCAAATCTCGCACAGCAAATCGACACCGAGGATATTCATACCGGGCAAATCGATAATTTGTATGTGAATTTATCGACACTGCCGACGGGCGAACAGGTGTTAGTCCCGCGTTACGGCGCGATTCGCACACTGTTACAACAGGTCTTTGAGCCGCAAGAAGAACTGACGTTGGAAGAACTGCGATCGCGTGCCAACGGTGAAGGCGTGTCGATTGTCGTGTTCAACAACACGACGACGCAAGGCTTAGCCGGGCAAACGCGCGATTGGCTGACCACCCGCGCGATTACGGTCGTCAACGTCGGTAATACGTCCGCGCCCGATAACGCGCCGACCACCATCCGCATGTATGGCGGCGATGGCATCTGGACAGCGCGCTATTTAGCGGCGCTGCTCGGTTTGCCGTCGGAACGCGTGCAGCCCGGCGCGGACGGCTTGACCGTCGAAGATATTGCGGTCGTCATCGGCGCGGATATTGTGCCGTTGCTGGGTGATATCCCGTTAAGTACAGCGACCGCGACGCCATAAAGAGTCAAGACACAGCCGCAATGTAGACATCATGTAGGGGCTTGGTGTGCCAAGCCCCACTTAGTCTGGCAAAAATTTATTCGCTGCTTTCGGGAAAAATATTGTTTAATTCGACCGTTTTGCCCAACGCTTTCGACTCGAAAGTGTCGCCGTCGCCAAATACACCGAGTCGTTGGAAACGCCCATCTTCATAAAAGTAGACTTCAATGAACGCCGCGATTGGATCGACCATCCAGTATTCTCGCACGCCATATTTTTGATATAACTCGAACTTTTCGCCACGATCCTTCTTGATCGTGCCGGGTGATGCGATCTCGATGATTAAGTCAGGTGTGCCTTCAATACGCTTTTTGGTGATGATCGATTTTTTCGCTGCTGAAACCCATAAAATGTCCGGCTGTGTGACATAATGCTCATCAAAGTAGACGTCCATCGGCGCAATGAAGACTTTACCATCAGGTTGTAACCGATCAACCAGCTTTGCTAAACTAAAACTCAGTAACTGATGTTGCGGTATAGGCGAAGGACTCACAATTAATTCCCCGTCAATCAATTCAACAAAAGTATTGGTTTCCGGCAGTTCAAAAAACGCGGCGGCAGTCATCCGTTCGCGCACTGCATCGACCATGATCATGTCCTCACATCACCTTTGAAATAGAGTGTGACATACTCCCCACGCTTAAAGGCGGAGGCTTCTACCCTCAACGCGACTGCAAAGGCGAACCTTCGTCTTATCGTCGCTCCGGTAGCACAGCGATGCCCCGCTGTATTTGACGTTAACTACGGTATTGCGATATTACGGTATTATGACCGAGGTCGGATTTTTACGTCTCGTACCTCGCACATCAACCTCCCCCTATCATACGCTATTTCAGCCGAAAAAACACAAGACCGACGCCTTATATCCCCATGCCTGAATGCAGGGGTTTTACGGCGCTTTTCAGGTAACATCCTTAACACAGGCGCGTTACAACAGTCCTACTGTTTACCACATAGGGGTGATTCAATGCGACGTTTTCTTTCCCTGTTTTTGCTCACATTACTGGTGACACTTGTTGTCGGCGTTGTCAGCGCACAGGACGACACGGCGACCGCCGAACCCGTCACGCTGCGGATGATGACCTTCAACGTCTTGTACGGCGGCGACGAGATCGACTTCGATCAGGTGATCGCGGCGATTGTCGCGGCGGACGCCGATATTGTCGGGCTGCAAGAACCGATGGGCAATACGCATGTGATCGCGGAAGCGGCGGGCTATGACCACGCCGACGAGCGGATGCACATCATCTCGCGTTTTCCCCTGCTCACCCCACCCGACTTCGACGGTACGTATATTTTTGCCGAAGTGTCTCCCGGCAACGTGATCGCGCTCTCGAACGTGCATCTCACGTCTGATCCGTATGGACCGTACTTGGTGCGCGACGGCGAGCCGCTCGAAAACGTCTTGGCGTTGGAAAGCACGCTGAGACTGCCAGAGATCGGGCGGCATCTAGCCGTCTTGCCGAATTTGATTGAAGCCGGCTACCCGGTGTTGTGGACGGGTGATTTTAATTCGCCGTCGCACTATGACTGGACGCAAACGACGACCGACGCGCGCGACGACATCGCCGCGTACCCGGTCGAATGGAATGTGTCGCGCACTATCGAATTGATGGGCTTCGTCGATACATGGCGCGTCGCCCACCCTGATCCGGTCGAACGTCCCGGCTACACATGGACGCCCGCCGAGCCGCCGCTCGTGTACGAAGATGAAGTCGATGACCGCATCGATTGGGTATTGGCGGGCGGCAATGTGACCGTGCTGAGCAGTGAATTGTTGGGCGAAGCGGGCAATCCTGATATCGACATCGTGGTCGATCCGTGGGGATCGGATCATCGCGCCGTGGTCAGCGAACTCGAACTCATCCCCGCGCCCGCGCCGACGATGATTTCAACGGATGAATACCGAGCGCAACCCGGTGAACTTTTTACTATACGCTATATGACGAACGGTGCAGATTTGATCATTCGTGCGATGAGTTTTGGGATCGATGACGCACCGTTGAATGCGATCAACGAAGAATTCGCTGTCAATGGCGCAGGTTCAGTGATGCTGACGCCACACCCCGAATTACGCACCTCGTTTTTGATCGAACTGATGACGCCAAGCGGCGCTATTTTGCAATCACTCGCCATCGATCTGGACGCGCCACAAAGTTCGCCTGGCATTGCCGTTTCCTCCACGACCGACAGCCTTCGTCTCGATCCGCTTTACACGTTCGTTGTTGGAGAACCCATCTACGCACAAATTGATGATGCACCCGGCAACCGCTTCGATTGGGTCGGCGTATACACGGCGGGTGACGAGGATATGGAGAATTACTGGTTGTTCCGCTATGTAGGTGCAAAAGTCGATGCGGTCGTCACGATTGGCGCTGCGCTCGACTCGTATGATGCGTTTCCGCTCCCACCCGGAGAATACGTGCTGCGCTTGATGTTGGATGACGATTACATCATGCTGGCGGAAAGCGAACCGTTCACCATCGAATGATGGCGGTTGTAGGGACGACTCGGTGGGTCGCCTAATGGCGGCGGCATCGGGCAATCGGGCATGGCATACCTTAAGGGGCTTCGCCATGCCCCGATACATTATTCCGCGTCGGTTTCTTTCGGGAATATATCTTTGATTTCGACCGCTTTACCCAACGCCTTCGACTCGAACGTTTCGCCTTCGATATACACACCTTGACGCTGAAAACGCCCATTTTCGTGAAAATAAACCTCGATGAATTTTTCGAGCGAATCGACCATCCAGTATTCGCGTACGCCGTATTTTTCGTACAAATAAAATTTTTCGCGGCGGTCGCGGCTCACCGTTCCCGGCGACGCGATCTCGATGATCAAGTCGGGCGTACCTTCGATGCGTTTCGCTTTGACAATGTGTTTGTTGGCTTGTGAAACCCAAACAAGATCAGGTTCAGGCACATTGTCCACATCAAAATAAACGCTGATCGGCGCAGGATATAGTTTGCCATCAGGAATTAAACTGCGTACATACACATATAAATTACCGCTCGTCTCTTGATGTTCGGGAACAGGTGCTGGTGACACGATATAAACTCCATCAAGCAGTTCTTCAGGCGTATTCGTCTCTGGTAGTGCAAAGAACTCGTCGGCAGTCATCCGTTCGCGTACCAAATCGACCATGATCATCTCTCCCCACGCTCAATATCGAAAAGTATAGCATGAAGCGTCGCCGCAGCGACGGAAGAAACGCTGTGTGTGTATCGTCTGCACTATGTTGAAATGTCTCGTATCTTTAGGAGCGTTATCGTTATGGAAGCTGCTGCCCTAATCCCAGAGTCGCACAAGGATTTATTGGAACAAGCTGTCACCATTACGTTGGTGACGTTAATGCCCGACGGACAACCGCAAGCGACGCCTGTGTGGTGCGATTTTGAAGACGGCTATGTGCGCGTCAATACCGCACGCGGGCGTCAAAAAGACAAGAATATGCTGGCGCGCCCGAAAGTGACCGTGCTGGCAATCGACCCGACCAACCCGTATCGTTGGATCGAAGTGCGCGGTATGGTGGTCGATTTCAACGACGATCAAGAAATCGCCGTCGGGCATATCAATAAGCTGAGCGGTTTGTATCGCGGTCAACCCGATTATTATGCTGGCAGCGACCGACTCGGCAAAGAACAACGGGTGATGATCCGCATCAAGCCGACGCGTGTGATCACTGGCGGGGCTTAATTTTTTGTTGGGGCGACTCACTGGTCTTAGGCGTCAAGATAAGGATTAACGAATAGAGAAGATACGAGTACGCTGGTTGTGACCAAACAGACCGGAGTTACTCATGTCTTCTGCATTACA
>Ga0163154_10004589_pt1 | contig 18022 bp, 19 predicted proteins | sample OliLakLV19MP9P1_FD_148649 | JGI IMG/M metagenome (GOLD analysis project Ga0163154, IMG submission 148649) | Freshwater microbial mat bacterial communities from Lake Vanda, McMurdo Dry Valleys, Antarctica - Oligotrophic Lake LV.19.MP9.P1 | ecosystem: Environmental > Aquatic > Freshwater > Lake >...
TGCAGAAGAAGATTTAAAATCGCATCAATCAAAATCTGTGGCCGATGACGCCAAGATTGAAAGTATTCAAGCCCAGCTTGACGAAATCCAGAAAGATTCCCGCGACCTCGAATCAAAATTGTTTGCCAAGGACGATGAAATATCACGCCTCCGCGACCTCATGTACGTCGGACCTACCAAAGACAAATCGGCGCCCCTTCCTACACGCTAAGTCGTTGCTGAAGTTATTTTATTTCAGCCATGTAATGCGGTGCCTCAGTTCGCAAAGTTTTCGAACGAACTGTGCTGATGGGCGGGTGATTAGCTTCGTTCTGAGTAAATTAAGGAACTCTCCATTGTCTGCAAATCGACTCTGAATCAGTGAACGCACTTTGGACAAAATGGGAAAAATTAGCCTTTGAGGTTGCCGCCGCGTGGGGTGGCTGGTAAGTAAGCATACTTTTTGAACCGAAAACCATTGAAATGATCTCCGATTATCTAGAACTAGGCAAGGCGCGCTTGAATTTTCTCGTGCTCGTTTCGACATTTGTGGGGTTCTACGCGGGGAGTCCGGACGTCATTGACAAGTGGCTCCTCTTTCACACGCTTGTGGCGACATCGTTGGTAGCGCTAGGTTCGGGGGCGCTGAATCAATTGATAGAGATGAAAATAGACGCGACCATGAACCGCACAAAAGACCGACCACTCCCCGCCGGTAGGCTGACACAAAGGCAAGCGCTGTTTTTTGGATGCGTCACCTCTCTGACCGGATTGGCTTATCTATTGATATCGGTGAACATACTCACCTGTGCCATTGCTGCCATCACATTAATCAGTTACCTCTTGGTTTATACCCCTTTAAAGAGAATCACCTGGTACAATACTCTCGTTGGGGCAGTACCCGGGGCCTTTCCACCATTGCTCGGATGGACAGCCGCAACTGATCACTTGGCGCTGGGCGGGCTTTCTTTATTTGCCATACTTTTCTTTTGGCAGATCCCGCATTTTTTTGCGATCGCTTGGGTGTATCGCGAGGATTATCGGTTAGCTGGGTTTCACATGCTTCCAGTGATCGATCCCGATGGTAAACGCACAGCATTTCAGGCTATTATCCACACCTTTCTTTTATTGGCGGCGAGTGTACTTCCTTCTTGGCTTGGAATAACAGGAAAGGTGTACCTCGTGGGGGCCATTATTTTGGGCTTGGCGTTTCTTGTACTCGCCTTCCGGTTCTTAGGGGATAAGTCTAATCGCACGGCTCGAATATTATTTTTTGGATCGGTGTTCTATCTGCCTTTACTATTAGCACTTATTGTCTTCGATAAAAAATAGCACTGAAAATTGTGATCTTATATTGACAGCATCACAGCTGCCCGATAATTTCCGATATTCCTTTCAGAACATTTTGAAAGAAACCACTTTACGCAAGGATTGAGAATGGACCACGCGACGACACATGATGATGGGCATGCACACGATGCGCCGCATCACGAGGAATTAGGTTTTTGGCGCAAGTACATATTTTCCACTGATCACAAAGTCATTGGGATTCAATATGGACTCACGTCCCTAATTTTTCTGTTCTTCGGTTTTTCACTCATGATGTTGATGCGCTGGCAATTGGCGTATCCCGGTCAACCACTTCCTTACATAGGATGGATGTTTTCCCATTCAATGCCAGGCGGAGTCATGACCCCGGATTTTTATAACGCCCTTGGCGCGATGCACGGAACCATCATGGTGTTCTTAGGGATTGTACCCCTCGCGTTCGGAGCATTTGGAAATTACGTAGTGCCCCTACAAATTGGCGCGCCTGACATGGCATTCCCTAAGTTGAACGCTATTAGCTACTGGGCATATCTTGCGGGTGGCTTAATCATGTTGATCAGCTTTTTCGTTCCCGGAGGAGCTGCAAACGCAGGATGGACTGCTTATCCTCCATTATCCGTCATTACAACGCCCATCGACCCCAAATTAATCATTAACGCCCTAGATAGCTCTTCTCTTGGATTTTTAAAATCAATCGGTGAATGGTTACATCACAGTCCATTTTTTGGTGGGGTAGCCGCCGTCGCGTCGAAGTGTTGGAATGGGCAGAGCCTGTGGTTGATCGGCATGATTCTTTTAATTACCTCGTCGCTCCTTGGATCAGTGAACTTTATTGTAACCATCATCCAGTTGCGTTGTCCTGGAATGACGTGGATGCGATTGCCGTTCTTTTGTTGGGCACAGTTGGTCACTGCATTTTTGCTTCTGTTGGCGTTTCCTCCGTTAGAAGCCGCCGGGGTGATGCAGCTCATGGACCGCGTCGCTGGAACAAGTTTCTTTTTACCAGAAGGGTTGAACGTAAGTTATGCCGGAGCCAACGTGGTGGCCGGATACACCCGTGCGGGGGGTGGCTCACCTCTACTCTGGCAACATTTGTTTTGGTTCCTTGGACATCCAGAAGTGTATGTTCTGATTCTTCCAGGCCTTGGGATTATCTGCGAAGTGATTACCAATAACACGCGCAAACCGATTTGGGGTTATCGTTCCCTTGTTTATTCCACGCTGACGATCGGGTTCCTATCGTTTACTGTTTGGGCGCATCATATGTACCTGACTGGGATGGGTACAAAGATCAGCGCCTTTTTCCAAACGACCACGATGATGATCTCCATTCCATCGGTCATTATTTTGACCGCGTATTTCATATCGTTATGGGGCGGATCCATACGATTCACGACACCCATGATGTTTGCCATGGCCTTTTTGCCGATGTTTGGGATAGGTGGGTTAACTGGACTGCCGCTTGGATTTAATGCATCGGACATTCACCTTCATGATACGTATTATGTGATTGCGCATTTCCATTATGTTGTGGCGCCCGGAACTATTTTTGCCATGTTTGCAGGGATATACTATTGGTATCCAAAAGCGACAGGTCGAATGTTAAACGAGAAGTTAGGGCACCTGCATTTCTGGGGGTCACTCATTACTCTCAACGGCATCTTCTTTCCCATGTTCATTCAAGGGATGGCAGGGGTTTCTAGGCGATTGTTTGATGGGGGAACTCAGTACCTACACGCAGAACCTGTGCTGCATTGGAACGAATTTATATCAATATCTGCATGGGGCCTTGGGATATTTCAAATCCCCTTCATCATTAATTTCTTCTGGAGCATCTGGAAAGGGCGACCCGTTGCGAATGACAATCCGTGGGATGCAACCACAATGGAATGGCAGACGCCGACTCCACCCCCTCACGGGAACTTTTTGGTACCCCCAGTTGTGAAACGCGGCCCGTACGAATATAGCGTGCCCGGAGAAGCCAAAGATTACACACCTCAGAACCAATAAATTTAAGATATACCATGGAAATTCCTTATACAGTCTCAGCCCGTAAGGATACTGGCTTATACAATGGCAAGCTCGGTATTTGGTTGTTCCTTGCCTCGGAAGTGATGCTCTTCGGAGCCTTATTTTCGTCTTACATACTTATCAGAGTCTTGCACCCAGGCTGGACAAAAGAGCATCTGAACGTGCCGCTTGGCCTATTTAATACCGCTGTCCTGATCGCCTCTAGTGTGACCATAGTTCTCGCTTGGGCATCTTTAATGTTGAAGAAATATAATAAGTTTCGGATGTACCTCGCGATTACCATTTTGTGCGGGGCAACCTTCATGATCGTGAAGTCCTTTGAATATCGCGAGAAATTTACACATGGTCACTGGCCTAGTTTTAATAACTTTTATGCACTTTACTTCACCTTAACAGGGTTACACGCGTTACACGTTCTGTGCGGTATGGCTGTGATGACTTACTTACTCTTTTTTGGCCGGAAAATGTGGGAAAAGCAGCCACAACGCCTTGCAAATCGAATCGAAGTCACTGGGCTTTTTTGGCACTTTGTTGACCTTGTCTGGATATTTCTTTTCCCGATCCTTTACCTCCTTTGATAAAACATATGGAACATCAATCTCATACACCCACACACGCGCACGACGAGAATGCGCCCCATGCGGAAGTCGTTCAGCACTACACCGAAGCTGAGATTAAACACCACGTAAAAATTTACATGGGCGTTTTTATGGCGCTCCTCGCTCTTACACTGGCGACAGTGACCGTTTCTTATTTTACTTTTGATTTTAGCACAACTGTCGTTGTCGCGCTGGCCATTGCTTCTCTTAAAGCAGCCCTAGTGGCCGCCTATTTTATGCATCTCATGTCAGAAAAAAAATTGGTGTATCTGATCATGTTGTTTACGGTTGTTTTCTTCATTGGCCTCATGTTGTTGCCGCTACTCACCCAGTCCAACGGAGTGGAGTACTAATATGGGCTTGAGGGCATTCCATATTTTTTTCATAACGATCTCTGTTATATTCGCATTCTTTTTTGGTGGATGGTGCATTCACCACGCCCAATCTGACATTTCTAATAAAACCCTGAGCTTTGTAGTTGCCGGGTTTAGCTTTATTGCGGGAATAGGCCTGATTGTTTACGGCCGATATTTCATGAAAAAAACTAAAAACATTTGAATCATGGGGCATAACCTACATTTTAAAACAGTGCTTTTAGTGATGGTACTTTGTGCTGCGTTTTTCCCAAGTGATCTGAGTGCGTGCGCCGTATGTTTCGGTGGAGCCGAAGGACAGGCTATCATAGCGACACAATGGGCTGTTGTGTCCATGCTAGGAGTTGTTTTCTTGGTCCTTTCCTCCTTTTTAGCTTTTATTGTTTATCTTGTACGTAAACAGGCCGAAACAGAGCGCGACCCAGTGCTAGAACAATCAATTGACGAAACGGTTTAATACGGAAGACAGCTATGATTAAGCAGTTAAATGAATATTTTGGAATGCCCCTCGACATATCGGCCCATGGCCATGGTCTAGACACGTTGACATGGGCGGTGCATGCGTTGATGTTTTTCCTCTTTCTTTTTTGGGGTATTTATTTCATTTACGTCCTTTGGCGCTTCAGTAGTTCACGTCAAAAAGTGGCTGATTACGAGGGTGTCAAAACACATGCTTCTACTTACTTGGAAGTCTTTGTGGCCTTTGTCGAAGTTCTTTTGCTCGTCGGTCTTGCTATTCCCCTGTGGAGTCGCACGGTTGATAAACTTCCGACCGAAAAGGAAGCTACTGTCGTTCGCATCATCGCTGAGCAGTTTGCATGGAATATACATTATCCCGGTCCAGACGGTAAGTTCGGACGGGTGAGCCCTGAGTTTGTAAACCCCGATAACCCCGTAGGTCTTGATCGTGGAGGGGATTCCGCAGCTGCCGATGATATTGTGACTATGAATGATCTGCATGTACCCGTTGGAAAACCTGTACTTGTTCAGTTGACCTCAAAAGATGTCATTCATTCGTTAGCGCTATGGCATTTACGCGCCAAACAAGATGCGAACCCTGGATTAGTCATACCCATGCATTTTACTCCATTGATGACCAATGACGAGCTCCGCATTAAAATGCCACGTCACTACAAATTACCTGATAAAACCCTCTTAAACACATCACTTACCGAAAAGCGCAAAGGCGTATTTGAAGGACTTGTTGAAGCGGGTCGTGTGGCGCATGTAGATTACGCGAGTAAAGACGGCGCGATGATCGTTAAGGCGGGACAACCGCTCACAGGTGTTGAGGTTGAAAAGTTAGTCGTGGCTGGGATCCCTGTGGTTGAAACAAAGCGTGCAAATCCAGCGCCGAAGGAAAAGGTAAAGAAGTTCAAGTTGCCTTCCCTTGAAACTGCTGACGACACGGCTATGAATATTCTGGAAGGCACATTTATGACCCTTTACGTGCCGCTCGGCCGGATCAGCGCTGTCGCCATTCCAGAGGCGGGAATACAGGAAAATCAAGTCATCAAGGTAAAAGACTTTATTGCGCTCATTAACGCGGGTAAGAAAGAACTAGACACCTTTCCACTTGTGGCTCAAGAAATTTCCTGTGCGCAGTTGTGCGGGAATGGGCATTACCGGATGAAGGGTTTTATTTCGGTGGATACATCTGAACAATTTAAAGAATTTATGGATAGGGAAGCCAAGGCTTTGGCAGAATCATTGGCTCAGGAATAACATGATCGCCCAGAGCGCGCCGGTGCTAACCATAGACAAAGTTTCACATCGGTACGGGGACCGGGTTGCAGTCGATCAGGTCAGCATAGAAGTCCAGCAGGGGTCCCTGCATGGTTTGCTTGGTCCAAATGGGAGCGGAAAAACCACTCTTTTTCGAGTTCTTTCAACTCTTATTCCATTGCAAGAGGGGAAGGTCTCCCTTTGCGGTTTTCAACTCGACACACAACCTCGTAAAATACAAGAAGTCATAGGGGTCGTTTTTCAACATCCTAGCCTCGACAAAAAACTGAAGGTCAAAGAAAACTTGGTGCACCAAGGTCATTTATATGGACTATCAGGCGCTCCGCTCAACCGTAAAGTAAATGAAGTCTTAGAACGTTTTAGCCTTTCCGATAGGGCGCATGAACCTGTTGAGCAACTTTCTGGAGGAATGAAAAGACGAGTCGAAATCGCCAAGGCTTTACTCCACACACCTCAATTTTTGCTCCTTGATGAGCCCGCTACAGGTCTTGACCCTGGTTCACGTGCGGATATGTGGGCTTACCTGCATGAGCTGCGTAAAGAAAAAGGAATGACCCTTTTTGTCACGACTCACCTCATGGAAGAAGCCGACACCTTCGATCGAGTCGCTGTGATGAACAACGGGAAACTGGTCGCTGACGATACGCCTTCTCATTTAAAGTCCTCCATTGGCGGGGACGTGGTGTTATTAATTTCAGATAAGCCTGAGGAAATCTCAACCTCCATACAGCGCCAGTTTCAAATCAAAACCCAGGTAGTTGGACGCGAAGTGCGGATGCAATTGGAAGCGGGCCACAGTTGGATTCCCAAACTGGTCGAAGCCTTCCCAGGTGCTATCCAATCCGCTTCGGTTGGTAAGCCATCACTTGAGGACGTTTTTTTAAAATTGACCGGTCATCGGCTGACAGGGGAAAAAGAATGAACACCATTTTATTGCCCGCATGGACCCTTCTCGTTCGGGAAATCGTCCGGTTTTACAGGCAGCGCAGTCGAGTCCTGAGCTCTATCGCCACTCCGTTGGTGTTTTGGGTCTTTTTTGGATTTGGGTTAAACTCGGCAATTGGAGTTCAAGTGGGGAGCACTCACGTGAAAGGTTTGGTTTATTTGTATCCGGGTTTTATTGTTTTAAACCTATTGTTTGCCTCCATCTTTTCAACAATATCGATTATTGAAGATCGACGTGAAGGGTTTATGCAATCGGTCCTTGTCTCCCCCGTTTCACCCGTCGGGATTGTGTTGGGTAAGGTTTTGGGGGGCACTCTCCTTGCCATGAGTCAGGGCATTTTATTTCTCCTGATTGCCCCCTTCCTTGGAATCAGGTTCTCCATCGAAGGGTTAATGCTCGGACTTTGGAGTTTATTCTGGTTGAGCGCAGGTCTCACATCCTTAGGCTTTTATTTCGCTTGGAAAATGAACAGCACTCAAGGATTTCATGGCGTCATGAATTTGTTCCTCATGCCTATGTGGTTACTCTCGGGATCCTTTTTTCCAGTTGATACCGCCCCGCGCTGGATGGCCGTTGCAATGAAGATCAATCCGATCACATACGGTTTAGAAATGTTCAGGGAGTCCTTACATGCTGTCCCCCAGGATTTCCCTTCGCTGAAGTGGATACTCTTGAAAAGTTCGATTTTAATCATATTTGCAGGGGTGTTTTTTGTGGCATCGGTTTTTGGGTTGCGTAAGAGAACGACTGGGGACCTCTTATGAATGAGAAGAAGTTTACCAACGTTTTTTTCGTTGGACTAGGGCTTATCATTCTTACATTGATGGCCTGCATTATTCTGATGCTAACGGCGCGCCAGCGGTCATTAGCGACAGCGCCAACCCAGTCGTTCACGGCGGCTGCAAAACCAAAATACGGGCGCGCCCCTAGGGTGAGCCTGACGGATCAGCACTCAACACCATTCTCCAGCTCATCGCTTCTGGGTAAGGTTTGGGTGACGAGTTTCCTATTTACTCATTGTGGTGGACCATGCCCTGTTTTAACCGTGCACATGTCCAACATTCAGGAAAAATTTCAGAAAAATGACGACCTGAAGTTGGTGTCGATAAGTGTTGATCCAGAAATGGATACTCCGAAGGTTCTCAAGGAATATGGGAATAGATATGGCGCGGTTTCCGGAAAATGGTTCTTTTTAACAGGAAAAAAAGAAGAAATTTATTCGATAGTCCAACAGGGATTTCTACTCCCTCTCCAAGAAGGATCCCGAGCGACACCCGCAGACGCAGTGACTCACTCCTCTAAATTTGTGCTCGTTGACCGGAAAGGAATGATTGTGGATTATTATGATACCACGTCTGGACAGGAAGAAATTGACCGTCTTTACAACGACATTCAATTTCAGCTCAAGAAATGAACGCTCCCTTATTACCAACGATCAACGCATGTTTGAACCTACTCAGTTTCTTTTTTCTCTTACTCGCGTTCATTCAGATCTTAAGAAAAAATATTGAAAACCATAAACGGCTCATGATTTGTGCGATGGTATCGTCGATCTTATTTTTGGTGTGTTACCTTTATTACCATGCAACGTCTGACCCCGTTACATTCAAAGGCCCTGTCTTTATTCGTCAGTTCATTTACCTCCCCATCCTTATTTCTCACATCATATTGGCCATTTTCATTGTCCCCCTCGCGTGTACCACCTTGATTCTTGGTTTAATGCGAATGGACGAAAAGCATAAGAAGATAGCCCGTTGGACGTTTCCGCTTTGGGTGTACGTTTCCATCACCGGGGTGATTGTTTACATCATGCTCTACCAGTTACAATTTTAAGTATGTTCTCCGGCAAACAAGATTCCGGCTGGTCCGGTATACAAAGGTTTCGAGGTAATTGATTTGAGTTCTTTGGATGAACCTTTAGTGGTTAAAGATCTGTGAGTGAAGCTGGTGGAAAGTTATACGTAGTCCCGACTCCTATTGGGAATCTTGAGGATATTACTCTTCGTGCATTGAGGATCTTGAAAGAGGTCGATATGATAGCCGCAGAGGATACCCGGCATAGTCTCCGTTTGCTTCAACATTATGAGATATCAAAGCCCATTGTAAGTTACCACCAGTTTAACGAAGCAAAACGGACGGCTGAATTCGTTGAACAATTTGCACAGGGTAAAAAAATTGCACTCATATCCGATGCAGGAACTCCAGGCATAAGCGATCCAGGATACCGAGTGATTTCACAATGTATTAAAGCAGGCGTACCCGTAGAAGTCCTACCCGGGCCGAGCGCACTCATCACCGCCCTTGTGGGGTCAGGACTTCCGACGGACTCCTTTTATTACGCTGGATTTCTTCCAGTTAAATCAGGTCAAAGAAACAAATTATTGATCAGCCTTGCCGGAATTGAAGCCACGCTTGTTTTTTATGAGTCACCTTACCGACTTATCAAATCGCTTGAAGAAATAGCCGTTGTTTTTCCGGAAAGAAATGTTGTGGTAGCACGGGAATTATCGAAGATTTACGAAGAATATTTTCGTGGGAAAGCCAAGGATGCTATTCAGTATTTTAATCAGAAAACTGTGAAAGGAGAAATTGTTCTTCTTATCTCGGGGAACGTTTAGACTAAAGTTATGAACGAAATGAAAGAGACCGTTGTAAGTCTTTTCCAGCAAACGCTTAAAATGCAGCGTGGGCAGACGGCATTAGTTTATGACGGGTGTGAAATTTCTTATCAGACGCTCTACGACAAATCCATACGACTCGCCGGATCTCTTAAAAATATGGGTGTGAAGAAAGGGGACCGAGTGGCGGTCCTGTTGAAAAACAGCCCAGAATTTATCTATGCCTTTTACGCCATCCTTTTTGTGGGCGGTGTGGTGGTTCCACTGGAGCATTATTTGAGGGCCGATGAAGTAAAGTTGCTCATCAACGATAGTTCGGTCAGATGCATGGTGAGTAGTCACGATTTTTTTGATGTGCACCAATCGTTGCGAATGAAGGTTCCCAGTTTGGTGGGGATTTATTTGGTGGAACACGAGTTTAGTGAAGTGGGCAAGTCTTTGACCATAACACCTGAAGTGGTCTCCGAAAAAGAAGCGGCAGTTATTTTTTATACATTAGCGACATCCGGGCGACCTAAGGGCGCGGTGTTGACCCATGAAAATATAACCAGTGTTGTGCAAGGATCCCGCGAGTTGTTCAAAATTACTCAAAAGGATCGGGTCGTATTAATGATGCCGATGCACCAAGCTTTCATGATAAACGTTTGTATGGTGCTGCCGCTTTCCATAGGAGCGAGTATCTTAATCGTGAAATCAATTGTGCATTCCAAACACCTTTTTAAGGAGATTGCCGATGCAAAAGCCACCGTTCTCGCTTCCATTCCGCAGTTTTATCAAACCATGGCTCTAACGAAGATCCCTTTTTATTTTAATTGGGTGTTCCCGATAAGAATGGCCATTTCAACATCAGGTCCTGTGACGCCCGAGTTGGTGGAAAAATTTCAAAAGAAATTTAAATTTCCTCTTTTTGTAGCGTATGGGTTGTCAGAAGCCTCAGGTGTTGTTTGTTGCAACAAGTTAACAAATAAACGCTTCGATGGTTCCGTGGGTCTTCCGATACCAGGTCTCACCATTTCAATCAGAAATGAGGAGGGGACCACTGCTGAAGTTGGACGTGAAGGGGAGGTCTGGATTAAGGGAGCTGGGGTTACGGGTGGGTATTACAATCAGGCGGTTGACGCTACAGAGTCGATAAGGGATGGGTGGTTGCAGACTGGGGATCTCGGGATGATGGATAAAGCTGGGTATTTGACCATTACCGGGCGGAGAAAAGAGATGCTTGTAGTGCGTGGCTTGCATGTTTATCCAGCGGAACTTGAACAAGTCATCCGACAATCGCCTGGGGTGGATGCCGCTGCGGTCGTAGGAAAACCTGACGATAAAAGGGGGGAAGTCCCCATTGCGTTCGTCGTCGCTAAACCAGGGGTTGTCCTCAATGAAAAAGAACTGGTTCGTCATCTCAAACAAATGATGGCTGACTACAAACAGCCAAGGGAAATTAGAATTGTCAGTCGATTGCCTATGGATGAAGCTGGAAAAATTTTAAAGGTGGAACTGAGGAAAATCGTGGCTTCAGAGATTGGGGTGAAGCCGCCGAAATCAGATACTCAAGTGACCTCAGTTGATTAGGTCTATTTTTTGTTTTTGAATTGGTTAAGTTTTTTTAACTGATCCGGATTTTCCTTGAAAAAACCCACTAAATTTTCAATAGAATCGATGGTTGAGGGACTCAGATGGTGTTCAATTCCTTCAATATCCTTTTCTACATTTGCAGCCTCGAGATTGAGCTGACCGAAAAACTCAGCCAATACTTGGTGCCTGCGTTTTATGGCCTTTGCCACTCGTTCACCTTCAGGAGAAAGAACAAGACCTCGGTATTTTTCGTAGATCACAAACCCGTCTTCATCCAATTTCTGAACCATCTTGGTTACAGAAGCTTGAGCAATATGAAGAGAAGAGGCGATGTCAATGGTACGCGCATAGCCTTTTTCTGTGATGAGCTCGTAAATGCGCTCAAGGTAATCTTCGACACTTATGGAAAGTTGACGGGATGTTGGCATGTTTAATAACCAATAATTCAGGACTCACTATTTTACAAGGCAGATCGCAGGATGGGAGATAATTCTTGATTTTTTGTAGATGTCCTTAACCATAGAGATTTTACAATATAGATTATGAGTCACTTCGTCATAGCTGCAGCTGTGGATGCCGTTAAAGTCGGTGCTGGAACCACCGTTACCGTTGATGGGAACGATATCGGCTTATTTAATCTCAATGGAGAGTTTTTTGCTATTGAGAACACTTGTCCACACATGGGCGCGCCGCTTGCTGGCGGTTGTGTGAGGGAGGAGATGATCATCTGTCCCTGGCATATGTGGAAATTTAATATAAAGACCGGAGTTTCTGTAACGGTGCCAGGAGTTGATTTAAAGACATTCGAAACGAAGGTTGAAGATGGGCATATTCTCGTTAAGCTTTAGCCTACATGAAATCTGCCTACGAACTCGCGATGGAACGACTGAATAAACAGTCGCCTGCTGTTAAATTATCCGACGAACAAAAAAAAGAAATCGCGGAAGTTGACTCGATTTATAAGGCTAAAATTGCTGAACGCGAACTGTTCCTTGAAGAGCAACTTCAGAAATCTCGAGCGGGTGGTGATCAAATGGGTGTCGAACAAATTACCACTCAATTGGCCCGGGAGCGACGTAAGCTTCATGAGGAAGGCGAAGAGAAAAAAGAACAGATTCGCAAGCGGACTAAATAAAATCCATGAACCACCTATTTGCGTTTATTATGGCGGGGGGCAGTGGCGAACGTTTCTGGCCATTGAGTCGCAATAAAACACCGAAACATTTGTTGCGCCTTTTTAAAGGTAAAACCCTTCTCGAACAGACGGTGAATCGCGTTGAGGGTATCGTTCGATCTGACCAAATTTATATCCTGACTAATCAAGCGCAGCGAGAGGAACTGTTAAAGGCTTTACCTGGGTTTAACCCCGACCGGGTCATTGCTGAACCAGCCAAACGCGATACCGCTCCAGCCGTCGCTTTAGCGAACGCGATCGCCCATAAACGGGATCCGGATGCCGTCATCACGTTACTCGCCGCTGACCATATTATCCACGATGTAACCACGTTTCAGAGGAACCTGCTTGATTCTGTATTGGCAGCATCTCGATCGGATGGATTGTTTACCTTTGCTATTAAACCTTCTTGGGCATCCACCGGGTATGGTTATCTTTCACTTGGGAAAGAAACAGAAAAAGGAAAGCAGGGGACTGCTTTTTTTGCTGTGGACCGGTTTGTCGAAAAACCCGACACAGAGACTGCCCAACATTATGTCCAGAGTGGTAATTATGCTTGGAACTCGGGGATGTTCGTCTGGAAGGTTTCGACCTTTCTGAAGGAAGTGGAAACACATGCGCCTGAGCTTGCCTCCTTTATTAATGATTTCCCTGAGGGCAACTTCCTTGATTACTTAGCGGACCGTTTTCCAACCTTACCCAAGACCTCCATCGATTATGCGATCATGGAAAAAGCCGGTGCTGTCATAGCGGCCCGAGCCGACTTTGATTGGGACGACGTGGGGTCATGGACGTCTCTCCCCACACACTTGGGGCAAGATGACGCAGGGAATACAGTGACAGGCCCAGCGACTTTTGTTGATAGTCGTAATAATATCGTACACTCCAATGGAAGAATGATAGCCCTGTGCGGAGTTGATGACTTGGTTGTTGTGGATGCAGGCGATGCCGTTTTGGTATGTCACCGAGATAAAGTACAGGAGATCAAAAAACTCATGCCACATCTTCCGAAGGAATTATTGTAAGCCAGGAGATGAACCCCGAGACCTTTTTCTCTATTGAGCGCAAGATGAGTGGGGCCGGGGCGAACAAACCCGCCATTGACGCGTTTCGCCGGAGTTACCAAGTTTTCATGGAGAGTGAAACTGACTCATTCATTAGAGAGTCCGATGTGACACCTGTGAATGATATTCAGAAGTATGAAGAGCTTACCATTGCACATTCGCCGAGCCGACTTTTGCAGCAGGTAGCGGTGTGTAAACTTAATGGAGGACTGGGGACCGGTATGGGACTCAATAAAGCAAAGAGCTTGCTCCCGGTTAAGGATGGTCTCACTTTTTTAGATATTATTGCGCGTCAAATGCTGGCTTTGCGCGATAAAATTAAAATTCAGGTGCCACTGTATTTTATGAACAGCAGGAGCACCAGCGCAGACACGTTGGCATTTTTGCAGAAATACCCAGCGCTTCCTGTCGATAACAGAATTGAATTTTTGCAAAGTTGGATTCCAAAAATCGATTTGAGCACTCAACAACCCGTTGAATGGCCAGACAAGCCTGAGCTTGAATGGTGCCCTCCCGGTCACGGTGATCTTTATCCATCGCTTGCAGGCTCAGGTCTCCTTGACTCCCTGCTCTCACGCGGCGTCATTTACCTGTTTATTTCAAACGCAGACAATTTGGGGGCGACGTTGGATCCCGTCATTTTATCTTACTTTTCTAGATCGGGGTTTGATTTTCTGATGGAAGTAGCGGAGAGAACAGAAGCGGATAAGAAAGGTGGGCACCTGGTTCAAGTTAAAGAATCTGGTCGCCTTTGTCTGCGCGAGTCTGCGCAATCTGCTCCTGATGACATCGTATATTGTCAGGACGTGAACCGGCACCGCTATTTTAACACAAACAATCTATGGCTGAACTTGGTCTCATTAAAAAAGACCCTTCAGGAACATAGCGGTGCGGTGCCACTGCCTGTTATACGGAATCAAAAGCACGTTGATCCCACACGTCCAGATTCGCCAAGGGTTGTGCAGCTTGAAACAGCCATGGGATCAGCCATTGAAAGTTTTGCGCGCACCTCAGCGGTGGTTGTTGACCGCAGCAGGTTTTTACCTGTTAAAAACACATCAGATCTTATCGTCCTCCGCTCTGATGCGTATCAGTTTACAAAGGACTTTCACGTAGAACTCGCTGATGCCGAGAAAATCGCTCCGGTCGTACAACTCGACGATCATTTTAAAATGATGCATGACTTCGATCATCGTGTTCAAGTGGTTCCCTCCCTGAAGGATTGTCAAAGCCTCAAAGTAAAAGGTCCCGTTTCATTTCAAGGGCCGGTCACCATTCGCGGGAGCGTAGAAATCAATGCGCAGAAGCCCATTGAGCTATCAGGGAATGTTTACGACGACAAACTCGTGACTTTTTGAGGGTCAGTTTGTTCAAGGTCTTTTATGAGGATGATGGAGTTCCTGCGGCTTTGGTCGTGCTTCACACGACGTTCGGGAGGAAGATCATCAATGGATCCGTGGTTAAACCCTGCCTTGCGCTGAAAATAGGTAAACGCTTGAGATGAGAGTGCGATAAGCCGCCTAAACCCACGCTCACGAGCTAAGTTTTCAACATAGGTAATAAGCTTTCTTCCGATACCTCTGTTTTCAAAGGACGGAGAAACATAGAGACATGCCAGTTCAGCAGTTGATTGGGCAGGATACTGATGCAGCGCCACACAGCCGACAACGGATTTATCCACCTCGAATACAAAGTAATCCTGAAGTTGACTTATCACAGATTGCCGGGAACGTTTGACCAATTCGTCATTTTGAACTGATTTTTGAATGCCACCGACGATAGCAGTAACATCTTTTTTCAATGCGCGGCGAATAGCTTGATATTCATTAGCATAAATCATCGTGCCTACACCTTCGTGCGAGAAGATTTCGGTTAATAACGCCTCGTCTAGTCTGCCGTTAATAATATGGGCCCGAGGGACACCTTCATGGCAGGCTTTAATGCTATGCACTAACTTTGAAATTAATTCCCGAGGGACATCCGATTTGTTCTTCTTTAAGTATTCCTCAGCCTCAAGCACCCCCAGTTGCCTGACGATATCCCCGTTTTTCGGTAAACCTTCACTCGTCGTGATAAATATGAGTTTAGCAGCTTTGAGAGAAATCGCGATACTCAGGGCAATCGCATCAGAGTTTACTCTGAACGTATGTCCTTCTCCGTCAAAACCCAACGGGGGCACCACCGGAACAGCTCCTTTTTCCAAGAGAGCATTCAGAAACTCAACATCGATCCGTTCGACTTTCCCGGTAAACAAGTGGTCGACACCCCCAATGATCCCGTAGGGCGAGGCGATAACGGCATTGATGTAGCTTGCACGAAGATCACTATTTGTGAGGCCTTCCATCATCTCATGGGTCAACCGGTTTGCGGCGAGCAATGCTAATTTTAAAGTGGTTTCGTCTGTGATACCCGTGCCGTCGTCATTTGAAATTTTTTCAGATGTTTGAGCAGCGAGCTTTCGAATCTGGTACCCCGCACCGTGTACAAGAATGATACGAATGTTCAAACTGCGTAAAACCGCGAGGTCCAGGAGCAGATTGGCAAAATTCTCGGACTCAATGATTTCTCCATCCAAGGCGATGACAAAAACCTTTTCCCGGAAATTGGGTACGTATGTTAAAATTCCTCTGAGATCAGTGACTTTCATGAGTGGCTACTTAAAAAACGGTAAATTAGGGCGAAAATAAAGGGTAAAATTTAATTCATTTGGAGGAATGGAAGGTTTTTAGGTAATTTCGGACGATCGTGGCTCGTGTGCCGTGAAGTTCATCTTCATCAAACTTTTTGAAGAGTTGTTCAAATTCCGCCCTGTCAGTGGGCGTGCGCGTCACGATGTACCAATTCATGTAATCTTTTATTGCCGATTGATATGATAACAGGTCTTCTCGGTGTAAGATCAGGGACTTGAGCGTATCTTTGATTTTTCGGGGCTCTATTTTGATGCCCTGAATGAGCAGATTTTGATATTCCACGATCACAGTTTTATACTCGATTGGGGATTCAATTCCTAATAGGCTGAGTTCTTTCAATTTTGTTTTGAGAATCTCATCATGGTTTTTCTCCCTCTTTTTTGTCAGAAACGAATATAAATCAGCTTCCTCATTTTTGGCGTTTGTGAATGTTAATATCGTGGTGAGCTTACGATCGGCGACTTCAATGGAAAGCATCCGCCTATGCATGAGTTCCATTTGTGAGGCGGTTTGGAGAATCCAGATTTTTTCTAAATCTCGCACTGATTCCGTACTTGAAAAATGGGAGGCAAAAGACTGGAGCGCCGGTATTCCCGAAGTCATCATTGCAAGGGATTTCGCAATCTTATCCTTTCCGCCCGGTATTTGCATAAAGGCTCGGAATAACATGTATGTGTTCGCTATGTATTCTGGTTCGTCCATTGCGAGCGGATCATTCTGGAGAAAAATTTCAGAAACAAGGGGTAGATGTCCGCGTTCATAAATCGGACGAACGTTTTCAATGATGGATGCTGTATCCACATCCATGTTTTTCCATTGGGAATAACCCACCGCAAGCCAAAGGGGAGGTTCTGTGAGGGTACTATCCTTACGCAGGTGAACTTGGTTTGCTAGGCGGAGGAAAAAAATTTGAGCCAGCTCCAAATCGAGTTGAGTTTCTGAAACTGGAAAAGGTGACTCGGCGCGAAGTTCAAAACACAGAGTTCCGTCGTACAGGAACGGGAAACGAGTCCATTGAATTTCCTTGGACTCAGTTAAATTGATTCGAATGATGCCTTTAAGTTTTTCTTTTGGAGAAAAAACGGATTCGAAATGGAGCAACGCCTTTTCTGCGTGTGTGGACACCAATCGAGATAAGGTCGGATTTGAGCTTTGAACGACGATACGGGAGTCGTTGGAAGCCACAACCGGAACATCCTTAGGAGATGGGGTTTGGCTCAGGCCAAAGGGCACCATGAGCCAGAAAACGAGGTTACAAAGACTGAGCTTCCGGAGAGGGTGCTTTTTCAACAGTTTTTAATTTTAATGTCCCTTTACCTATTTCTATGGCGCTGCACGAAACAAGGGTTTTTTGTTCGTTTTTGAAATTATTTTTAAAACGTTCGAGAGGAGTGACCGTATAATCAATAGCCTGTTTGGGGATGCTCAGTTTGCCAATGGCCACTTTATCGTATTTTACAAGTAACACCCCACTGTCTATTCGGACGTCGATATGATATTGGAAAAGCGTTGTTTTCCCATAAATATCATAAGAAACCACGAGCAACGCCTTATTATTGCCGAGAAGGTGGACATTCACCCCTTGGAATCGAGCGTTAACTGGACCGAACTTCTGGGTGCTCGGTTTCAGAGATTTGGCAACGTAAGCATTCAATTGATCGGAGTTCAATACAACTTCGGTCGGCGAGTTATTGAGAACAGCATCCTCTAAATCACTTTTTTTAAGACCGGTTTCATAGTGGTCATCCTCAAGCTTAAACTGTTCTTTTTCCGGCAAACTTTTGCTCAAGTTGTAGTTCTTAAAATCGGGAATGTCGGGTTTCATAACTAGAAGGGCAATGACAAGCCCTAACCCTGAAAGGACACCCACAATCAATAGGACGATGACGAGTTTTAAGAG
>Ga0163154_10004591_pt1 | contig 18018 bp, 16 predicted proteins | sample OliLakLV19MP9P1_FD_148649 | JGI IMG/M metagenome (GOLD analysis project Ga0163154, IMG submission 148649) | Freshwater microbial mat bacterial communities from Lake Vanda, McMurdo Dry Valleys, Antarctica - Oligotrophic Lake LV.19.MP9.P1 | ecosystem: Environmental > Aquatic > Freshwater > Lake >...
CCTCGCCCACGACAAAAATTTATTATTGCTAGACGATTTGGGCAGTGGTGCATTGGTAGATACCACCCTGTTTGGGCTTCCGCATGAACCCACCCCACAAGAAAGTTTGGCAGATGGCTGTGATGTTGTGGCATTTAGCGCCGATAAACTGCTCGGCGGTCCGCAAGCAGGTATTTTGGTGGGCAAGGCGCATATAATCGCCATGCTCAAAAAGCACCCACTCGCCCGTGCGATTCGCGCCGATAAATTGTGCCTTGCGGCGTTGTCTGCGACATTAGACGAATATCGGCGTGGGACTGCCATGAGCAATATTCCTATTTTGGCGATGTTGTCGCGCCCGTTGGATATAATACGAGTACAGGCAGAAAAATGGGCGGGGATATTGCGCCAAAGTGGGTTGGATGTGAGGGTATGCGCGGGAGAATCCACCGTTGGAGGCGGAAGCCTGCCCACGGAGACCATCCCAACAGCGGTGTTATCGGTGACAGTCAATGCCCCAGACGCATTTTTGGCGCGGTTGCGTGGCTTATCTGTGCCGATTATCGCCCGTATTGCCGATGATACCGTGCTATTTGACCCACGCACGATATTGCCAGACCAAGAAAATATTTTTTTAAGCCAGATGCAAATGCTTGCGAATTAATTATCAATAGATAGGAAAATAGCGATATGAAATCTGAACTCAACAACCTCATGGCGGAACGTGGGTTTGAGGCGGTGGTCGTGCTTGCCAGCCATGATTATAGCTCTGCGCTCGATTATTTGGTGGGGAGTGTGCATATCACAGGCGGAATGGCATGGAAAAAGCGCGATGCAGACCCCATTCTGGTTGTCAATGGCATGGAAATCGAAGAAGCGCGTGCCAGTGGTCTAACTTGCTATACCTATAGCGATTTTGGCTATTATGAGCTAGTCGCGCAACACAACAATGACCCCGTAAAAGCAATGACCGCGCTATGGGGTGTGATTTTGGAGCGCATGGGCGTGAGCAGTGGCAAAATTGGGATTTATGGCATTGGGGAAAATAATCAGATTTTGGCAATGACCGATGCGCTCCGTGAAGCGTATCCCCGTTATCAATTTGTGGGGGAATCTGGAACAACCCTATTTGACCAAGCGGCACTCACCAAATCATCCGATGAAATTGGTCGGATAAAATCGGTGGCAGAACGCACCAATGCCGTTTTGGAAGCCACATGGGATTTTATCTCTGGGCATAGCGTGGTGGAAGAAGTGGTCATGAAAGACAATAACACCCCATTGACCATTGGCGACATTAAGCGGTTTGTCCGCCGTGCGTTATTAGACCGCGATTTAGAAGATACGGGCATGATATTTGCACAGGGGCGCGATGGTGGCTTCCCACATAGTCGCGGGCAGGATGAAATGGCGTTGCGACTGGGGCAACCGATTGTATTCGATTTATTCCCGCGTGAATTGGGCGGTGGCTATCATCATGATGTCACGCGGACATGGTGCATTGGGTATGCGCCACCAGATGTGCATGAACTGTATCAACAAGTTATCACTGCCTTTGATATTGCCGTAGAAAGCTATGGCATCAACAAGCCCACCCACCTCATGCAAGAGGCGGTACAAGATTATTTTGAAAAACTAGGACATCCGACCTTGCGTAATGCACCCAATACCCAATTTGGTTATACCCATAGTTTGGGGCATGGCTTAGGCTTAAAAATTCATGAGCGCCCACGCATCGCCCATAATAGCCAAGAGGATATTTTTGTGGCGGGTAATGTGATTACTATTGAACCCGGTTTATATTACCCCGATAAAGGGATGGGAATTCGTGTGGAAGATTCGTTTTATATCACCGAAGCGGCTGAATTAGTGTCTTTGACCCCCTTCCGCAAAGATTTGGTGTTGCCAATGGTGCAAAAAGGCTAAATTGCGAATCTCTCATTATTTTTTCAGAAATAGGTCAAACAAAATTTACAACTTTGCCTTATCCTAAAAGATAAGTTCGTTTATTGATAAAAAGATGAGGATAACGTGTTATGCGTCGGCAGATAAAAGCAATTATCATCACTATCGTTCTATTTTCGTTTGGGTTTGTTGTCGGGACGATGATAAGCCGTAGCACCGCCATGACCAATTTTCCAGATAATCCCGCATTAGGCTCATTGCCTCGCTCACAGACTGTTTTGCCACAGGGCAATATTTCTACAGACGATTTGAGCCGTGCCGAAATTTATCAGCGCGTATCGCCGTCTGTGGTCTCGATTACGGTCACCCGTAGCAGTGGCACAACTGTCACCGAAGATTCATTGTCAGGTGGGTCTGGTTTTGTGATAGATTTTCAGGGGCATATCGTTAGCAATGCCCATGTGGTCGCCAATGCCACCGAGATTATTGTGTATTTCTTGGATGGTACGATTACCCGTGCCGAATTGGTCGGTGCAGATTTCGATTCCGATTTAGCCGTGATTAAAGTAAATTTATCCACAGACCGCCTATCACCCATCACCTTTGGCAATATGGATAACTTGTTTGTGGGGCAAAGTGTCTTGGCATTGGGTAGCCCGTTTGGTCAAGACTGGACACTCACCGCAGGCATCATCAGTGCCCTCAACCGCACCATCAGAGGCTTGAGCAATTATAACATAGGCTCTGTGATTCAAACCGATGCGCCCATTAACCCAGGCAATAGCGGTGGTCCGTTGTTCAATATGCAAGGGCAGGTGATTGGGGTCAATTCGCAAATCGTGAGCCAAGTCCGTGCCAATTCTGGGGTAGGATTTTCTGTGCCAGCCGATTTAGTCCAACGGGTAGCCACTGAACTCATCCAAACAGGCAGTGTGGATTATAGTTATTTGGGTATTTATGGCGGTGATGTGAACCTCACAGTCATCGAACAACTCAATTTGCCCAATAATCAACGCGGTGTTGTGGTAGATAGCACCGAAAATCGTAGCCCTGCCAGAAATGCGGGTATCCGCAATATGACCGTTGTGGGACAGGGTGTGAATGCGCGTGTGGCGAGTGCCGATATTATTGTGGCAATTAATGGCTTGCCCATGCCCAATTTTGCCGAGATGATTGCGTATTTGGCAAAAAATACCCGCCCGGGTGATACCATCACCCTCACTGTATTGCGTGATAGCCAATTGGTAGATTTGCCCCTCACATTGGGTAGTCGTGCGCGGTGAGATAGTTGTTAGTCGTGTTGCACAAACAGGGCGTGGTGATTCATCCGCCCTGTTTTTATTGTTGAACCACCTGTATGGACAGGATAGCCAATGCCTATCATGAACCAAAACCATCTATCTCCCGATGACTCGTGGCTTGGCGCATTATTAGACCAACTCGTCACTATCCATCAACAAAATTATCGTGGGGCAGATTTTTCTATCATGCACCTGTTGGCACAGTATGGTTATGTGCCAGCCAAGCCGATTTTGGTCGGTTATTTATCTGATGAGAGCGATGCGTGGCGCTACGAAAGCCTTATGGCGCTCGGATTTTATTACGATTTGGCGGATGACCCCGATGCGATGAAAAAAATCCGTCACTTATCGCTAAATGACCCCGATGAGCAGATTCGGGCATGTGCGATTGGTGTGTGGGCGACCCAACGGCGCGTGTTGGATAGACATATCCTCACGGTTTTGGAACATGACCCCATGCGGAGTGTCCGCGAGAGTGCGTTGGGCAATATTTTAATGTGCTATCGGCATGTTGTTCGCGGGAAATATCATGGCATGATGGAGCGTGCCAAGACGGGCAAAAATAAGGACTGGCTCACCGAAAAAGGCATGAAAAAATTGTTTGACCAATTGGGAATCGTGTGGGACGTTCAGCAGTAAGCTAAATACGGCTAATTTTTTTCAAAAAAGACAATTTATTTGGCGGATTGTCTTTTTTTGTTTATGATAAACACTGCTTATTGGCGCATTTTTGTTGGAGTAGGATATATAAATCTATGTTGCTTGATATCGTGTATATCGTCATCGGCATTATCGGATTGGTTTTTGGGGGAAATTGGTTAGTCACTGGCTCATCACGGCTGGCAGAGTCGTTTGGGATTCCGCGCCTCATTGTCGGTCTGACAATTGTGGCATTTGGCACATCTGCCCCTGAATTGTTGGTCAATTTATCATCGGTATTAAACGGCTCAACTGACCTCGCATTGGGTAATGTGGTGGGGTCTAATATTGCCAATATCGCCTTTATTTTAGGGGTATCTGGGTTAATTTCGCCCATTATCGTGCAAGCGACGCTTATCCGCAGAGAAATTCCCATCATGATAGGGACGGCGCTTTTGGCGTATGGCTTGTCGCTAGATGGTCAACTGAATCAGCTAGACGGCATTATTTTGCTGGTATGTTTCCTCGTGTTTACGGGATTGATGATTTTGCTAACACTCAAAGGCAAAGATGCGACTGTTGCGCCCGATGTGGCAGAATTTCCCGCCGAAGAAGTGGTGGTTATCAACCGCTTATTAGAGGTTGGGAGGTTGGTGGCTGGTCTGATTATTTTGGTGATTGGCGCAAATCTGACCGTGACCGGCGCGATTAGTATCGCCACCGCGATTGGCATCAGCCAATTGGTCATTGGGGTGACTTTAGTGGCGGTGGGGACATCGCTCCCAGAACTGATGGCAAGCCTGATTGCCGCCCTGCGTAAAGAGAGCGATTTGGCAATTGGTAACGTGGTGGGGTCTAATATTTTCAATATTTTGCTCATTTTGGGATCTACGGCGGTAATTCAACCTGTCAATGTGCCAGCGAGTTCATTGCAATTTGACTTTTTGGTGATGATTGGGTTATCTATATTGGTCTTGCCACTCGCGTGGACTAGTGGCAAACTGGCAAGATGGGAATGTGGGTTATTTGTGATTGGTTATGTAGCCTTTGTGGCAGTGACACTGATACGGTAGCGTTGCATCTTATAGCGGGATTTTTTTGATTGATTCGGCAAGTGCAACGAAGGACAGAGATAACAATGCTCATGGATATTATATACATCATCATTGGCTTGGTTGGATTGGTATGGGGCGGCAATTGGTTGGTGACAGGGGCATCACGTCTTGCCGAGTCGTATGGGATTCCACGCCTCATTGTGGGTCTCACCATTGTCGCTTTTGGCACATCTGCTCCTGAATTGCTGGTCAATTTATCTTCCGTGTTAAATGGCTCTACTGACCTCGCCTTGGGCAATGTTTTGGGGTCTAATATCAGCAATATCGGGATTATTTTGGGTATAACGGGCTTAATCACGCCGATTTTGGTGCAATCTATCCTGCTCCGCAGAGAAATCCCTATCATGATAGCCACCGCAATTTTGGCGTATGGCTTGTCGCTGGATGGTCAACTGAATCGGCTAGACGGTATTCTTTTGATAGTGTGTTTCCTCGCGTTTAATGTGTTGATGATTTGGGTGACACTCAGAGATAAAAGAGCCGTCATTGCCCCCGATGTGGCAGAATTTCCTGCTAAAGAAATTGTCCTTATCAACCGCGTATTGGAATTGGGGCGTTTGGTGGCTGGTCTGATTATTTTGGTGATTGGCGCAAACCTGACCGTGACCGGCGCGATTAGTATCGCCACCGCGATTGGCATCAGCCAATTGGTCATTGGGGTGACTTTAGTGGCGGTGGGGACATCGCTCCCAGAATTGATGGCAAGTCTAATCGCCGCCAGTCGAGGCGAAAGTGACCTCGCTATTGGCAATGTGGTTGGGTCTAATATCATGAATATTTTGCTCATTTTGGGGTCTACATCGGTGATTTTGCCCGTAAATGTGCCTGCAAGCACTTTGCAATTTGACTTTTTGGTGATGATAGGCTTCTCATTGCTATTGTTGCCATTGGCGTGGACAAACGGCAGACTCTCTCGTTGGGAATGTGGGTTGTTCTTGGTGGGATATGCAGGGTTTGTGGTGGTGACGTTGTTGCGATAATCATGTGATGGATTGCACACCCCAAAACCCGTTTGGGGTGTTATAATTTTCACAAAAATGTTCATTTATTGTGTGGAGTAATCCTTATGGCACAAATTGGTACATCAGAAAATCCCCTGCGCGTGGCAATTATCGGTTCTGGACCGTCTGGGTTTTATGCCGCCGACCATCTGCAAAAACAAAAAGACATGACTGTTCAGATTGATATGTACGACAAACTCCCCACACCATTCGGCTTGGTGCGGGGGGGTGTCGCGCCAGACCATCAGAAAATTAAATCGGTGACAAAGGTCTACGATAAAATTGCCGATAATCCCAATTTTCGGTTTTATGGGCATGTCGCATTTGGCACAGATATCACCTATGCCGACCTTGCCGACCATTATCATGCCGTGATTTATGCCGTTGGCGCACAAACTGACCGCGCTTTGGGCATCGCAGGCGAACATCTCATAGGCAGTCATGCCGCCACCGAATTTGTGGGATGGTATAACGGACATCCCGATTATCGTCATCTGCAATTCGATTTATCCCAAAAAAGTGCGGCGATTATTGGCGTGGGCAATGTGGCGATGGATGTAGCCCGTATCCTCGCCCGTAGCCAAGCAGAACTCATGACTACCGATATTGCCGACTATGCCCTAGAAGCACTTGCCAAAAGCAATATCACCGATATTCATATTTTTGGGCGCAGAGGTCCCGCACAGGCGGCATTTACCAACCCCGAAATTAAGGAATTGGGCGAGATGGAAGAGGCAGACATCATCATTGCGCCAGAAGAAATCACATTAGACCCATTTAGCAGAGCCTATTTAGAATCTGGTGATGCCGATAAAAAAGATGTGAAGAATGTCCAAATCATGGAAGAACTCGCCAAACGTGCGCCAGAAGGCAAGCGCAAACGCATTTATATGCACTTTTTGGCATCGCCAATCGAACTATTGGGCAGGGAATGTGTCGAAAAAATGGTGGTCGTCCACAATGAATTGATACCAGATGACAAAGGTGAATTGCGCCCACGCGCCACCGACCGCCATAACACCTATGATGTGGGTTTGGCGTTTCGTTCTGTGGGATATATGGGTGTTGCTCTGCCTGACGTGCCATTTTATGAAAAATGGGGTACAATTCCTCATATATTGGGGCGTGTCTTGACCGTACACAACAGCGACACTCCGCATATTGGAAATTATGTTGTGGGTTGGATAAAACGCGGACCTTCTGGCATCATTGGCACGAATAAGCCCGATTCTATCGAGACAGCAGAGTCGCTATTAGCCGATTTTCGGGCGGGGCAGGTGTTATCGCCCAAAAATCCGAGCCGAGAAGCCGTTGAATCGTTGCTCAAAGGACGGGGGGTACGTGTGGTCACGTATGCTGATTGGCAACGCCTAGACCGCCTAGAAGTGGCGCGGGGTGAAGCCGTAGGCAGACCACGCCTCAAATTTTGTAGCGTGGTGGAGATGCTCACCGCCCTCGATGAAAATCCATCGTAAATTTGCGCCTTGTGCGTTAGTGGGGATGAGGACATTGTGCCTCATCCCAAGACAAAATCATTATGGACATAGCCATTTTTCACTTTCACGGTGACATCAACTTTTTTCTCCCCAAGAAGCATCGCCATCACCCATTTGAACATCCTTTTGCGTGGAAAGCCTCCATTAAGGATATGGTAGAGTCTTTGGGTCCGCCACACTGCGAAATTGCCTTGTTGCTGGTGGATGGTGTATCGGTGGGATTTGACCATATCGTGTTGCCCAATACCAAAATTGATATTTACGATAATATGTTGGCAGTGGATGTCACAAATCGGGTGTGGTTGCGTCCGCCACTGGCAGATAAACCGCGTTTTGTACTCGATACCCACTTGGGGCGGTTGGCGGGATATTTACGCATGATGGGATTCGACACGCTCTATCGCAACGATTACCCCGATGACCTACTGGCAGAAATATCCGATACAGAAGGGCGGATTTTGCTCACGCGGGATATTGGTCTGCTCAAACGGGGACGGGTGCAATATGGTTATTTCATGCGTGAGACCAATCCAAAAACGCAAATTGTCGAGATTGTCCGCCGATATGCCTTGTCGTTGACCACCAGCCCCTTCCGCCGATGCCTAAAATGCAACGGGGAACTGTCTCCAGTAGAAAAGGCGCATGTGCTGGCGCAATTGCCGAATACGAGCGCCGAACAATATGATGAATTTCGGCAATGTGATGATTGTGGACAGGTGTATTGGAAAGGCACACATTACGACAAAATGTGTGAATTTTTGGACGATGTGATGAAGGGGTAGGGCGCAAATAGCTTGCGCCCCAAATGTATTAAAATGGAAGTTCAATATCAGGCAAGCGCGATGTACTGCTTATACTTCGCATTGAAACTGTTTGTGGGTTTATATCACGAATGAAACTGCTTTGATAGTGTTTGGGATAGAAGATGTATAATCGTTCTGATGCACGAGTCATGCTCACATAAAACAATTTACGTTCTTGCTCTAAATCGAACTTCTCAGTTTCTTGCGATTCAATACGCGGGATAATATCATTACTCATATCAATCAGAAAAACAACTGGAAACTCAAGCCCTTTTGCTGAGTGCATGGTAATAAGTTTTACCTTGTTTTCGAATAGTTTAATATCATCCCTAAATATCATGTTAGGGATATTCTCTCTCGATAATTTAGGGATTATGTCATCTAATGAGCGTTTATGCTTGGCTAAAATAACAATGTCGCTTAGACGATATTGACCGCTTTGTGCCAATTGAACAATACTTTTAGCAATAAATGTCCATTGTTCCTCTTGACTACTGTATTGCATAAGGATAGGTTTTTGACCTAGACGATAAGTGCTAGTTGGCGGAATGTATTCATTTTCTGTCTTCAAATCTTCACACTTATCCAGAATACATTTTGCCGCTTCTAAAATTTGCTGGGTATTACGAAAGTTCTTGGCAAGTGTACGGGTGCGCCCACGTACCTCAATGCCACCTTCACGCCATGAAATGCCACGATAATAAATGCTTTGAGCGGGGTCTGCTAAAAGATTTAACCCGCATTTTTCTTCGTTAGTTTGGGCAACCTGAGCAATGAGTTGTAAGTGACTAGGAGGAAAGTCTTGTGCTTCATCAATAACAATTACATCATATTTTGGCAAAGGATGACATCTTTGTAAAACCAGACGTGGTAAATCTTCCCAATCATGCACACCATTTTCATCGAGGAGTTTTTGGTATTGTTGGTAAATTTGCCATAGGATTGGGCGTTGTTTTTCTCTATCGAGGGCAACTCCACGTCCGATACGATCTATCTTTTGATAATCGGTTAATGTGGTGATACTTCTTGCACGAATAACTTTGTTGATTTCATCGAGTAAAAATTTTTCATTCCATTGGTTTATAAACTGTGCAGACAGATTTTGATTGAAAACAATTTGACGTGCTTGTTTAATGAACTGAGAGCGTTCACTGCTCTCTATAATACGATTATTGGGACGTAATAAATCCATCATCCATGCACTAAATGTCTTGACAATAATACCTTCATATAAATGTCCATGAATTTCTATAAGTAGTTCTTCTAAGGCTTTAGCAAGTGTTTTAGTGTAAGTTAGCACCAATATTGAGGTTTGTTCTCCAAACATCCGCCGTGTGTTTGCGAGTTGTTGGGCGAGGTGATATGCCCGATATAAGCCTACAGTTGTCTTGCCAGAACCAGCTACCCCTTTAATGAGTATCGTTCCGTTCATATTGAACTTGACTAAATCCTCTTGTTCTTCCGTCAGATTTAACAAGAGGCGTTTGATTTTACCTTCACAGTACCCTTCAAGTTGGTCAACACTAGTGCGATATAAGAGTTGTTTGGTGTTTAGGAAAGATGTTGCTTCCCATTCTTCACCTTTACTTAAAATATCAATAAGAGTCAATTTAACATTTTCTGGAAGCCCTAAATCCCACAGAGCTTCGGGATCTGTAAGATTGTGTATTGTTTCTAATTGTTCATCAGGAACACCAAATAAGCGTAAGTGATTTGATGGAACATGCTTGAATGGTTGAGGTTCTTTTAATACGGGTCGCCAGTCATTAGTAGCTGGTTGTGTTTCGTCTTCATGAATGTCCCATTTTGTATTATCCGTCATAGGTAAATTATCAAATGAATCTATGAAATCATGCTTACCCAAGCGCCACAACCCTATACTACCATCTAACCATTCCCATAAAATTCGATATTGATCATTTATCCGTGATCGGTAAATCATTCTATTACTGATACCCTTTTGAGGATGGGTTCCCAATCCTTGTTGATGCGGATCTTGTTCAAGTTGGCTAATTGTTTTAGGAACACGCTCACGGATAGACTTATCTAAATTATCTAAATCTTTTTTGAATTGTGCTGTCATAACGATATTATACATAATTTAGTCCTCTTATTTTATTATTTGTACGGATACAAATTGAGCAATAGATTGCTAATAAAATAAGTATAACTCAAAAATAAAAATTTATTGTCAATATTATTAAGATGATAGTCATCTTGACTAAAATAAAAAGAGGTGACATATTATTTATGCCACCTCTTTAATGAAAATAGAATGTGTGTAAATTATAGGCTAGTGTTCTTCACTTTATCAGCTTTGACCACGTATGTATGGCTGATTTTATCGTGCAAGCCTTGACTTTGGTCATCTATAAATGCCCACACCCAACCAAGCATGAATACCGCGCTGTTGAGGATATAGCCAAAGTAGCGCATAATTGCCTCGCCATCGGTGAAAGGTGTGCCGTCTTCTTTGACCACACGCAAGCCCATGATGAGCTTACCCAATGTTTGCCCGTCTTGTTGGGTGAGGAAGTACCATTGATACGCGCCACCGATTAAAAAGCTGAATAATCCGCCACCAAAAATATGTGTGCCAAAGCCGATGAAACCACCGATTGCCCCCAAAATGGCGCTATCTATGATGAAGGCGATGATGCGTTCTGTCATACCTGCTAATTCATAAGTGCGTGTCTCGTTCATGGTGATAATCTCCTCATTATTTTCAGCATCTATATCACTTATTACGCAATACACCGCGAAAAAGTTTCGGAATTATCTACCAAATTCCAATACAATCTCATCACTTAATGCCGATAGGGTCAAAATACCATTGGCATAAGTCGCACCATTGCCCGTTATGGTGCTAGGCGCATAGGGTAAAATCCATTTTATGCCTCCTGTTGGCAATTCACCGTCTAGCCGATATGTGAGGCGCACTGTCCCGCGCCAAGCATTTTCGATGATGGTCACATCGGTGCTGGTGCGGAGGGTCATCTGCCCGTAGATGGTGGGTAAATTTTCGATGACGACTTCACGCCCATCCTCAAACCACCATGTGGGGGCATGGGTAAAAAGGCGGATGGTGTCGCCGTCTTCCCACAGCACCATTGCTCGTGCGAGTGTATAAAAACTCGCCGCCGCCCACGCATGAGGCATATCCCCGCCTGTGAATCCGAGTCCAGACGGGCTAACTTGTTCTGCCCACGCATACACCCCATCTAGCGTCTGGTTGGATAGTGACCAGCCCAATACGGCATGAAGTGACGATTCCATCCCCACACGCAAAAAGGCGTGAGCGAGTTCCATCCCGCCATACGTCCAAAATTGTCCCTCGCGGTGGACATATCCGCCGTTGTGTGGGGCAATCCATTCATCAAAATAATACTGAAAACTGCGGGTGATAAAATCGTCATCCGCCACAAATGCGTCTGATGGATAGACCATCGGCACAGACCCCCGCGCCATAGCAGGTGTGCCGAGTTCTTCTACCGATACAGGCAAATAGGGCGGATTTTCGCCTAGTAGTGATGTGACCGATGTGCGTATCGCCTCATTGATGCTATCAGCTTCGGCGGTTGCCCACTGGCTATCCGTTTCGCCCAAAATATCAGAGGCATACGCGAGTTCACGCAAGCCGATAATCGCCCACAGGTTATCCCAATAATAATGCTGGTCTTTGGGTCCCAAATCTTCTGCGCTGAGACTTGGTGGCAATAATCCGCGTGCAGACGGATTATCTGGCGTGTAATTGGCACGTAGGTTGCGGATAAATTCCCCTGCGAGGCGCATTTGCGGATAGTATTGACGCAGGGTGTCTAAATCGCGGGTGTAGCGATAATAGGTTGTGACCAAAAATATCGCCTGTCCCTGAGAATCCCATTCATCGTCTAGCCATGGGGCATCTTCGCCCTGAATAGGGGGAATTTTGCCGTCTGGGGTTTGTTCATCATAAATATTGGGGATGAAATTTTTCACCACATCGCTATAACCCGCTTGCAACAACGCCAAGCCGATATACGCCGTGTCGCGTACCCATACTGCATTATGCGCCAGTGGTCCCGGATGCACGCCATTGGGGTCGGTGGCGATTTGCAAATACCCCAGTGAGGCGAGTGAGGCGGCTTGTATGCGGTCATCGGGGAGGCGCATGGTCACACGGTTGAGTTGGTCGCGCCATAGGGTTTGTGCATCGGCTTGCACCGCCTCAAAACTTTTTTCTGTGGATATAAATTCGGTTGCATTGGGTGATGATGGAAAGGCAAATTCCAGATTTTGGGATGAATTGCCCGTGAGCGAATAGCGCATGATGACAGCGCCATCGCCTGCGGGGATGCACCCTAATTCGGTTTGGGCGGGGATTTGCCCATTCATCACATCTGCCACACGCCCCACACCGATGGCGTTAGGGGCGGTTTTGGCGGTCATGAATGGGGTGTTATTCACCCATACACGGGTGTTATTGTTGGCGGATATGGCATAAATGGGCGCATTGGCACGATTTATGGCAAAGGGCAATATCGTCACCAAAATTTCGTGCGGTGTTGCGATGATATTGTCTGCGGTGAATTGCCAGCGCACACTATTGGTTGCTTCATCGTGGATGAGTGCGCCAGACACCCGCACACCGTTATATTCGGCAGACCATTGGGGCAGGGGCAAATAGCCGTCTGCTAGGGAGAATTGCCAGTTCATGGGCAGAATACTTTGGGTCTGTGGGTTATAAATCCATGCCTGTGCAATTGGCGCACGCGCCCATGCCGCCACCGCACCATCACCAGAGACCAGCGCCTCATCCGACGCATTTAACCCGCCTGTCATCGTCCAAGCCAATGCGCCACCGCGTGTCCATGTGGGTAATTGCCATGACGGATTGTTATCTGCCAGCCATTTCATATACAGTTCAGAAGATGTCGCTAGTTGATACTCTGCGCCGATGCGAATGGGATCTTTTAACCCGCCATAAACGCCCGTATCCACCACCCGAAAAGCGAGGGTGATGAGGGTACTATCGGCATAATCGCGCAGATTGATAAAAACGGCTCTGTCGCTAATTTCTTCCCATACATGGGCAGACGTGCCGTTAATCCACAATTCGCCAATGTCGTCTAGCCCACTGATTGCCAACCAAACGGCATCCCAGTCGGGCAAGGCGAGGGTTGTGCGATACCAACCGATGCCATCATAGACACCGAGTTTATTTTCCCATGCAATGCCTGCGGGAATATCATCGCGCCATGCGCTATCGTCATAATCGGTGGCGTACCAATTGTCAGATACACCCCTATCTGCTTCATCTACCAAAAAACGCCAATCATCTGTGATGAAAATGGTATCAGATGCGGGAGCACATACAACGGCTTGTGGGGTATCATCGGCGGGGGTGCAAGAAAATAGCGTTATGGCGAGCAGAATTAGACTAAAAATGACCTTATGGGGTGATTGTTGATGACTTATAAGATTTCTCCAAGCGATAGAAGATGCAATTCATCACGATATAGGTTAAAATAATAACACAACCACAAATAAAAATCGTCACTTAGGAGAGTATGCCATGCGTTCAAAACTATTTTTTATCCTAACCCTTAGTTTTTTAGTCCTCACCACCATGACACTTGCTCAAGAAACCGAAACCGATGCCCCACAAGATATTTTGGGTACATTGCAATCGTATCGTCTTATGAATCATCTACCCGATTTGGGTGGGCGTGAAATTACGGTGGCGGTTGAGAATGAATATCCCCCATTTAACAGTATCAATAGTGATGGTGTTGGGGAAGGTTGGGATTATGATGCGCTTGAAGAATTATGCGCTAGGCTCAATTGTGTCCCTGTCTTTACCGAAATTGTATGGGATGATTTTATTCAATCTGTTGGTGATGGTGTCGTGGATATGGGTGCAGACGGGGTGACGCGCCTTGCAGAACGTTATGAATTGGTGGATTTTTCCATGCCGTTTGTTGAGTTTAGTCAGGTGTTGGTTGTGAATATCGCCGACACACGGTTTAGCACAATTGATGAATTTATTGCGACAGATGCCAAGATTCTGGCATTTGAGGACAGTACCAATTATGATTCTGCGGTGGCATTGGTCGGTGAAGACCGTGTAGAGGCGACATTGGCTAATACCACTTCGCTCATCACCCAGTTGATTGCAGGCGAAATTGATGCGATTGCCTTAGATGCGGTGACTGCACAACGCTTTTTAGATGAGACCAGCGATGCAATTCGTGCCTTTCCAGACCCTATATCTGATGTAGAAGAATTGGCGTTCATTTTCCCCAATAATTCAGAACTCATATCGGCATTTAATATTGCCCTAGAAACCATGCGACTCGATGGCACACTAACGGCATTGAATGAAAAATGGTTTGCGGGTGAATAATGATGATAAAACGTGTTTTACACGCTATTGTATTAGTGACGATGACTGCCATATTGGTTGGTTGTGGTGGCGATGCCACCAGTATCACCCCAACGACATCGGTTTCTGATGGTGAGACGGGCAATAACCGCCCATCTGCCCCTGCGGGTGATGATTATCGCCCAGACCCCGCCTCATGGGTGGGAAATAGTGGGACACCTTAATTGGTCGAAGTTTTTTCGTATGACAGATTTAATTTGCGTGGCAGACCGATTTTCTTGCTCCTCAGAGCAGATGGCACAGAAGTGCGCCGTTGGTTTGGATTTATAGACGAATCTACCCTGCGTAGCGCAATAGACGTATTGCTGGCGGGATAATATTTAGATAGAAGGTATCTATGGATGACAAAATGATTATCAAAGACCCAGATATATTAGGTGGGACACCCGTCTTTTATGGCACACGAGTGCCTGTACAGACATTGATAGACTACCTTACCGCAGGGGATTCCATAGATGCCTTCTTAGATGATTTTCCATCTGTAACCCGTGAGCGAGTGATTGCATTCTTGGAACATGCAGGGGTACTTATCATCCATGAAATTACTCATTGATGAGTGCTTACCGCGAAAACTGAAATTTTCTTTATCAGACTATGAAGTATTTACTGTTCCAGAAATGGGATGGTCGGGTAAAAAGAATGGGGAATTATTGCGTTTGATGGTCGGTGAATTTGATGTATTTATCACCATTGATGGCAATCTGCATTATCAACAGTCTATGGCTAACTTCCCTATTGCGATGATATTGCTTTCTGCACCCAATAATAAATTGGAATCATTATTGCCACTTGTCCCACAAGTGCAGGAATGTCTCAAAATAATTGAGAAGGGACAAATGGTGATAATCAAAAAACAAGTTGAGTTAGGTGGTTAACCATACCGTTATTATCCCCAAGCAGTGTATCATAGAGGGTGTTGGCAGTTTCGCCAGCACCCTCTTTTGATTAATTTGTGAGTCTTATTGCCATGAAACAAAAATATGAATTCGATTTGATACCACATGCCGAGCAAATCCTCAAAATTTTGCATATTCTCGCAAAAGCCGATGAAGCCCTCTCGCCAGACCAGTTGAATAATATCCTACGCAAATATCCGCGCCCCGATGGAGGCGTGTATTCGCGCAGTCAATTGATTGCGGGGTATCGGGAATGGGCAGGCACACACGGATTGCCCCCCTATAATGAGGTGTTCATTGAGCGAATCCGCCGTAAGCCGATTCGTACCAGTTCTGGTGTGACCCCTGTGACGGTGTTAACCAAGCCATTCCCATGCCCTGGGACATGTATTTTTTGCCCCAACGATGTGCGGATGCCAAAGAGTTATTTATCCGATGAACCAGGGGCGCAACGTGCCGAACAAAACAGTTTTGACCCGTATCTACAGACCTATAGCCGTTTGTCATCGTATCATAATACGGGTCATCCCACCGATAAAATCGAATTGATTGTGTTGGGTGGTACATGGTCGTTTTATCCAGAAACGTATCAGATTTGGTTTATCAAGCGCATATTCGATGCCCTGCACGATTTTGGTGATGGCGTGAATCGCTGTGATGAGGTGGAAAATCTGCTCAAAGGGGCATCTAAACTCCACCCAGAAAATAATATCACCACCGCGCAGGTGATGGGTGTAGACCTCAATCAGTCGTATAACCAAGTGGTGCAAAATATTTATAGCGATGAAATGGCACGTTCCCGCGATATTGCCACTCAATTTGGCGCAGGGATTAAAGAACGCACCGTCATTGATGAATTTGCCACATGGGATGAACTAGAAGTGGCGCATAAGCACAACGAAAATGCCGCCTGTCGGTCGGTGGGATTGGTAATAGAGACGCGCCCAGACCATATCAGCGTGGAAGAAGTGCTACGTATCCGCCGATTGGGATGTACGAAGGTGCAAATCGGATTCCAGAGCCTGAACGATGATGTGTTACGCGCCAATAAACGCGGACACACTGTATCTGCTACGCAACGTGCCGTGAAATTGCTCCGCATGGCGGGTTTTAAGATACATGCCCACTGGATGCCGAATTTATATAAATCCACGCCCGACCTCGATATAGAGGATTATCGGCGTATGTTCAATGACCCCGATTTCCGTCCCGATGAACTGAAGGTGTATCCGTGTTCACTGATAGAGAGCGCCGAGCTGATGCAACGTTATCAGGATGGCACATGGAAGCCCTATACCCACGAGGAATTGCTCCGCGTGTTGACGACATGCTTCAAAGAGACACCCGAATATTGCCGACTCACACGGGTTATCCGCGATATCCCAGGGACGGATATTGTGGTGGGCAACAAAGCTACTAATTTCCGCCAATTGGTCGAAAATGAACTGGCAAAAAATGGTGAGCGTAGCCCAGATATTCGCGCCCGTGAGGTACGGCTCACCCAAATTGCGATGGACGACCTCTCGTTGGATAAATTGTGGTATGACGGCAGTTGCACGCAAGAGGTGTTTTTGCAATACATCACCAAAACCCGTGAGATTGCCGGATTTTTGCGCTTGTCGTTGCCGAATAAAGACGAAACTCCGCTCACAGAAGAATTGCGCGACACCGCGATGATTCGTGAGGTGCATGTGTATGGGCAGTCGTTGGGCATTGGCGAATCTGGCGCAGGCAGGGCGCAACATCTCGGTTTGGGGACAGTGCTCATTGAACGGGCGGTGGCATTGGCACAAGAACACGGCTTTACCCGTTTGGCAGTGATTTCTGCGATTGGCACACGGGAATATTATCGCAAGCGCGGATTCGGCGGGGATGGGTTGTATCAGGTGCGGGAGATATAGCCCCAAAATAATACATAATACCTGTTCGGGTTATTACCAAACAGGTATTTTCACACATGCTTTCAATTATTTCTTATCTTTGGGTGGATTAGGGTCATTACCAGGGGGAACGGTATCTTTGTCACGAATTTTACCATCGCGTCCCATAATAGTTACCTCACCACCACCTTGTTTACGGAGGTTGTCTTTTGCCGCATCAATAGCATCTCCTTGTGTTTTATGGAGGCTAGTGGCGCGATCACTATCGTTACGTTTATTGACCCATGTACCATCTTCTCTCTTTGAAACTGTTCTATCTTGTTTTTTGCTCATATGAGCCTCCAATCTTATTTATAGATAGTATCATTGTACTATATAAAGTAACCTTCGGTTAATTCTTTGAAAAAGAAAAGCGGAATGGATAGTCCGCACAGTTTTGATGAACGAGTTCCGTTTGAATAGCCCGTATCATGTGCGGAACATCAGCGAACAAGCGATTAGCGGTGACCCGTTGCTTGAGATGTTTCCAAAATCGCTCAATCAAATTCATGTCTGGTGAGTAAGGTGGCAACCAAATCA
>Ga0163154_10004596_pt1 | contig 18007 bp, 11 predicted proteins | sample OliLakLV19MP9P1_FD_148649 | JGI IMG/M metagenome (GOLD analysis project Ga0163154, IMG submission 148649) | Freshwater microbial mat bacterial communities from Lake Vanda, McMurdo Dry Valleys, Antarctica - Oligotrophic Lake LV.19.MP9.P1 | ecosystem: Environmental > Aquatic > Freshwater > Lake >...
GGATACAGCCCATATTTATTATTGCGAATTGATTGGAACCGATCAGCAGCGGGTAACTATATTGCCTTGTAACCGTACAACTTTTACCATGCTGGATTATCCATATTCAAAAGACGATGCGGTTGTTTTTTATGGCGGTAAAAAGCTGGCAGGCGCAGATGCTGCTACTTTTAAGGTGTTGGGCAATGGCTACGCTAAAGATCAGAAGGCTGTATATTTCGAATCAAAAAAATTAACGGGTGCTGATGCCGCCAGCTTTGTGTTGTTTACCGGGGATGAGAACCGGGAGGAATTTCATTTTGCAAAGGATAAGACAACTGTTTATGTTGATGATAAAAAAATAGATGGGGCGGATGTGAGCAGCTTTAAAAGATTAAGCCTGGGTTACGGGGCAGATAACCAACATGTTTTTTATAAACATGCACTTGTAAAGGATGCCAGTGTCGCCAGCTTCAAACCCCATCAACACAGTTATGATGATGAGGATGCAGAAGATGCAAACCATAAATATTTGGAAGGTAAAAAAGTAATTAATGAATAACCGGGATTGCCAGCGATATTGCCGGTATGAATAGTCAACTCAACTCATTTATGCGAATCAAATTAAGAGCGACTGCCATTTTTTATTTCTTGTTACTTACCATCGCAATGCTTGAACTGCATGAACTGGTACACATCATTGTTGGGCGTTTGATTTGTGGCTGCTGGGGTACACGTGATTTCAATGTTTGGAATTTGTGCGAGGGATGTGGGGAGAATCATTCATTGGCATGGCTTGCTACGCTGGCAGGGCCGATATGTTCATTCGCTTTGATGTGGTTGGGAATGTTGTTGCTTTATTTAAAAGATAGTTGCAAAAAAGCTGTTGGCTTTTCGTTGGTATTTGCCAATATACCTTTTGGCCGAATCAGCCAGGTGATGAAGGGGGCAGGTGATGAAATGGTTGTAGCGAGACAGTTACTTAAACATTTGTTTAGTACTGCTCAAATAACAATGCTTTGTTCGGTGATGGTAGCCTTCGTGATTTTGCCACCAATTGTAAAAGCATTTTCAGTGATTAATCATCGCCGCAGATGGTTATATATTATTGGTTTTCTCACCTTGCCACTCCTGTTTATTTTATTGTACATTCTCATCGGGATGAATTCTTTGCTAAACAGTGGTTTTCTTTCGCAAGCATGGATCATGGGTACACCAATCCTTATTACCGTACACACATGTCTTGTAATTTTCCTGTTGGTTGTGATGCGCAAAAATATTTATAAGTTATTTACTCCGCCTGTTGTGGTGGTTGCTGGCAGTTAATTTAGCCGTTGGCTTGTTATCACCTTATTACAGCGAGTCCTCCGTTTACTCATTCATATCTGCCGCTTTTTACATGTACTTAATTTAGGATTTTAATGGTCATATTTTTATTAAAATATTACTGGTACCAGATACGTCTTTTCAGTATCAGCATTTTTTAAAACATCTGGCCTGATTTATTTTTAAAATTAATAAATAACAACAACCAACATGAACCTGCTAAAAAGTAGTTGAGCTATTGTGGCAATGCTGAAAATGGAAATGAAAGGGTATTCTTTTTTAGTATGTACAAAGATCACTTTGAAACTGCAATTGTATTTAAAAGAGAGATCAGGCAAATCAGTTGGTATTTACCTCAGCATTATGCGATTTTCTCTGTACCTAAATCGGGAGATCCAAAAAAGAGACTTGGCGATTTATAATTAAAATATTTAAAAAAGTTAAACATGAAAAAATTAACAACCTACACGAAAGTGCGCAACAAGCCTTACCGGAATGAGGCATTGAATACTGCATATGAAATGCTTTTTTGCGATAACCTGGATTTGTACAGGTTCCCGGCACAAGGGCTCAACTATCCCTGGGATAGTTTATTGTCAGATGACTTCGATGTTGACGCACTGCAGGCTATCAGCATCGATCAATCGCTTGAGTCAAGACAACAGTTACTTGCCTGTAACCTGCTTTTGGCAAATGGTATTAAGCCTGCTAAGAGGGAATTGCTGGGGGTAATAGTTGAAGTAGCAACGCCAGGTGGGCTTGATGTGGTAGCTGCCTTTAGTGACAGCACGGCCCGGTATTTTAATCATTCAGAAAAAATATTGGTGTGGGAAACAACAATTGTTGAGTCATCTCTTCTTATCAACAAAATCTTTAATGAAAGTGAAAAGTTGGTGAAACACATCGGCCCATGGAATCAGGACCGCAGGTCATTTCCGGTGAATGACAATGTAAGATTAACCTTCATGGTATCGGATGGACTATACTTTGGTGAAGCGCCTTTTTCGGTTTTAAGTGCCGATCCAATGGCCGGACCTGTTATAAATGCAACGGCTGGTTTAATGACTTTTTTAATCGATCAAGGGTTAGCTACTGAAAAGGTATAACTACTGTAATGATAAAATTAATTTGGATTTTAACGGGTATCAACGTAGCCGGGCTAATATTTTTTTTAGCTTTCTTCGCTATGGATGCAGCCGATAGAAAGGTAGATGCTATTGAGAGTGGATGGGTTTGGGTGCTGGTAATTGTAGCGGTAGTGGTAATACTTTTAGGCGTGATTCCGCCACGCATTAGTCAGTCTTCTTTCAGTATGTTCTTTGCGCTTTTTTTTGCAGCGATGCCTTCGGTTATTGCAGTATCGGTATTGATAGTAAAAAAGATTCCAACGAACAAAAAGACAGAGACATTTGCAACAACTTATTATAAAGACAAAACGCAATGGGCCATTGCAACAGCAATTGAAAAAGGTGATACCATTTTATTGGAGCAATTAATAAAGGGACAGGATTTAAACATCCAGGGCAAAAGGGTATGGGATTGGGATGGATTGAGTTACCTGCAATTTGCAGTTCGTTTACGAAGTAATTCATACTTTTTCCCCTTTAACGAAGCAGCTAATAATGCCGCTATCAAAATGCTGGTAGCCCATGGAGCTAAAACGACACCAGCGCTTGCAGAAGGGGCTAAATATTTATCGATTGAAATGATCACTTTTTTACTGGAAAATGGTGCAGATCCTAATACCCGTGGTTTCGCAAGTGCAGACCCATTGATATTTGAATTAATTGGAAGTGAAAAAAAATACAATGATGTAGCCATTTTGCTATTGCAACATGGTGGCGGTAAGGATGCGAAAAATAAGGATTTTTTTACACCGGTAATGTATGCTGCTTATAATGCTGATAGCAAGCCGGCCTGGATTGATTGTTGGCGTTTGGTAAGGTATCTCCTCGAAGATGCACACGCCGATTATCACTATGCAACAGCAGATGGGAAAAACCTGACTGAAATTATCAGGACTATAAAAACAGATGCAGCCATTGAAAAAATAGCGATGCCGGCAGATTTTGATTTGGTTGTAAAATGGCTGCATGAGCACCAGCAAAATGATGAATCGATGCGGCCTTAATAATAAGTAATCATTCTTGTAAGAAAATTAATCTATAATGAAAAGCAGGCTTTTATTATTTATGTTAATCTCAAATCTTACTATGATGGCACAAAAAATTGTACAGGGCGTATATCAATTTCACCAGCAGGAACTCGTAGCATCATTTAAATTTTCACCAGATAATAAATTTGATTTTTTTTATTCCTATGGTGCAGTGGATCGCACTGCAACCGGTACTTTTTCAATAACCGGCGATACATTGCATATTAAAAGTGATAAAGAACCAGGCAAAGATTTTACAATAAAAAGTGAATCCCAATCCGGAGCCGGATACCATATTCAGTTTGAAGGTGCCGACAAATATTTGCTAAGCAATATCCGTTGTAGTTTTTTCACAAGCAAAGAGAGAAGAGATGAATACACAGATGAGAATGGAATCATTGAGATTAACCTTCCGCATTGTGATTCTATTTATGCCTTTCATGAATTGTTTCCCGACATGGCCTCAGTTATTAAAGATGAAAAAAATGACAACAATCATTCTGTCGTTACTTTAAACCCTACACTTGGCCAGGTTAGTTTTAAAGGGATAGCATACAAAGTGGATGGAAACAAACTAATTGCTGTTATGCCCAATAATATTTTTCCTATAGAAGATGTAATATTTATAAACAATAAAAACAATAAATGATTATATGCTTGCTTCAAATCACATCACTAATATCATACTGATTGTATTGATAATAATACATTTTTCAGTGTTAACGGTGGGTATCAAAACTAACAGAACAGGCTTTTATTTAAGTATGTGGAATTTAGTTGCAGGATTATCAGTACTTATTTACTGGGTCCAAAAACAATTACTTATTAAGCAACACCTCTTTGGTATTACTGAAATTTTAGCGCTGGTTTTTGAAATGATAGTAATTGCAAGCGCCATCTATTTTCTTGTTTCTAAAAAGGCAGGTAATTGGGTTGTAATACTGCAGTACGTTTTCTTTGGAATTCATTTATTGGTATTGGTGCTCTTTTTCGTATTTATGCTCACTTTTAAAATGAAAAGACTGATATAAAATTATAGTCGGTAAATAAATAAGTAAAAATCTTTAAGATGCTGTTTAAATTATTTATAGTTGCTGCCAGTTTTAACCTTTGCGACATGTTCAAAATAAAACAAGGATTTAGCAAATTGAAGTCAGGGTATCCACTATTTTATTTTGCTCTACAGCTTTGTTAACTTATTCTTTTCCTTTTGGTGGTGGGGGTGTGATCTCACTCCTATCACATATTTTTTGTTCATTTTGCCGCCGGTAAATAGTTCAACTATGCTGGAGTTTAAACAGTATCACAGCAATTGTGTAATCATCAATGCATTTAAGTATGAAAGATAATAACATCATCTTTTTCCTTAAGGTTGTTAAGTGGGCAATTAAAACCATATTGGGTAATTTTTGGCGTCATTTCATTTTCCCGGTGTAGTTCCGGATACCGGAAAAAAACGGAAAATCACAGGTGCTGACAAATATTTCTTTCATAAAAAACAGATCATAAAATATTCGAAATTTAAAACTTTCTTTAAAAAGCTTTCTAAAAAAAAATTATGAAACAATCTAAGCCACTTTACCTCCTGTTAATAGCTGTTCTAATCTATTTTAATAGCCATAGCCAGGATACGCTAATTACACAAATAGCAAAAAATAATTTAACACTGCTATCACCCGAAAAAAAATCTTTTACGGGTGCAGGTTGGGATACTTTACTACAGCAAATAAAACAATCTGATTTTGTGCTGATAGGCGAAGATCATTTTACCAATGAAATTCCCGCATTTTTTAAAGCCATTACGGCAAAAGTGAAGTTCGATAATTTTTTCTGTGAGATTGATCCATATTCATCAAAAATTATACAAAATAAAATTGATAGTCTCCCCGGAGAAAAACTTGCAAAGTATGTTGCGGGGTATGGAAACACTTTTTCTTTTTATGCCTTGGATCCTGAGTTTCAATTGATGAAACAATTAGTGAAATCGAAAACTACTATTTACGGTTTGGATCAAATATTATTGGTAGCGGACGGACTTTTATGCAGCGAATTAAAACAGTTAACGCATAATGCACGGGCAAGGAAAATATACGACAGCATCGAAATAAACTCGAAAATTTATTTTGATAATTTCTTAAAAGATCCAAATAAGCCATTTTATTTCCTAACGGATTATTTTGAAAAGAATCTTGAAGCCCTCGAAGTGCTTGCACTAGGTAAGCAGGAGAAAGAAGTTATCGCAAGTTTTAAAATAAGTGTAAAAATATATAAAGAACAAAGCCATCACCTGCGTGTGCAACTAATGAAAAGCCAGTTAATGAAAAATTATGATGCCTGGGTGAATAAGAAAAATTTATTCAAGTTTGGTGCCAATCACATGCCAAAAGGTGAAAGCCTTTTAAAAATTTATGATGTGGGCAATCTTGTAAATAATATTGCCGATAGCAAATTCAAAAAGTCGTTGCATGTTATGATCGTTGGAAAAGACGGCATGCAGGCCGCACCATTTAAAGGGTTCCCTGATACGAAAGTTGATGAAAACAGTGATGATCTTAAAATTTTGAAACCATTTTTCCCGCTTGTAACCGGTAAGGATTGGCATTGTTTTGATATGCTTGCTTTAAGAAAGGTGCTGGAAGTAAAGCAAATTAATTGCACGGACGGGCTTCGGCGAATTATTAATGGGTATGATTTTTTGGTGATTATTCCCGAAGTTACTTCGGCCAAATTTCCTTCCGGCGGATAGTGTTATCGTTGTGCTTTCATCAGTGAGCAACGAGAGCCCACATGTAGAAATGCCACTGGCAGCCTGTTTGGTTTAAATGATTATTAAAAAGGTGCGGCTGCAAATATCCAACAGTACTTTCCGGTTATTCAAAACAAGCACGGCAATTCTTGTTTATGAATTGTTGTACACTTTTATCAATAGCGCTGTTAACACTGTAACTTAATCTGTACAATAATATCAGATTGCATTAGCAATAGCTTCAACTTTTACCCAATTGTCAAACTTTCCATTGTCTAGTAACAAGAAGACACAGGACGGAGTCCTGCGCCTGTGCTAAAACTCTGCTTAAACAGGCATTAACGGCCGATCTTACCAAAATAAAAACGCTTATCTCACTATCTAAATTTATAAAACTACGCTTAGGCGATACGCTGCGTTTTCATGTGTATCATTTTGAAAGGCATATTATACAGGCCGAAAAAAATCTACGAGTTAAATTTTAAACGGCGTCGATATTTTTTTAAAAAAAGCATTTTTTCTAATTTAATATTTACAGATTGTACTTATTGCTTCATAAAAAAGGTCTGAAAACCTTTTTTATGAAGGTGATTCACGTTACAATGTATTTGCGGTATTTATTAGAGCAAAATAATCTGCCTCCTAATGTAAAGCCACTGTTAGTATGGCGGATAGATAATTCCTGCTTTTATTTCACTCAGGCATATTGTTAATCAATTACCAGAGTTGGTGTACATAATACTTTTACGTATTTATTTCAGTGGTTGGGCACAAAAAATTTCAATAGTGTACATCCATAGATTGATGTGTACATGCAATATCATTACCGTTTAATAGCTAGTACAATCCTTTGAAGAGATGTTTTCATTGCTTTTTAATAGGGCGTTATATTTTTACTTTACTATTATGGATACAATAAGTGGAACGTTAATTCTTTATCGATAAAGAGACAACTTCTTTTTAAGTAGAGGCACATTCCCTGTATAAATAATTTTGATGTAAAGAAATAGAATTCAACAAATAAAGGTTTCGAAAAGGAATTGATTAACTAAAACGTTTAAAAAAAAACTGACAATGAAAAAAATAATTACTGTTGTTATTGTATCCATTTTTGTCTTAAAAAGCTTCGCACAGAATGTAGGCATAGGTAACGAATCTCCGTTAATGAAACTGCACGTTACGAGCGCCGATAGCGCAGTAGCATTATTTGAAAATACACAAGCATTAAATAGTAATGTTAGCAATGCCCTTTATTTTAAAACAGGAGCTGGCAATACCCCATACACCGGGGCAGTAAAAACGATTGGCGAAAGTTCAAGTGCTGCAAGGGTAGGCTTGTTTACTTCTGCAGCCTCTAATCCAAATGGACTGTTAGAAAGAATGAGTATTACCAATGTAGGTAATGTAGGTATTGGCACTACAACTCCTTTAACGAAATTACATATAGAGGCCTCGGATGAAGATGTGGTACTATTGGATAACATGCAGTCGCTGAACACAGGTATTAAAAATGCCCTTTATTTTAAAACAGGCAGCAGTTTATATTCATTTACAGGTGCAGTTAAAACCATCGGGCAAAATGGTAGTGAAGCACGCCTTGGTTTTTTTACTTTTGCCTCCAGCAGTAAAGCCGGACTTTTAGAAAGGTTAACAGTTTCTGATAATGGCAATGTTGGTGTTGGAACTACTTCTCCCACAGCAAAACTAGAGGTGGCTGGTAATGTAAAAATTAGTGGTGGGCTTACAGTTGGTGGCGGTGTTGTGTTACCAATAAAAGTTGTTACTGCCGACTACGTTGTTCAAAGCAATGATTATACAGTTGTGGTAAATATGCAGAAAAATTGGAACATCGATATAAAAATTTATTTGCCAGTTGCAACTGCCGGTAGAATCATCAACGTAGTTGGTATCAATTTGCCAAACACATACATAACATCTCCATACGGGCCTAGTAATCGTCCTAAAGGAAATATTTCGTTTGTAAATGCGGATGGATCTTCGTTGCCTTACTATAATAACCTAAGCTACTCTAGCGGACAAATGGAATATGAATTATCTGCAACTATTAAGACTAAATTCGCAGTTTATAGCTCAAGGTCAAATATTACATTTCAATACGTTGATGCTGTAATTGGTTGGGTTAATATTATTCAATCGAATGACACTTACGACGATTCAAATACCCATTATAATTGAGATAGATTTTTATTGTTGTCCGACTAAATGTCTGAAAGCCTTATCAAGCCTGCATGACCTCACCCCAACCCCACTCCAAAGGAGAGGGGTTGGGGTGAGGTCAGTAAGCACTTGAGCGATTTGGTAAAGTTTTAGTCGGGTAATAGTGATAGATTTTATTAAAAAAAAGGTATCAGGTTGCCGCATTGTTTGGGTTGCTGTGAAACACTATTTAAAAAAAAATAACATTCAATTGAGTTCTTTTTTTGCAGGTTAATTGGAATCATTTCAAAATGCCCTTGCCATGATCAGCGTCATTTCATGGCAAGTAAAACTTCTTCTTTCCTCCTGCGACTTACTTCAATTTTCGTATGGTCGTTAAGCACAACAAACCCATCATGGTCAATGAATGAAATATATTTCCTGTTTATTAAATGACTTTTATGTGTACGTATAAAATGATGGGTAGAGAGCAATGTATCATAATCTCCCAGTGTACGGGAAATAAGATATTTTCGATTGTCTGTAGCAAAAAATTTTGTATAATTACCCAGCGATTCACAACGTATAATTTCTGCTGGAGTTAAAAAATGTATGCCTTCCCTTGTGGGTAATGCAAGCCTGAAATCATCTACAGAACCGGCATTTAAGTTGTGCATAATATTCTTTAACTGCAAAAATTGTTCTTTATAATTTTCACTGGTTTGCAAAAATCGTTGCACTGTGCCTTGCAATTCTTCAATATCCACCGGCTTTAATAAATAATCAAATGCACTGAACCGAATGGCTTGTATGGCATATTCGTTATAGGCAGTAGTAAAAATTATTTTAAAATTTTTGTTGGGAATTTTTTCCAGCAATTCAAATCCGTTTAAATAGGGCATTTGTATGTCAAGGAAAACCAGGGCAGGCTGGTATGTATGTATTAATTCTGCTGCGTTGCGGCTGTCATTACAAACCATCACCTGCGATATCTCGGGTATGGCTTTCTCAATCATTATCCGCAATGCATCTGTGGCTCTTTCTTCATCATCAATTAAAAGTACTTTTAACATAGCTATAATATTATATGGGGAAATTTATTTCTACTCTTGTTCCGCCTGCGCTTCCATCTTCATTTTTTAAATCAATTATTCTTAATTCTCCTTCTTTGCCTTTTGTTTTTCCAAGATTTTTTAACCGTTCTTCCGATACTTTAATGCCTTTGCTTGTATGAGTGCGGGGTTGTCCGTTTAAAATTTGTGTTACGTTTTTATTTTGTCTTCCTGTTCCGTTATCCTCAATTATGCAGCTAAGCATATTGTCTTTTTCAAAAAATTGGATAACCAATTTTCGCAAACCTTCTTTATGCATCAGCCCATGCCAGATTGCATTTTCTACAAATGGTTGTATCAACAATGTAGGCAGCATTATTTCATCAGTGTCTATGTTTGGAGCGCATATTATTTCATATTTAAAAGCATCTTTAAATCTTCCTGACTCAAGCTCTACATACAATTTTAAAATTTCCAGTTCTTCTTTTAGGGAGATGGTATCTTTATCACTATGCACCAGTATACTACGGAGTAGCCTGGAAAAACGGGACAGGTATTTCGTTGCTACCATATCTTCATTTGCCAGTATCATTTGTTGTATAGAATTGAGTGCATTAAATAAAAAATGAGGATTCATTTGCAGCCTTAGACTTTGTAAACGGAAATCTGTTACTTTTTGTTTTTGTTCCAGTATTTCAATTCGTGCCTGTTGTTTTTCTTCTTCGGCTTTAGCCCGTTCCAGGTGGTTAGCACAAAGCACGGCAATGGTAGTAAGGATGTTTAGGTGCTTTTGTTTAAAGAAGTTCTTGTGCGAATGTTCACTGTCAATAACACCAATTACTTTTCCGTTGAGAAATATCGGTACCGATAGTTCTGATAAACGGATGGCATCATCAATAAGGTATCTTTTATCTAAAGAAGTATCATTTACCAGTTGAGCTTCTCCCAACAGCACAGCAGAACCTACAATGCCTTTGCCTACCGATATTTCAATGGGTTGGTGGATAGTATAATCACTTTTCATTTTGGGGCCCCATGCAGCTTTTTGTACCAGTATATTTTTTTCTTCATCAAGCATGTAAATAACACAATCTTCAAATTGCAACTGGCTTATACAATTACGGGTAACATCCCATAATATTTCATCGGTTTTTTGCAAGCTGTTTATGCTGGTTGCAAAATAGCTGATGACCATTTCTGATTCTAATTCTTCCTTTTGATGCATTTGTTTCCTGCGATAATAATTTATCACAATCCCTAACATTACAATAGCCATTAGAAGGGAAAAGATTTTGAACCAAAGCGTCTTCCAAAAAGACATAGCTATATTAACGCTAACCATATTCCTTGCATCCTTCCATTGTTTATTATCATTACTTACTCTTACTTTAAAAACATATTTACCTGGGGCAAGTGAACTATACCTTACATAATTTTGATCTACTACATTAATCCATGTTTTATCGAGCCCTTCAAGTTTATATTGATAAAAAGTACGCAGGTGATGTGTGTAATCAATCGAAGAAAAATAAAACGTTACATAATTATCATTTACGCCCAGGTTAAATGTGTCTGATAGGCTTAAATCAGCCTGTATGTCTCTTGTTTCAATACGGGTGATAACAGCAGGTACTTCTGCTTTTTGGTTCAGCAGTTTATCAGGATAGAAATATTGTATGCCTTTTTCAGTTCCCCATATTAATTCATCATCTGTGTTCTGGTGGTACGCATTAATTCTAAATCCTTCTACACTCAATCCATATCGCTCATCAAAAACCTTCAGGCTGCTGTCTTTTATGGAATAACATGCAAGGCCAACATCATTGCCCATCCACATCCTGTTATTTTTATCCAGCAAAAGCGCTTCTACTCTTTTGTTGAGCAGGCCGTCGGCTACACGGATATTTTTTATTTTCCCCGTGGCAAGTAAAATACTTAAACCCTTACCCGTTCCCATATACACATTATTATCCCGGTCTTTGTTAAAACAAAATACATTGTCGGAAGTGATGCCCGTACTTTCTTTGAAATTTTGTAAAGTTTTAGCGGTAAAATTGTACCTGAATGCACCGTAACCAGTTGTGCCTATCCATAAATTATCAGCATCCTGTTTATACATGAACATGGATGGATAACGGGAAAGTAGCTGCAGAGATTTATCTACATTTATTTTAGTTAACTTTTTACAGTCAATGCCTCCTATTCCTGAAGAAGTACTTATCCAGGCAATATTTTTATCAAATGCTATATGCTTGATTGAATTGCCTGGCAGGATACTGTCTGATAAAGCATTTACCAGGTGTTTTATGAGTTTACTATTTTTATCCACTACATAAATACCGTTGTCAACAGTTCCTATCCATGCATTTCCTGCACTGTCATAAGCTATGTAAGTAAAACTTGCAGTAGTGATTTGCGGATCGTTTAAAAATGTTGTTTGGTTTGTACTGCGTTTCCACCTGATTAAATTTTCGCCTGCGCCAATGAGATAATCATCATTATTTGTGCTTGCAATGGTATTTATAAATCCATCATAGCTCTTGCTTTTCTTATCCTGGAAAATGAGTTGCTGGCCAATCACTGCAGTTGTTTTAAAATAACTCAGTCCATTGGGCATACCGCCAATAAAAACCCAGCCGCTGTTATTTACACAAATAATATTTAATGAATTGTTGATAATACTGGAAGGGTCTGCTGCGTTGTGTTTGTAATTGCTAAGTTTTTTTGAAATTAGATCATAAATATAAATCCCATTTTTTCGAGTGGTAATGAGTAACCTACGGTCATCAATTTTTTTTGCATTGTTACATACACCTGAAAATACATTTCCGTATTGGTCTTTTACGGTATCAAATGGGTAGGATATTAAGCCGCTGTGAAGGTTATATAAAAATGGTTTTAAAATTTTCTGATCAAAAAATAATAATTCATGAACACTCCATGCAGTTAGGAAAAAAGATGAATTGAGATTGACTTTTTTGCTTATCGTCCTCTGCTGATAATTTACTATGCAGAAACTTCTATCATCTAAAAAAATATAATTGATACTATCCAGTTTTTCAATTTGTTTCCATTCTTTTTTGTAAATACTATCAAAGTGAGTAATAGGTAAAGCAATAAAATTCTTAAAGGTAAGTGAGTCATGTTTCCCCAAAGGGATAAGATCCTGTAAAGCATAATGACCATCTCCAGTAAATAAAATTATTTTCTCATTACTAAAAAGTATGCGCCGTGTTTTTATAAATTCATTTTTTTTATACAGGCCAACCCGGTGAAATTCTCTGTGTGCATCTATCATGGTTACATTACCAAGGTCAGTAAGAATCCATACTCGGTTTTCAGGATCACAAACTATTTGCACTATAAAGTCGTTCTGTAAAACGGGGTATTGCTGCCGGAAAAATTTGGTAACTGTTTTACCATTGAACATGTTTAATCCTTCACCGGTTCCTACCCACAGGTTATCGGTTTTATCATTGCACATGTCATTTATATAGTTATCCGTAATCCCGCTCTGAGTACTCAAGTGATAGAAAGCGATATTTGAATGGCCGTTAGTTTGGGCAGTAGTATTTATAAATGATAGCAGGGTAATGCAGGTAATAAAAAACCGTATTTGATATATCAATGGCATTACTACAAATATAATATTTTCAACACAGCAACGAATGCATAATAACTTACTTTTACTGATTGGTATGTTCTGGCTATTATTCGGTAAATGCAAAAAACTTTTATGCAGTGCCAATGGCAACCAGTTTATTTAAGGCATTAAAATTAAACAGTGCTTAATCGTAATTAAATACATTTATTAGGAATTTTCTATGCTCTGCGAAACGCAATAAAACATCTAACATATTACTTATTCTGCACCCATTGCAACAAGCTTCCACGAATTATTTAGAATAACAATTTGTTCATTGGTGGTATTGGTAAGGACAAATTTGCAACTTGTAGTAGTCACACTAGTAATTGAAGTAGCGGCATAAACACCATTAATGCTACCCATAATATTTGCCACATAAACTACAGGCGCCGCACTAAATGCAGTGGCAAAATTGATATCAATAATAAACTTCTGGTTCGGCTGTAAGGGCAATTGCCCTGAAATAGGCATTACTAAATCAGCCTGCAATATTTCCATTCTCAATTGTGTGGAAGTACTATTTCTTACAATGCCTTTGTTATTTTTCACTGTTACGGTTCCTGCTGTAGTGATGTTTCCTGTCTTAGCAATGTCAGTTATGTTAGTACCCCCAGCGTTTTCAAACAATAAAAACGAACCTGTACCAGATGCTTTGCCATTAATCATTGGCTTATTGTTAGAAATATTGTCGTTAAGTAAATATAAGCTTGTGCCTAATCCTGTACTGGTAATATCCACCACGTTTTTGCTGTTGGTAGTAAAAAGATTTCTAAATATAGCCGCCTGCGACTGTGAAATATTATAGCCGCCTTCTCCCAGTATGGCAATACCATTATTTCCGCTTGCAATTGCTTTAAGTCCATAACCTGCTGCCGAAAAATTAGCGGCATACATAGCAGGTTCACCGGGGTTGCTTGCTGTGGCAGATACTGCTATTCCGCCGGTAGGTGCTTCGGCTTTTATTGCTATTCCGCCACTGTTTACTTTACCATAAATTCCAACACCGGAACCTGTATTTATTCCTGTGAGCGCACCCCGGTCTGCCAGTGCGGAATTAGACATGCCTTTCACCGCAAATCCATCAGTATAATTTTCTCCTAAAATACTTGTTCCGTTTACAGCCGTTGTGTTTGAATAAATTCCAAAATTCGTACTCATCACTTTTACAGCATAAGCTTGTCCGTCGTAATTTAAATCGATGCCAGCAGTATTTGAAGGGCTATACAATGAAGTAATTTTTAAAGCGTTTCCGCGGCTTGTATTATTTATCAATACTGCAGGACTTAGCGATGCAATATTGGTGTTGTTTTTATAAAATTTTGCAACACTTCCCAACCCGTTTGTAGAAGTATTTAAAGCATCCGAGGTGCTTGTATTATCTGATACGAGAAAATCAGCTGCTTTACCTTTTGCGGATACAACACTCAATCCCGTGCCTGTGCCCTGCGAAATTACATCTATCGTATTTCCTGCCAGCCCGCTGTGGGTGCTTGTTATGTATAAACTACTGCCTATACTATTGTTTTCAAGCAGCACAGTTGGATAGGTATTTAGTGCGTTTGTATTTTCAAATTTTGCTGAAATCCCTTTTTCACTTCTTCCATAAATGGCCTCACCGCTCCCTAAGCTTACCGACTTTAAAGCAATGGCAGGATTTAAAGCATTATTAATTTCATACAAGCCTGCATGGCCGTTTACAGCGTTGTTTTTTCCATATACAGCAGCACCGCCCTTGGTATTTTCTAAAAAACCGATCACTCCAAAACCATTTCCAATGCTATTCGTGTTAGTACCGGCAATGCCTGGTTTATCTACACTTTGGCTTATTCCGGCGATACCAGAATTATTTACTGATTTTGCAGTCAGGCCCACACCGTTCGTAGATAAAGCTTCTACAGCATTGCCATCATTTGATATGGCAGAAACACCAACACCAGTATTACTTGTAGCGGCTATACCAATACCGTTTGTATTATCGCCCCACACTGCTATTGATGTTGCAATAGGTATAGCACTGCCTCCGAGCCTTCTGCCAAGAACCGCTACCGGATTAGGAGAAAGGCTATTATTGGTAATAGAAAATAATTCAGAAGCCTCTGAAAAAACTGCCTTGTAAGGCAGAAACAAAGAATCGTTCAAGCCTTTCCACTGGTTGTTCAATCCGTCCCATTTCATAATTTGTTTGTCTAGCGGAACACCGGCAGCCACTGACAAGTTCTGCAATTTGGCTACAGTGGGGGATGGATAAATACCATTTAAATCACCAGAAGCAAGCCCTGTGGGCGTGCCTACATTCACACTCACAGGAACTTCTTTCCAGGTGCCCGCAAAAAACCAAAAGCTGTTGGTAGTAGTATCAAATACCATTAATCCTTTAGCCGGATTGTTTATATTTCCCCTTTCTAAACTATTCATTCTTGGTATCAGTATACCTTTAGTTTTGCTGGAAATATCCAGCATGGCGCTTTCATGTGCCGTAGTATTGGAATTATTGATAGCAACATTCTGAGCATTTATTTTTTGAAAAATAAATAAGGTAATAACCAGCACGATCTTTTTCATGTAAATATTTTATGTTGCAAATCTAAAAACGGTTTAATAATCTGGCTTTCATTAACTACTGTTGGGCTGTTATAAGCTAGCCTGCGGAAATATAAGCAGGGTGTAATTTATAACTACTCGTTAAGGTTTACCGTTGACTAAATTGAAACTGCCATTTAATAGAGCTAACTATTAATAAAAGAATGCCTTAAATAAATTTGCTGAAACATTAATCCATGAAGTTTAGGAAAAGCACATTGATTGACATAGCCATGTTAGTATTATTATTTCTGGCTATGTTCTTATTGACACTTATTATTTAAGTCACTTATAGGCAATCTAATTTTTGAAGAAATTTTTGGAATTGCTTTATTGCGAATTTTCAAAACGTGTAATTATCACCCACCTATTTTCGCCACCAACCGGGGCACTGATAGCAGATGTAGCAATATCGCACCGTGTTGTTAAATTTTTAAAGAATCACGACGAAGCATTGGATTATCTTCAACGCCATTATCGTAGATGGCTTATGCAAATAAGATTTATAAACCCTTTTCTAACGCAAATACACCGTTCAATAAATAGGATCTACCGTTGCTTACATCATCACAAAAAAATATAAAATACAGGCTACTTTTATCAAGGATTTAAGATAAGGATGTTGAAATAATATTTTGGTTTGCAGGGTTATTTATATCAGAGACGCAGCAATATTATTTCAGCATCTTTTAATTAAATAAAAAACAATGAAAGCAAGCTTGTTTCAATACCGCTTTATAAAAATGATGATGGTATGCCTGTGCATTTTTTTCGTTGCCTTTACAACCGCACAGGGTAACAACAAAGAAAATAAAACCATCCCGCCAAAAGCAGATATCGCATCACCACAAAAAATAATAGTCCAGTTTTTACATTGGTATAAAATTAATTATAAAAAAGCAGGCAGTTTTCCTTTTTTAATAAAAGATAGTTTGGATAATTTTATGGTAAATCAAATTGCCTGCAAAAACTATTTAGACTTTATTAAAAGCAGCAAATATGTGTCATCCAAATATATTGGCTATTGGCAGGTATTCTTTAATGATAAGTCAGCGGAACTTAAAACAAATCCTACCAAAAGCGATATTCCCGAAGGGTTTGATATGGACTTGGTGTTGATTACCCAGGAGCCGGAGATCATTCTAAATAAAATAGCCAACCTGAAGTTTACAATTGTTTCGATGAATGAAAAAGTGGCATTGATAGGTGTTAGGCTACCATCTGACAAATCAGTTCAGTACGAATTTGAAATGTATAAAAGCAAAGCAGGCTGGCAAATTGGATACATCTCAACGCCAAATTATGATTAGGTTATTTACCCTTAAAAATAAAACAATGATTGCGAAGTCAATTTTATTAATGATGATATTAGCTGGATACAGTTTTATATTTAAGTCGTTTGCTAAAAATATTGAGGCACGGGAAGCGGCTATTGATAAAACATGGTGGGATGGGTTAAGTGAGGATTGGAAGACCATCCTGCTAATCAATCAAAATTTCAGCATGCAACGTTCAGACATCTACACGCTTCAAAATGAATACATCAATAGATTGAATTCAGAGAATGAAGAAGACTATTCCGAAATGAATAAATCATTGCATGATTTGAATGAGATGATGAAGCTCAGTCTCGGTTATCCTGATTTATATGCAAGGGTAATAAAGTACAAGTTCGTTGTTGCCAATGATAGCATTAACCTGGCAACACTAAAAGATCTGGATAGGATTTACATGGTCAATGGGCCGGGAGACCTGACGCCGCTGAAGAAATTTACTAACCTGAAAGTATTGATCTTAAACGATTGTGGGATTGACAATGGCGTTCCAACAGATAAACAGTTGCTTAATCTTGAACCCCTCAGGCATTTAAAGAAACTACAGGTTTTGCAATGCTCATCCAATGCCTTAAAATCGATAGCGCCAATTGAAGATCTGGTTGAACTGCAGGAACTAAATATTGACAACAGCAGCGTTACAGATTTGTCTCCTTTAAAAAACATGGTTAACCTGGAACGATTATCAATTGGTTCAAAGGTAGAAACTGCAGTTGTTATTGGGCAGTTGGTAAACCTGAGGACCTTGTACATGAAGGGATGCAAACGAGTTCCTGATCTCTCAAAACTAAAGCAGCTAAAGAAATTATCCATGGGTGAAAATGAGTTAGCTATTATTGATGGCAGCTACAGGGTAAAGGATATACAGTTTTTAAACGGATTGATCGGGCTCGAATTCCTGGATTTGGCTAACACTTCTTATAAAGGAAATTTAGTGTTGCTGGATTCTTTTCAAAATTTAAAAGCAATCACATTTCCACCAGTAAATAAGGCGGCAAGGCAGGAATTTAAAAAGCATCACAACAATTGTGT
>Ga0163154_10004615_pt1 | contig 17962 bp, 14 predicted proteins | sample OliLakLV19MP9P1_FD_148649 | JGI IMG/M metagenome (GOLD analysis project Ga0163154, IMG submission 148649) | Freshwater microbial mat bacterial communities from Lake Vanda, McMurdo Dry Valleys, Antarctica - Oligotrophic Lake LV.19.MP9.P1 | ecosystem: Environmental > Aquatic > Freshwater > Lake >...
GCATCATCTGATTGGCGGGGCGACCAGTGAGGGCGGCAATGTGTTTGAGTGGGCGCGTCAGACGTTGAATTTGCCCGCGCCGGATATTGTGGAATCAGCGCTGGCTGCCGCCATCCCAGACCAGCACGGCTTGACGGCGATTCCGCTATTGGCGGGCGAGCGTTCTCCCGGATGGGCGGCCAATGCGACGGCGACGATTCACGGGATGCGCCTTTCGACCACGCCACTGGACATTTTACAGGCGTTATTAGAGGGCGTCGCGCATCGCTTGGCGATGATTGCGGAACAGATTGACGGGGATGGCCTTATCTATGCTGGGGGCGGGGCGCTGCACGCTTCTCCGGCATGGGGGCAGATGATTTGTAACGCGCTCGCCCGCCCGATTGCGCTGTTGGATGAGCCGGAAGTCACGGCGCGGGGAGTCGCGTTGCTGAGTCGGCGTGCGTTGGATGGCGCGGACTGGTCAGCGATTCCTCCCCGTCTGCGGGGGACGCTCACGCCCGATTCTGCGGCGTCAGACCCCCTCCGCGCCGCCCGTGTGCGGCAGGCGGCGTTGTACGGTCAGATGTATACCGATTAATTCACGGATACGGAAATATGACGGTGGGCGACCCATGGGTCGCCCCTACTTTTGCAAACGTTTAATACTTCGGCCAAATCTCGCCCCAATGGTCTTTTATCATCTGACAGGCTTGGTCACGGGCGAGATGGGCTGAGAAGATTGAACCATCTGTTTTATTGAGCTTTTCACCCAGATTCAGTAACCAGTTTCGCAAATCCCCCTGAATTCCTTCTTCGCTTTCTAAGGCAAATGTCAGCAAGGCGGGGACGGCATCCTCAGATAAGGTATACAGATAGGCTGTGTCCAACTCATAACCCGCTTTGTAGCGCTCGATATTTTGCTGTGCGATGGCATAATCGACATTCATCAAGTTCAACGTCACCAGATAGCCAATCACGCACAGCGTTGTCCCAATCCCAAAAATCCGGCGGGCGGGCAGGAACAGCGACGCTAGAAATACGACATAGAGCGCGGCCAGCCACGCCATAAACGTGTGCGTGTAGACTCGCAGATGCGTGAGTCCGTAGACTTGCTCATACAACGTCATGCGCCCAGACGCTGACAACAACATGACTCCGGTCAGCACCACGACCCCCACCGAGAGGGCGCGGAAAATTATATGATGTAGCCGTGATGGGCGATTTGTGACCGCGTTCAACCACAAAATCAGGCCGAGCGTCATACATGAGACGGCTACCAACTCAAAGAATCCGCGCCGCGCATATTGGGCATACGTCCAGCCGCCCTCTAGCGTGATGTTGTCTTGCCCGCCGAAAAAATACGTGAATTGGATGATGACGAACGCCCCGAACAGCAAATTGACGCTGGTCATGACGATACCGCTTTCAATCATACTGAGCGAAAACGGTTTTGACGGCGCTGGCGCTGGGCGTTTTTGGGACGGCTGGCGGTCATCCAATTCTGCCGCGTGTGTGGCGTCCTCAGCTGCATCGTCCGGTATACGGGTTTCAGCGGCACGCGCTGCGATTTTGGCGGCTTTGGCCGCTTGGATACGTTGACGCAGCACGCTATACGCCAGCGCTCCGCAACTTAACCACGCCACACCGAGCATAAAAACCCACCGCGGGAGCGCTTCTTGAAGCCCATCCAGCGAGAAGTTTGAGAAAAGTTGCCCTAGATAGTCGTCAAACATCGCATCGGCGGACGCCAACAGCCCGCCAAACACCAAGATAATCGGGAGGGTAATCAGCAGACCGCGAAAAATCGACTTGAGTAATTTCGTGTTGAGCAATTGGCGCGAGCATAGCCACGACCAGACCTCAGAGACTTGTCCGGTGGGTTCAACAAGGATGTCGAGGCCGGTATTGATGACCACCTTTGCTTGCGTAGGCAGGCTGGTTTCATCTAGGGCTTGCTCATTCTGGCGGTAATACAACAGGGTCAAGCCCAGCCACAAGGCCGCCATGATATTCAAACTCGTAATGAGTAAGTCAGCGCGGACGGCCACCATCACCGCGAAAAAAACCAGCGGGATAATCACCCACAGATTCCGCCGCTGCGAGGGTTCACCGGCGATTCGGGCGAACGCGAACAGCAAAATGAGCGCAAGTCCGACGAACAGCGGGAAGGACAGCCCAATCATCCGTTCATAGAACATCAGATTGGCCGCCCAGCCCGCCCCTAAACCCATCACCACGGCGATAATGGCTAAACGTTGCTTATCCATAAGGGTTGCCTCTTGATATAGAAACCCCGCCATTTTCGTAGGGATTAGGCCTGCCTTGTCTGTTTTACGCTGAACAGGGCGCAACACGCTGCACCCCTACGAGGTGCCGGTTAGATAATATCTACAGACAATCAAGCCGGATTGCTTAAACCGCCTCTTTAGCCGCCCATTGCGGCGAGGACGCGCTCCAAGACTTGGAGTGCGGTCAGGTTGCGGATGACATAACCGGTTTGCATGGCCTCTGGATTGGCGAAATTGGCGCTGTCCGCATACCCACCCGGTGGGAATGACGGGTGAATCCCGTCTCCACTCAGGCCGCGATATGGCAGGTTATCCAGCGACGCTCTTAAGTCCCATAGCGGGACATCCCGTCTGGCGGCCACGTCGCGGATGATGTTGCTATAGGTATCTACGTTGCCATCGTAGCCCTCGCGGTGCGGGATGGTCGTCAGCACGGGGATGACACCGCGCCCAATGCAAATATCGATGATTCGATTCAGGTTGAAGTCGAATTGTTCGGGCGCGACATATAGGATGTCATTCGTCCCCAATTCAATCAAGGCGATGGACGGCTTGATGCGGTCTAGCTCACATTCCAACGGCGTGGTCTCGGCTGGACACAGGTTTGTGTCACGCGACCCCGGGTAGAGCAGGTTATCCGTCGTCCAGCCGCCTTTTGCTGCCGCTGATACGTTGGTGAAGCTGTTGAATCCGGACGCCGTAAATGTGTTAATGACGTACTGCAAATTCCCATAGCCGCCGAGATTGTATTGTCCGCGCCCGATGGCATCATACGAGTATTCGCTGACCGTGATACTGTCGCCCACTTTGGCGAATCTGCCGTAATTATTGCCCAAGGCACGCCCGCGCTGATAAATCGCGCTGACGCCGCGCACCGTGACGGCTGCCTCGCTGGTCGCGCCGGTTGTCGTCCCGACGGCCACGCTGACTGATTCGACATATAGGGCGGCCACCCAGCCGGTCTGACCGTTGGCAGTCACGTTCAACCATGCCCCGTCAGCGCTGCGCCCGATGACTTCTAACGGAGTCCCGCCGCGCAAATCTGCGAGGACGGCGGCGGCGGTGCTGGCGTCAGCGCGTAAGCGGAGGGTGATTCCGCGTTTGACCGCTGCACCGCCAGAGGCCGGTTCTGCGACGGTCTGGGCTGGTGCGGCGGGGTCGGTAGTCGTGGTCGGCGTGGTGATTGTGCCACCGTCTGCGGTCATGACGGGGACAGTGTTCAACGCGATGAACAGTTCGACATAGCCAGACGCCACCCATCCGGCCTGACCTTCGGCGGTCTGGACGTTCAGCCAATTGTCATCAATCGTGCGACCTAAGACCGACAGCGACGTGCCGCCCGCCAATTCAAGGATGACCTCACCGACGGGTGAAGGGGTCTGGCGCAGGCGCAGGCTGGTGGACATGCTTTTTACACGAGCGTCCGAGGGCGCTTGGGCGGTTAGACTCCCCGTAAATAACGGGAACAGACTGACGCATACTAGGAAGAATATCTGCCAACGACGCATTGTTAATTGTCCTCACACAATTGGATTTATGGGTGACATTATAACGGAATGATTTCATTATTATGGGCGAGCGCGCATTTTGACGAGTGGCGATGTCCCTACGATAGATATTGGCGCATGTTCAGACTGTGTGAAATGATTGCCAATGTAGGGACGCCCTTCTGGGCGTCCGCCTGTTCCGAAAACGGACGGCAAGAATGCCGTCCCTACATCACTCGATTTGAACATGAGCCTAAATATTATTTCGATGATGGGCGGTGGCGGACGCCCTTCTGGGCGTCCGCCTGTTCCGAAAACGGACGGCAAGAATGCCGTCCCTACATCACTCGATTTGAACATGAGCCTAGATATTATTTCGATGATGGGCGGTGGCGGACGCCCAGAAGGGCGTCCGCCTGTTCCGAAAACGGACGGCAAGAATGCCGTCCCTACATCACTCGATTTGAACATGAGCCTAGATATTATTTCGATGATGGGCGGTGGCGGACGCCCTTCTGGGCGTCCGTACAGGAAAAATTTTTTGGTAGAATGGGTGGGCATGGCACGCCATGCCCTACCTAATGAAACGAAAAACCGGCCTATGCCATCCTCATCTCTTTGGCGCAAACTCGCGCTTTATCTGCTGCCGTTCGCGCTAATTTTTGTGGTCTTGACCGCCGTGATGGTCTACTTGGGCGAGTCGATGCCGCTGGCGTGGGTGGTTCAGATGCAAACCGCCGATGACCGCGTGCTGTATCGCCCGCAATATGGCAACCGCGACCAAACCTTTAAGCGGTTGACGGTCAGTATGCGGCATCCAGAGGTCTTGGCGATTGGGTCGTCTCGAATCCTGCAATTCCGCGCCGGATTTTTTAACCGCAAGCCCGACACCTTCTATAACGCGGCGGCTCCGGCGTGGCGTCTGCCACAAATCACTGACCTGATTTACAACCTCCCGCCCGATTCGCTGCCCAAAGTGCTGATTCTGGCGATTGACCCGCCGTGGTTCAACGCAGATTACGCGGGCGATGTGTTCCCCGCGCCGGTCAGCGATGTCGATAACCTGTGGCTGGTTGACCGCAGCATCGTTCAAGATGTGTTGAAAAAGCGCGATTTTGGCCGCGTCGGGTTTGACCCGTCAGCTTATTGGGGGCGGATAGAGCCGGGGGGCAGCGGCGGAATCGCGCTAGGCTTGCGGGCTATCCGCGATGGACACGGATTCCGCAGCGACGGCAGCGAGCAGTACGGCGACTTTTTAATCGCCAAATGGTTGGGGCAAGCACAACAACGCGAGGCACATCTGCGGATGATGCGTGGCGGAGAGCAGATGTATGTCTATGGCGATAGCGTGTCGGAGTCGGCGCTGGGAGAGTTGTCTGGGCTGTTGGACTATGCTGCCGCACATGACATCACCATCATCGGCTTTCTACCGTCGTATACCCCGACGCTATGGGCGGAGATGGTCGCGGGCGGGAATCACACCTATATCACCGCCCTGACCCCGCGCCTACAAACGGTATTCGACGCATACGGTTTCGCCTTTTTTGACTTCTCGGACGGCGCATCGATCAACGCCCGTGACGATGAATTTTTCGACGGTTGGCACGCCTCGGAACTCAGCAATCTGCGCCTGTATATCAAGCTGTTAGAGGCGCAACCGGACGTGCTAGGGAAGTATTCTGACGCGGGGGCCTTGTATGACATCACCGCGAACGCCACGAATACGTGGGATGTGTTCGGGCTGGGCAATCAACCCTAATATCCAATAGATAGACAACGCAGGCGCTGTCCCTACGAAATAGGATGATTTATTTGTAGGGACATGGCACTGCCATGTCCGTCCTGCAAAGTCATAACCATATAATTCACGGCTTATGTCAGAACAAATGGTCTTATACTATAGATTGGATTTACACGTATAAATAAGGGAACAAAACCATGTTTCACAATGTGAATGCTATCGTATTGTTCGTCCAAAACTTCGATAAGAGCCTTACCTTTTATCGGGATGTGATTGGCCTAGAGGTCGCGCAGCTTGAACCCCAGTTTGCCGCCTTTAAGATGTACGGGCAAGATTTCGCGCTTTTAGACATCGTGAACGGGGCAGATATGCTCGGCTTGGAGGTGGCAGAATTTGAGCCTCAGACCGGCAAGGCAGACAGAGTGTTGCTATGCGTTGATGTCGAGGATGTTGACGCGGAATATGAGCGATTGACGGCAAAGGGTGTCCCGTTCAGCAAAGCGCCAGTAGACCAGTCGTGGGGGATTCGGGCGGCGTACTTCCGCGACCCGGAGGGAAATATCTGGGAAATCAAGCGTCGGTTTTAGGCTTATAATCCTCACTCCCAAGCCCCTCTGATTCAAGAGAGAGGGCTTGGGGGTAAGGTCTGCGATTTACCGCGTCAGTTCGTCCAATTTATCGACATAGCGAGCCAAGACCGCGAAGGTCGTCTCGACGGCTTCTGGGCTGGTCATATCAACCCCAGCGTGCTTGAGCGCGTCAATTGGATATTTCGAGCTACCCAAGCTCAGGAATTCGACATAGCGTTGCGCCGCGCCCGATTCGCCCGCCAGAATTTTCTCTGAGAGCGCGTGGGCGGCGCTAATGCCAGTGGCATATTGATAGACATAGAAATTGGCGTATAAGTGGCCGAAGGTCGCCCATGTGATGCCGTCACGTTCACGGTCAAGCGTCATCTCGTCGCCATAGCCCTCGGCGTACAGGTCGGCCATCAGCGCGTTCATATCTGGCGCGGTCACGCCCTTGCCTTGCTCAACGCGCTCGTGCATCTCCAACTCAAAACGCGCTAGAGTCGGCATGATGAAGAAGTAGCGGTGGAAGTTGCTCATGGCCTCTTGAATCAGCGCGATTTGGAAGGTCTTATCATCCGGGCGAGTCTTCATCAGATTGGCGCGGGTCATCGCTTGATTGAAGTTCGAGGCGACTTCCGCCACAAACAGCGAATAGCCGGAGTAGGCGGCGGGCTGATTTTTCCGCGCCAGATAGCTGTGCATCGAGTGGCCGAGTTCGTGCGCCAGCGTACTCATCGCGCCGAGGTTGCCGTCATAACTCATCATGATGAACGGGTAGGTATCATGCACGCCGCTAGAGAACGCGCCCTGACGCTTGCCCTGATTCGGGTAGACATCAACCCAGCGGTCTTGCAAGCAGCCGCGCCGCATCGCGCCGACATAATCATCGCCCAACGGTTGCAAGCCTTCGCAAATCCAATCAACGGCCTGACCGTAGTCCACACGCGGGTCATCTTTAATCATCGGCGCCCACACGTCATAGGTGTGTAGGCTGTCATAGCCCATGATGCGGCGCTTGACCGCCCAGTATTTGTGCCATGTCGGGATATTGCGCTTGAAGGTATCAATCAGGTTGCGGAACACAGCCGGCGGGATGTTGTCGCTGAACAACGACGCGGCTACCGCTGAGTCATATCCGCGCACCCGCGCTTGAAACACATCCTGCTTGAGCGACGTGCTGTAATTGGACGCGATAGTGTTTTTGTACCCCAGATAGCCGTCGCTGTAGCTCTCCCATGCTTGGCGGCGCACATCGCGGTTGCCGTTGTCCAATAATGTGTCGATGCTGCCCTGCGCGACCTCATAGGTCTGGCCGTCTGCCATCACCGGCGCAAACTTCAGGTCGGCGTTGACCAGTTGGCTGTAGGTGGTATACGCGCCTTCCATTATGTCAGCCGCCATCCCGACCACTTCCTCGACCTCGGCGGAGCGCACATGCGCTTGGAGGCGGAATAGGTTGTCGATGTAGTGGCCGTAAATCGCAAGGCGCGGCTCGTCCTGAACCCATTTTTCCAGCGTTTCGCGGCCAATCTCCAACAGTTCTGGGTTAGAGAAGGCCAGCGTCCCCAACATTTGACCGTATAGCCCACCGGCTTGACCTTGCATCGACATGGCCTGCATGTCAGTAGTATCGACGGCGCTGGACATCGACGCATAGACATAGACCATTCCCAATGTGCGGGTGAGCTTGTCGGATGCGTCCATGAAATCGGCCAGCACCGACGCGCCTTCACTCAAGCGTCCCTTGAATTGCGCGACGGCGGGCAGTGATTCGACGACGGATTGGGCGGCCTTCTCCCAATCGTTACGAGTCGGGTAGATGCTCTCGGCGTTCCATGTAAATTCTTTGGCGATAGCGCTACGTGCCGGTAAGGTGGCCTGTGGGGTCGTGGACATGGGTTTGGAAGTCTCCGTAAATCAACAAACAAAAAGAGGGTATATGCGTAAACGGACACGTCAGTGACGTGTCCCTACAAGTATACGCATGGGCGGGCTTAAAAGGTGTGGCATTTTAATTTTACACACCTTTTGAATTATTTTAACAGGTTTGCCCTTAATATACACATTTACCTAAACTTGTAATACTGTAACTTTTATTGTAACCTAGATATCTGTATCAATACCTTCGCCAAAATATGATTGATCCCACCCATCATCAGCGGACACGTCAGTGCCGTGTCCCTACAGTAAAATCACGTCACGGGAGAATTTGTAAGGAAAACGCCTTCATTGTCGATGGTAATCAAAATTGGCGAAGGTATTGCTGTATTCTTTAGGGGATGTTTGTTACAGGTTTTAATGAGGGGGCATTATGACGGATAAAATTCCGGTGTTAATCATTGGTGCTGGGCCGACAGGTCTGGTGATGGCATGTCAACTGCTTATGCGTGGGGTTGAGTGCAAAATTGTTGACCGTTTAGAGCAACCGGTAACGACCTCCCGCGCTTTTACCATTCATGCGCGCACCCTTGAACTCTTGCAGATGATGGGACTGCATGACGAATATCAAGGGCGCGGGTTTCCGGTAAAGGCCATGCAATATCATTTCATGGGTAAGGATGAGTCTCCTTATCTAGATTTTACCGAGATTGATAGCCCATATCCCTTTTGTCTGAATATTAGCCAGACCGATACTGAGGCGATTTTACGAGATAAGTTAGCCGCGCTCGGCGGGGTGATTGAGTGGGGGACTCAGGTTGAGTCGCTGCAAGAGCAAGCCGATAGCGTGGTGTGCGAGGCAGTGAATCGCGTAACCGGCGAAACATCGCGTATTGAAGCCGATTGGGTGGTGGGCTGTGACGGCTACCGCAGTGTTGTTCGTCAATCTATGGACATCCCATTCGATGGAGAAGAATATATCGGCACAGAGATGAAGATGATGGACGTGGCGGTGGAGGGGTTTGAAGAACCCACAGACCGTATCCATTATTTCATCACCAAAGACCATTTGTTGCTGTTCGCCAAACTGCCCAATGAGCATTATCGCGTGCTGATTAGCGATATGGGTGGCGCACAAACCGAAACCGTGCGGGAAGCCTTTCAACAGGTGGCCGATATTCACTTTCAAGGGCGTGTGCAGATTGGTGAACCGGTTTGGGCGACCAATTTTAAGATTTCGCGTCGCAAGGTTGACACGTTCCGGCAAGGGCGGATTTTCCTCGCGGGGGACGCGGCACACGTCAATTCACCGGCTGGCGGGCAAGGGATGAACGCCTCGATTCAAGATGCGTTTAACCTGTCTTGGAAATTGGCTGATGTGGTGAATGGGCAAAGCGATGCAGGTTTACTAGATACCTATGAGCAAGAGCGTAATCCTGTTGCTGCCCAAGTGGTGGAAGGCACGCACTTTTTGAACAGTATCATCATGGCACACGGGCGCAACATGGAAGACCGTATCGCGTTGACCCGCGCTCCGGGCTGGAATCGCAAGGCGGTGAATCAAATCAGCGGTGTATCTTATACCTATCGTTCGGCCACAGCCGAGGAAGATGAACCAGATTTAGCGCTTGCCGCATTTGTTGGAGACCGTTGCCCGCATTGTTGGCTGGCGAATGGGCAAAATCTATATGATTATCTCAACCACAAGGGCTATACACTTCTGTATATCGTTGGAGGGGAGACATCTGCTGAGACCGTTTCTAGCTATTATGCCGCCGCATTAGGGTTTTGCGATGACTTTGCCATCGACATCAAGCCGCTAATGCTCGTCCCGTCAGATGCTTTACAAGCTGTCATCGGCGCAGATGCGATAGTCGATAGCGCTTCTGCTGTCACAACCGATAGCGTGTATCTCATTCGTCCTGATGGCTATATCGCGGCAGCAAGCCCTGCTACTCAAGTGGATGCCCTACGCGATATCTTGACAGATCATTACTTTGTGAATAAGAAAGGTTGATTTACTCATGGCTGATGGCTATAAGGTATTTGATCCCAACGCTGAAGTGATTGGGCGAAGCATGTTATCCAACTTTCAAAATCTGCACCGCGATAACTTCATCCCAATCCTGCATAAGCATGGTATTGATGAAATCGACCCCGCTGGCTGGTACTCTCAGCAGAAGTGGCTGGACATCCTGAAAGAAGTTACCGAAGCCAGCGGGGATGAATTATTCGACCTCGTAGCGGTTGGCATGGCGATTGCCGGTCTCGCCCCGTTTCCCCCGGAAATTGACACTGTTAAGAAGGCTTTTGTCGCCTTAGACAAGGTATATCAGGGCAATCATCGCAACGGGAATGTCGGGGAGTTGACGTGTGAACGCTCTGACGATAAGTCGGTCTATGTCCGAATGAACTCGCCCTACCCCAATAACTTTCTATATGGAGTAGGGTATGGCATTGCCAAGCGGTTCACCCCGCCGGGGTCGCCGCCAAAAGTCACCGATAATATTGTCGATGGTGTCTACTACCTCACTATTAACTGGTAGCATGGAAAACACGCGGATAGCGGATTTTGCGGGCGCATAGTATCTTAGGCGGCGCATTAAATCATCCATCAACGATAGGAAAACAGAGCATGACCATGATTACCACCCCCTCTGGGCTGCAATATGAAGACATCACGGTTGGCACAGGCGTAGAAGCCGTCGCTGGCAAAAACGTCGAAGTGCATTATGTCGGGACATTGACCGACGGCAAGCAGTTTGACAGTTCGCGTGGTCGCCAAACGTTTGTGTTCCCGTTGGGTGCTGGGCGCGTGATTAAGGGCTGGGATGAGGGCGTCGCCGGGATGAAAATTGGCGGCGTGCGGAAATTGATTATCCCGTCGAATCTGGGTTATGGCGCCAGCGGCGCGGGCGGGGTGATTCCGCCCAACGCGACGCTGGTTTTCGAGGTCGAACTGTTCGGCGTCAAGTAAGGCGACACACCTTAAATCTGTGTTAAATCTCATAAGTGTGGCATACAATCAACGTAGGGATACTCTGTATCGAAAACGTGGGTTTGTATGCCGCATTTGCTTTTGGTGGATGACGAGAAAAAATTAACGGAGCCTTTACGCGCTTCATTTGAACGGGCGGGCTATCAGGTCACTGTGGCGAATGATGGTCATACTGGCCTGAGTCTTGCGATGGTTGAACACTATGATGTCATTATTTTAGATGTCATGATGCCCGGTCTGGATGGCTGGCGGGTGTGTGAAACCATCCGGCAACACAGCATCGTCCCAATTATCATGTTGACGGCGTTGGACGATAGCACAGACCGGATTAAGGGCTTAGAAATCGGTGCAGATGATTATCTCGTGAAGCCGTTTGGGTTCAAAGAACTGGCCGCGCATGTTGCGGCAATGCTGCGGCGTGTCCGCTTAGATCATGGTGAAACTATCGCCAAACGCCTTATCGCTGGCAACCTTGTGTTAGACCTTGAAGCCCGCACCCTCACGCTAAATAAACAAGATATTTCTTTACGTCAAAAAGAGTTTGAAATCCTTACCCTGTTGATGAGCAATATGGGGAAGGTTGTCACCCGTGAACGCTTGTTTGATGAGGTCTGGGGGACAGACTGGTTAGGGGATACGCGCACCCTCGACGTCCACATGAGTTGGCTACGGGCTAAATTAGAACCAGACCCGGCCAATCCGGTTTACCTTCAAACTGTGCGCGGCATCGGCTACCGCTTCCATGATCCCGGCCAAACGGGCTGAATGCGATGCTTAGGCAATTATCGATTCGTCAGCGTATCCTGATTACGTTTCTGTTGATTGTGTTGACCAGCGGTGCATTGCAATTGCTGATCGCCGGACGCCAACTTCAAGCCATGACGCTGGAATTTTATCAGCATCACCTCGAAACTGACGCGCTACTGACCTCAGCTAATCTATCTGAACCCTTTGAGCATTATTTGAAGGGCGAAGGCACGACTGGTTTGAACAGTGCTTTGAATGTCATGATGCGGGAAATTAAACATGATTATCGGCTGTTGGATACCGATTATAACGTGATTGGCTACAGCCCCTCACAAGGGCTGGCTGTGGTGTTGACGGTATCGGAAACGCCAGAATTAGAGCAAGCCAATCGCGAACGTATCGGCGCGAATATCCGCCCGAATCTGCTGGGAGAGCTATATTTACATCTCGCGGTAGGGATATTGTATGAAGGGCGATCTATCGGCTATCTGGTATTGTCTCAGCCGATGCAACCGGCCTATGACGAGGTGCGGATGCGCTGGCTAGAACTAGCGACGGCGACGTTGCCGGTCATTATTCTGGTGATTGCCGCCAGCATTTGGATTTCGAGGTCGATTTTACGCCCGATTCAAGACCTTAATCAGTCTGCCTTGCGGATGGCGGAAGGCGCACTCGATACCCGTATTTTGACCGTCTCCAATGATGAGTTCGGCCATTTGGCGCGTAGTTTTAATTATATGGCCTCGCAAATTGAAACCCTGATGAAGACGCAGCGCAGTTTTGTCAGCAACGCCGCCCACGAACTCCGCACACCACTCATGACCCTAAAACTCCGCGCCGAGTCGTTGATCGACGATGCGTTATCGCCCGCTGAACGCGACGCCTATCTGAATGAGATTCGCCAAGAGGTCGATCACATGGCTGGGATGGTGTCGTCGCTATTGGTACTGGCGCGGGTTGATGAGGGGCGGCTAGCCGGTCATGATGACGGCAAAATTACCGATATGCTCTCACTATTCCATGACATCTCGCGCCATTGGCGCATTGCGGCGGAACGCGACGGGGTGGCGTTCCAAGCTGACATCGCGCCAGAATTGCCCCCCGTCGCGGTGAGCGCCAACGAACTCCGCCTGATGGTGGATAATCTCTTGAATAACGCGCTCAAATATACGCCACACGGGTGCATTACATTTAAGGCGGGTCAGGCCAAAGGTAAATTATGGTTGCGGGTTGAAGATACCGGCATCGGATTTACCGCAGAGCAAGCCGAGCATTTGTTTGAACGGTTTTATCGCGCCGTAGGGGTTCGCGGACAGACGCCGGGTACGGGGCTGGGCTTGCCAATTGTGCGGGCAATCGTTGAGCAGTACGGCGGCGCGATACAGGCCGATTCTGCTGGGGTGGGTAAGGGCGCGACGTTCATCTTGAGTTTGCCCATTCTTCAATAAAAAAACAGGGCATGGCGTGCCATGCCCCTCTGTTTATTCCTCATTTGAGGGCGATTGCGTGACTGGTTTCGCCTCACCACGCGCCGGACGTGCTGGTTTTGCGCGTGCAGCGCTGGTTTTCTCTTTGGCTTGTTCGTTGGCGTGATCTTTGCCCATACGGATGCCCAGCAATAGGATCACCGCCATCACCCCACCGCCGACCAGCAACCGAAATCCCAAGTGTTCGCTGTCTGTGCCTGCAAATATCCCGTGTAGTGAGGCCATCCCGAATGCTAGATAGCTGGTGTAGTGCAGCCACTGCCACGCGGTATTCCCGATGCGCCGCTTGAATGGGAAGCTCAGGCTGATGAGGATAATCATCCAGAATGCCAGCGTCCCCAAGCCCACCGCCTCAACCCGATATGGGCCAGTGAACGGGATGAACACATCGCCGAGCGTGTACTGGAAGTAATCATCGAACATCAACAGGACGGCGTGACCCAGCGATAGAATGATCGCCAACCATGAGACCGTGCTGTGTAAAGTGAGTGAGACTGGGCCGGGCGACCAATCTTTGACGAATTGGCCGCTGATGAACAATCCCCAGACCGTCGAGGCCATCAATAACAGGTAGGCGATAATGCCCGAAGCGCGGATGAGATGCCATGTGATTTTGGTGTCTGATTGGAGCGAGAGCGAAAACACGCCGCTGCTCACCATCAACCACCCCGACAGCCCGATAATGATCAGGCTGCCGAGGATGACCAAAATATCTGTCCATTTGGTCGTCTTTTCCATGATTTAGTCGTCATCCCCTTCATCTTCGTCGTGATCGTTGTCGTCATGGTCATCAGTGTTGGTAGATGTCGTGCCGCCTATCGTGACGACGTTCGGCTGGGCGGTAGTCACAACCACGGCTGCTGGTTGAGCATTGCGTAACGGGATGTTAAAGACCGTCAAATCGCCGCAAACCCCTTCTAAGCGTGCCGTGCCTGCCGATACCCAAGCCGTCTCACCGCTGGGTGTGACGACCACGACCCAGTTGTTTTCCGGGTTGCGCCCGCCGACCAGATAAATCTCGTCACGGTAGCCGAACCCCATCACCGTATAGCCTGTCCCCGGCCCACTACGGAGGTTGATTGAACTGGACTGCACGGTGGCGGTGCAACTGCCAGTGTTATTTGTTGGGGCAGCGCCAATCGTGAAGCTAACAGGTGTAGTCGGGGCTTCTAAAACGGTGAAGCCGCCCACTTCTGTGGTGATGACTCGCGCCCCAGCTACGACGGGGTTGGTCAGGTCGCTGCCCAAGATGGTGAAGGTGTAATCACCGCCGTCCAAGACCATATTCACGCCGTCTACATGACCATTGAACGATTCGGCCACGACGACGCCCGTCGCATCAATCAATTGAGTGGTCGCGCCTGCGCCGGGGAATTTGGCGGTGACGACGCCCGTGGTATCAGCGGGGATGGTGACGTTCAATGCGCCGCCGGGTGCGCCGCTGTCTAGCGTCAGCATCGCTTCTTGATTGAGTGCGATGTTTGCCCCTTCGACGCGCTCCACTGTGCCACCGACGGTCATTTCTGGCAAAGCTGCGACTCGGACATAGGCCTCAGTCACGCCACTTAACCGTTGGATGGTCAAGGTGTGTGAGCCGCTATTAGGGGCGATATTGAGTTCTAAGGCGTGTAAACGCGGATCCGCCGCATAAAACACGCGGACGCCGGAGGCATCTGTCAAACTGACCGAGACTTGCGTGAATTCGAGCGCTACCGCGCCCGTCGTATCGGCGGGGAGGGAGATCACGACATCAATGGCGGGGACGGCATCGTTGAGGGTGATAAGTTCGCCAATGTTTTGGGCTGAGGTGCTAAAAGCAGCCAGCAGCAAGAGCATAGCTAAACTGAGTAGGGTGGTTAGGCGTTTCATGATAGGGTTTCCTTCGATTCTGATGGGTTGATGTACTGAGTGAAATTGGGTGTTGCGATGACCTCGCCATTGGTCTTGACGACCATTCCGGCGCTGTCCCATTGGGTTGCCAGCCATGTCAAACCCGCCTGTGATCCTTGAATCAGCACCGCTTTGGCGAATGCCTCAGCGGATGAGCCGCTGGGGTGGATAACTGTGACGGTCTGTATGTCGGTCTGAGCCGGTTGCCCTGTACGAGGGTTGATGAGGTGGTGTTGAACTGTCCCGTCTGCGTTTTTCCAACGCCGATAATCTATCCCGCTGGTGGCGATGCTGAGGTTTGAGAGATTGAGCGAGACAATTAGGCTGGAGTCATGTGAGTCTTTCACCAACACCGGCCAACCCGAATACCCTTTTGGTGCGCCTCTGGCGGCGATGTCCCCGCCCAAATTGACCAGACATGCGCCGTGTGTGCTGAGTTGATCGGCCAGATAGTCCGCTGACCAACCCTTGCCGATCCCGCCGAGGTCAAGGCCGCCACTGGGTGGGAGTCGCACCTCATGGCGGGATAGACTAATCTCGATGTCGTGCCAATCAGCCATGCGACTTGTGCGCGATGGCTTGAGGGTGGTTTCGATGTCTTCAAAGCTACGGTCATAGCCAATGCCTAACATGACATCTAACAGCAGCGGATGATACAAACCGTTTGTCACCAGCGCGGCCTGCTTTGCGGCGCGGATGACCTCAAATAACAATGGTTTGACCTCGACCCATTTACCCGCCTGCGCGTTCAACCTCATCAGGTCGCTGTCAGGGCGAAAACGTGATAAGCACGCCTCTAGCGCCTCAACTTGGCGTAATGCCTCATTCAGCAATTCCATGCCGTCCTCCCCAGTTTCGAGTTGGAGTGTGGCGAGGCTGCCCATAGCGCGGAAAGCGACGTAGGACAGGCGCATTATCTAGATGAGCGACTGGTTTGCGGGACGGGTTGTTGCACATAGACCGTCTGCTCAGCTTGCTGCACGACGATTGGGGCGGGGGCGGCCATCTGATTGGGGACGGGCGGCTGGATGACCAGTGCGTTCGTCGTTTGATTTGTGGCGGAGGTTTGTGTATTGGCTTGGGCGGTGTTGGTGCTGGCGTGGCGGAGGATGACAAAATTCGGCGCGGCTTGATTGATGATGAGGCTCGGCGCGGCCTGCTGACTGGTTTGTAAGGCTGGGTCAGTTGGGACTGCCGTGATGATGACGGCTTCAGCTTTTTGGAAATTGATGTTGTCCAATAGGGCGAGGTTTTGCGCGCCGAACAGCGTAGCGATGGTGGTGCTGGTCGCCAATGCGGTGCGGATGAGGAGTTTGCGGGCGCGGTCTGGGTTTGCCATGATGTCGGCCTCCGTAGGGCTAAAGTTAGGTATATGCTTCTATACCCTCACTGTACGCCTTACGGAGGGCGCTTGTTTAAACAGGCGCTCAACGCTACCTTAAATCTGCCTTAAATCTGGCGTTTGGCTTAACACTCGGCCAGATTGACCGAAATCGCCATGAGAGGTCATGTCCCCTCCCTTTGTATTTCACCCTTCTCGCCACGCAAAAATCTCAAATGCACCCCCTAGAATCTCACGTTGTTTGACAAAAAGACGCCCGTGTCTCATACTCAGGAAAATCTTTAATTTCCATAATCGTCTGGTGAATGTATGAGCGCCCCGCAGAGTTCATCGACAACGCATACCCACGCCCCCAAAGAGACCTCAATACAAACGCCTGATACGGTAGGGCAGGATGTTCAGCCGGAAGCGGTCATCTCCAGTCTACAACCCACTCAACACCTCAATGCGCGGTACGTCGCCCAATTACAACGTCAAATGGGTAATCGCGCCACGCAGCGATTGATTGCGCGCAAGCCACAACAAGCCGTCAACCAGACCGGTTTGCCGGACACGCTGAAATCACAGGTCGAAGAATCATCCGGGTTGTCGTTGGACGATGTGCGCGTCCACCACGATTCTGACAAGCCCGCCGAACTTCACGCCCAAGCTTATACACAGGGGGCAGAGATTCACGTTGCGCCCGGCGCAGGCGAACATCTGGCGCACGAGGCATGGCATGTCGTCCAGCAAAAACAGGGGCGCGTCAGCCCGACCACCGATATACGCGATGCGCCGATCAATGAAGATGCAGGGCTAGAACGAGAGGCGGAGTCGTTCGCTTCTACCGGAGTCGCGCCGTCTGTCGCTCAAACCGGCGCGTCGGCGGGCGTGCAGCCGATTTCCCGGATGCCGATTCAATTTTATGACGGCAAAGCGCTGGCTTTAATGTTTGATCAGGAGGACGTCGAAAGTTTGAAAGTTCATATCGGGGTTGAGACGTTCAATTATCTCGTCGGCCAAACCCCGCTGACCTTCAAGGACATCCTGCCGTTTTTCCAAACGCAGCGCAAAGCTCAAGCGATTGCCAATGCTGAGGCGCAAGGCGAATTCCTGAAGGCGAACGCCAATACCCCGGCTAATCTCGCGTTGGCGAAGGAAACCTTGACGACGCTCGCTTATCTCCCGACCCACGCGGCAGCCATGTTCGGCCTATTGCAGCCCTATTACAACACCCCGCGCTATGGCTATTTTCAGGGTGTCTTAGCCCGCGCCGGGAATAATCCGGTGGCGGCAGCGCCGCAATTCACGTTTATGGGGCTGCATCTGGCGTCGGATGAAGAGTTTACGCTCGCCGATGAGGTATTGACCAACGCCGGTTATGATCCCGTCGTGGCGACTCCCATTTATAATTATCTCGCCAAATACACCGCGATGGGTGAGGGCCAACTCAAGGCCGCCAAGCGTATCCTCGCCAGCAAGGGCAATGATCCGGTGGTCGCCGAGCAGACCATGACCGCGACGAAAGATTACGGTTACTCGGAGAGCGTGGCGCAGGGCGCGAATACCAT